>ERZ650300.326-NODE-326-length-28120-cov-26.331160_pt1 | contig 28120 bp, 29 predicted proteins | sample MGYA00376236_ERZ650300 | MGnify/ENA primary metagenome ERZ650300 (study PRJEB26733, sample SAMN07839303) | wastewater metagenome | biome: urban; feature: wastewater treatment plant; material: waste water | place: USA: North Carolina | collected 2016-04-28 ...
GCTAAAAAGGCTACTCTTGTTGTTTTGAGTGGTGCAAATATAATACGTTTTTTCTATTTGCGCAAAATATTTTTTGAAAAAATTTACATTATTTTAAAAATGGTGAAATGATAAATTTGTAAATATCTGATCCAAAGATTAATAGCATTAATCCCATTAAAAAGATTACTCCAATCATTTGTGCATTTTCTAAAACTTTTTGAGGAACTGGCTTGCCTGTGATGAGTTCCCAAGTCGTAAATAAGGCGTGACCACCGTCTAATCCTGGAATTGGAAGTATGTTTAAAAATGCTAACCAAGCAGAAAACATAGCCGTAAAACTCCAAAAAGCTACCCAATCTATTTCTTTTGGCATCATTTTGATGATAGCAATAGGGCCACCTACATTTTTATAACCTTTAATTTTTTTGTTAAACATCAATTTGAATTGTTTAATCTGCATCGTGAGAGATTCTACAGTTCTCTCAAAACCTCTTCCTATTGCTGGGAAAAAACTATATTCTTTAGTAGTTTCTGTTTGTTCAAAAGCTTTTAATGCTAAGTTTTTGTTTTGAAAATAGCCTATTTTACCATCTTTTGAAGTGGTAAGGTCTAGTGTTTTTAGTTCACCATTTCTTAGAACCTCTAATTTTATTGTAGTATTTTTTTTGTTAGATAAATCTTGAGATAATTCATCATAAAAATTAATTTTTTTGCCATCAACTCCTACAATTTTATCGCCAACTTGTAAGCCTGCTTGCTTAGCAGGGCCTTCAATAAGAGAATCTACTACTGGGGCAAATCTATTGGAGATGTATAATTTAGCCGTTTTCGCACCTAAAATGTGAGCAATTCCGTCTTCATTTGGTGCAAAACTTACTTCTTTGCCATCTCTTAGAACTGTAATTTTATTAGCAAGAAGCATATTAATAAGTGAGTTTTCTAGTCTTTCAGCTGGTTTGCCATCTATTTTTAAGATTTTGTCTCCGTTTTGAAGTCCCATCATTGCTCCTTCTTCAGAAACGGCAATTCCATTTTGGAATTTTGCTAAGTCGTGGTATTTTTCTCCTACAGACAAATTTAATCCAGTGTAAATAGCCCAAGCCAAAATAAGATTTACAAAAATACCACCTAGCATAATAATTAATCTTTGCCAAGCTGGTTTGCTTCTGAATTCCCAAGGCTGTGCAGGTTGTTTTAGTTGCTCGGTATCCATACTTTCATCTACCATTCCGGCTATTTTTACATAACCACCAAATGGCAACCAACCAATCCCATATTCTGTTTCACCTATTTTTTTCTTTACCAATGAAAACCAAGGGTCAAAGAAAAGGTAAAATTTTTCGATTCTGCATTTAAACCATTTTGCTGGTAAAAAGTGTCCTAATTCGTGTAGAACAACTAAAATTGAAATACTTAAAATAAATTGAAATATCTGCGTTGCTAATTCCATTAATTGTAATTTTTTTTAAAACTATGCAAATGTAATAATTCTGTTTCACTAAAACTGTACCAAATAAAAAAAGACGCCTAAAAGCGTCTTTAAAATTAATATTTTCTAAAATTTTTAGAAGTTGAAAGAAACACCAAGGCTTCCGTTGTTACCTGCTTCTATAAACGCACCTACATTATTATTGAAGAAATATCTTACGCCAAGGTGAGCGCCAAGACCAAAAGTGTTACCAATAACACCTACGTCTAAACCTGGGTAAAGATCCCATTTGCTAGGCATTCCTAATGCATCTTGCAGGTGGAAGTTTAATCTACCAAATGCAAAAAAATTGTTGTCTTTGTTGTCATCTTTATAACCAGAAAAATAAAAATTAGCTCCTGCTCCTACAGAAATTAGTTTTGAAATTCCATAATCATAAGTTGCTGTAATTCCAGATCCATTGCCCCATCCATTGAAGCCTACTTGTACTTTTTGGTCTCCATTACCTTCCCAAGCTTGTGCAAATGTCATTTGTCCTAAAAAAAACATCGCAAAAACAAATACGATTTTTTTCATAACTTTATTTTTTTAATTGTTTCTATAACTGCAAATTTAGCTTTTTGTTGTTCTTTAAATTTATTTTTGTGGTAATATTGTAAAATAAAATGATAATCCTGAAACTAAGGACAATGAAAATCATAGGTTTAAATCAAAATATTGTTTGGAAAGATAAACAAGCTAATTTTTCTCTAGTAGAGGATAAATTCAAAGATTTGGAAGCAGATTTGTTTTTGCTTCCAGAAATGTTCAGTACAGGATTTTATATGAAACCAGAAGAGTTGGCAGACAGACAAGAAGAATCTCTATCTTGGATGAAATCTTTTGCCAAATCTAAAAATTCTGCCATTGCAGGAAGCGTTTCGGTTAAAGAAAATGATAAGTTTTACAATAGATTTTATTTTGTAAAACCAGACGGAAGTTACCATTTTTATGATAAAAAACACCTTTTTACCTATTCTGGCGAAGATAAAGTTTACACCGCGGGAAACGAAAGGGTAATTGTAGAATACAAAGGTTTTAGAATTTTGCTTCAGGTTTGTTTTGATGCTAGGTTTCCTGTCTTTTCTAGGAATAAAAGAGATTATGATGTGGTTTTGTATGTTGCCAATTGGCCAGAAACTAGAATTTTGGCTTGGGAAACGTTAACCAGAGCCAGAGCTATAGAAAATCAAGCGTATGTTTTTGCGCTCAATAGAATAGGCACAGATGGTAATCAGCTCAATTATGTAGAAAGTAGCCATTGTTTTTTTGCTGATGGAACAGATGTTTCTACCAAAAAGAATGACTTGGTTTTGGCAGAATTAGACTTAAATAAATTAAAAGATTTCAGAAAATCGTTCCCTTTTTTGGATGATGCAGATGAATTTATTTTGGTAGATTAGTAAAGGGTATCCTCTTAACTAGAATGGTCAGAAATGATTTTCCAGCCGTCTTTAAATTTTTGAAAAATTAATGTATAAACACCGTTTGGTGTATCTTTTTCTCGGATTAATTTCCACTTTCCAAATACAAAAGCATAGTCTTTGCCTAGAGGTTTTACAGAAATATCAGAAAATTCTAAAACGCCCATTTTTTCTTTATTAGGATACGTTTTTTTGTAATTATCTAATGTTTTTTGCCAGCCATAAGTTGGGCCGCTAGAACCTACAAAAAGTAGCGCGTCGTTTTTCCAGTAACCACTCATAAATTCTTCTAAGTTTCCTTTATTCCATGCGGATTGTTGTGTGTGAAGAACTTTTAGAATTTCTTTTTCTTGAGAAAATGCTAAAATTGAAAACCCTAAAAACAGAAATATTGTTAATTTTTTCATATCAAATTTTTGTAAAAATAAGAAAAATGCAACGAAACCATTGTAGTTTTCGTTGCATCTGTATAAAAATATGAAAAGTTTAGTGGTTGGTATTTTTTAAAATCATTTGTGTTTTACTGAAACAAAGGTACGAGTTAAAGTTTTTCTTTTCTAGTAAAAATTAGACAAAAAATGGTAATTTTTATCGATAAATGTGGGTTCTGAATTCTGAGGGAGAGATGTATGCATTGGTTTTAAAAAATTTAGTAAAATAAGAGTTGTCTTCAAATCCTAATTGAAAAGAAATTTGCGAGATGCTAAACTCAGAATTAATCAATAATCTTTTTGCTTCTAGTATAATTCTATTTCTAATGATTTCGCCAGCGGTTTTGCCAGAAACATTTTTACAGATAAAATTGAGATAGTTAGCTGTAATTGCTAGTTTGTCTGCGTAGTATTTGGGATAATGTTCCGTAGCGTGGTTTTCTTCTACTAATTTTTCGAATTTATAAATAAGGTTTTTTTGATTGGTAATATTTATGTTTTCTTCTGGGTCGTTCAGTTCATTCAAAACCGTATAAAAAAGCTCTAGCAAGTAAACTTTTAGCAAGTTTTTAGAAGTTTTGGTGTGCTGCTGATAGAGTGTTTTTATTTTCTGAAAAATACATCTGTAATCATTAATTTGCTCTTCTGGCAGCTTGTAGTAAGACACCGAACGATTAAAACTAAAGATAGGCAGTTGGTCTATACACTGCGATTTATTAAGAAAAGAGCTAAATAAATCTGGATTAAAATTAATAAGACAACCAAGAGCATTTTTGTCTGTAATGCTTAGATCGTGCACTTGTCCTGGCGCTAAAAAGTAGATGACTGGGCCAGAAATTGGGTATTCTTTGAAATCAATTTTATGTGTGCCAGAACCTTTTTCTATATACAAAACTTGGTAAAAAGTATGACGATGCGGTTTGTGCGGAAGATGCTCTTCAGTCAATAATTCCTTTAATTCGTGAACGACTATTTTTTGTTCAGAATCTTTGTTAGTAATGAGATTGCAAGCGCTATAAACCGGAAAATGAGTCATTTTATTGATACTGTTTAAGAAGGTTTGTTAATGTATTAACATCATGCACGCCGCTTTCTTTCCATAGTAATTGTCCGTTTTTGAAAATCGCTAGAGTAGGCACACCTCTCACGTTGTATTCTGAGGCAATCGCAGGATATTGGTCTATATCTATTTTAATGATTCTGGCAGCATCACCTACTTGTTCTTTTACAGTAACTAGAACAGAGGATTGTACTCTACAAGGCTGGCACCAAGTTGCAAAAAAGTCTATCAAAACAGGCTTTTCTGAATTAATAATTTCTTGAAATTTTTGTGACATCTTTTTTTATTTAGTGTTTTTCGGTTTCTTTATATTTAGAATACGGAACTTCGCAGTTTCCTGAGGCGCAACCGAATTTGAAAACTGCCATCGCCACAAAATATAATCCAAACGGGATTAAAATCCACATTCTATCCATTACAGATTGTGTTATTGCCCAAATTCCGCCTATTAAATAAATAATTCTTCTGAAATTCCAATCTCTGAAAAAGGCTTTCATTTTAAGATAATTTTGATTTTAAACCACTCCAGCCACCACCGTTATATACTTCAGAGAAACCACTGTTTAGCAATATGCTTTTTGCAGCAGCACTTCTGGCTCCGCTGGCACAACAGGTAATTACTGGTTTGTTTTTATTAATTTTCCCAAGATTTTGATTAAGGCTTTGCAAAGGAATGTTTTTAGAACCTTTTATATGTCCTCCATTATATTCTGCGGGCGTTCTTACATCAATAATCTGAGCTCCGTTTTTTACCAATTCTTTGAAATCTACAGATGTTCCTCCGAAAAGGTTTTTTAAAAATCCTAACATAATTTTTTATTTATTTTCTTTAGTTTTTTGGAATGATGAAAAAATTAAATAGCCCATTACCATACCATAAACAGAGCTGTTGATAGGTTTAGATGTAATGGCACAAGTGCCAGAACTACAGCCTATAAAATGATAATAAGCATAACCTAGAATTCCACCAATAAGGATTCCTAAGATACTGATTTTATATTTTTTTACAAATTCCATATTGTTGAAATTATTTTTTTGTAAAAGCAATTTTTAATAAAATGCTTTAAAATACATGACAAAAAACTTAATATATTGCAGTACAAGTATTTATTTACTCTAAACATCCGTAGTGCATTTGTAAAAAGAATCTAAATGATTGATAATCAATTAAAACGCAAGAACGCAAAATTAAATTATTGGTCTTAATAACGTAAAGTGTTAGATATTAATAATTTGCGACTTTGCGTTAAAATATTCTTTAAATGCATTACGGGTTCTTTATATCTAAATTTTCCTTAATGTTTTAAATTGATTTTCAATGTTTTATAATTTTTATCATGTACTGAGAAAATGCTTTTATAAATTTATTTACTCTCTTTTACAAGTATTAATGCCAAATAGAGTGTAAAGAGGGCAAAAACTCATTAAACTGGTAAGTATAAATACTACAGCTAAGCTAAGTGCGGCAATCCCGAAGTAGCCTTCTATCACTTTGAAATAAACCAAAGCTGCAAACACTAAGGCTAAAAACAGACGAATATATTTGTCTGTGTTTCCCATATTTTTTTTCATAATTTTTATTTTTGATGGTTAATGAATTCTTTTGATAAAATGGATAAAAACTTCCGTGTTTTTTCTTGGTTTTATACTGTTGTAGCAATTTTCTAAGGTTTTAATTTCGAAATGTTTTTCAAATAAATTTTGATATTCTTCTACCGAGCCGCCAAAAGGTGGGGTAGTTTTTCCAAAATCTTTGTTGAATAACAATCCTATAATTTTGCCCTTTTCATTTAGCAAATCAAACATCTTTTTTACATACTTTTCTCTCAAATTAGGGTCTAATGCACAGAAAAAAGTTTGCTCTACAATTACATCATATTTCCCTTGATGGTTAAAGAAATCTTCGCAAATCACTTTTACCTCAGCGTGCGGAAATTTCTTAGAAATAATCTCACAAGCTTTTGGCGAGATGTCTAGAAGTGTGATATTTTTGAAACCTTCTTCCAAAAGTAATTCTGCTTCGTGTGCATTGCCACAACCTGGGATTAAAATTTTTATTTCCTTATCTTCTACCTGAAGAAAATATTCTGAAATAGCAGAAGATGCCGAACCGATATCCCAACCTGTTTCGCCGTTTTCCCAACGAGAATTCCAAAAATTTTGATCTAAAATGTTTTCTTTCATTTACTTTTTATGGGTTCGCATCCAATTCTTTAACAATCAAAAAAATATTTTCAATATCTCTTCCTACTACTTCGTGTTCTACATTTATAGGGATTTCAAAAACATCACCCATTCTTAGTACGATGCTTTCATTATTGATGTTAAAATCTATTTTCCCTCTCATCATTACCAAAGTTGCAGGAACTGTCGTAATATGTTTTGCTAGTACTTGTTTTTCTAGCAATCCTACCGAAAATAGGTTGGTGTTTTCTGTCTTTTTTATGCTAAGAACAGAAGGTCTATCTTCGTTAAAAGTTAATTTTTCAAAAATATTCATTAGGATAGAGTTTTACTTTGACAAACAAAATCTGTGGTGGGTATTTTTTCAGTTTTTTTAATTCCATTAAAGCCACCTTCCACTTCTGTGAAATTTCTGTAACCTCTTGCTTGTAAAATACTCGCAGCAATCATACTTCTATAACCACCTGCGCAGTGTAAGTAAAAATGTTGGTTGTTGTCTAGCACATTTACCCAATCATTGATATAGGCTAAAGGTTTACTGTAGGCGTCTTCTATATGTTCGGCAGCATATTCTCCTTCTTTTCTTACGTCTATCACCATCGCATTTTTATTCCATTTTTCTGAAAATTCTTCTGGTGAAATTCTGTGTATTGTATCTATTTCTTTACCCGAATTTTTCCAAGATTCAAAACCACCATCTAAATATCCTAAAACATTATCAAAACCCACTCTAGAAAGTCTGGTAATGGTTTCTTCTTCTGTACCCGAATCGCAAACCAAAAGAATTGGTTGTTGTACATCTACAATCATATTGCCTACCCAAGGTGCAAAATCACCTTTAAGACCAATATTGATAGACTGTGGAACAAATCCTTGGTGAAAATCCGCAGCGTTTCTGGTGTCTAAAATTAAAGCACCTGTTTCTTCTGCTATCGTTTCAAAATCTTCTACAGAAAGAGGATTGTTGCCTTTTTTCATCACATTTTCAAAACTTTCATAGCCACCTTTATTAAGCGCTACATTCATACCGAAATATTTCGGAGGAGCGGTAAGTCCGTCTAAAACTGCCGCAATAAAATTTTCTTTAGAAGTTTGCTTAAGAGCATAATTGGTTTGTTTTTGGTTTCCGAGAGTATCTACCGTTTCTTTTTGCATATTTTTACCACAAGCAGAACCTGCACCATGCGCGGGATAGACCGTAATGTCATCTGCTAAAGGAAGAATTTTATTGTATAAAGAATCATAGAGAAGACCTGCCAATTCTTCTTGAGTAAGATTTGCGGCTTTTTGTGCTAAATCTGGCCTTCCTACATCACCTAAAAACAGGGTGTCTCCAGAAAAGATAGCGGTATCTTTTCCGTTTTCGTCAATAAGTAGAAAAGTAGAGCTTTCCATCGTATGACCAGGGGTATGTAGCACTTTAATTTTTATATTTCCGATTTCGAAAATCTGATTATCTTCTGCAATGATGGCTTCGAAAGCAGGGTTTGCGGTAGGTCCATATACAATAGGAGCACCCGTTTTTTGAGATAAATCTACGTGACCAGAAACAAAATCTGCGTGGAAATGCGTTTCAAAAATGTATTTTAGTTTTACATTATCTTTTTCTAATCTTTCGAGGTAAGGTTGTACTTCTCTCAAAGGATCTATAATGGCAGCTTCGCCGTTAGAAACAATGTAATAAGCTCCTTGTGCTAGACAACCTGTATATATTTGTTCTATTTTCATATGTAAATTTTTATTGTTTTTTAATGGTCATATGCAATCGCCTATCTCCATTGGTGTTTGTTTGCAAACTTGTTAATGGCGATTTCATATGGATAAATTTTACCATTTTTTGTCACTACGAAGTTACATCAAAAAAATGATTAGAAAATCTATTTTTTAATTTGGTAAAGCAAAGATGAGAGAAAAAAAATTAGATTTATGTAACAAAAATTACATAAGCGATAGATACTTGCTATATTAAAAATTAGTGAAAAAACACTTCTTTGAGGATGATGTAAATGCCCATTATTAAGACAAACCAACCGAAAATAGGTTTTAGTTTTTTACCATCTATTTTTTTAGAAATTCTGATTCCTATTAGCAATCCTAATACAGCAATGCTGGTGAAAATCAATAAAAATTCCCAATTTATGTTGGCGATATTTTGCGAACTAGCAAAACCCAATAATGAATTCATAGAAATAATAAACATAGAAGTGCCAATTGCTTTTTTCATTTCTAAGTTCAAGAGCATTACCAATGCTGGCACAATCAGAAAACCACCACCAGCACCAATCATCCCTGTAATCATCCCAACTGCTATGCCTTGGGTAATAAGTAACGGATATTGTGGTGATTGTGTTTTATTTTCAATTTCCTGATTTCCCATAATCATTTTAATGGAAGAGAGTAGCATAAGTGAGGCAAACATTACCAAAATAAAAACGTTTTTAGGCACGTGAAAATCACCAATATTGATAAGATTTACGGGCAAATGCGGCAGAACTATTTTCCTTACAAAAATGATAGAAAACACAGACGGAATACCAAAAACCAAAGCTGTTTTGTAATCTACGTTTCCTTGTCTGGCATTGCTAATTGCTCCGAAAGCACTGGCTACTCCTACTACAAAAAGTGAAAATGTAGTAGCGGAAAGTACATCCATATTAAAGAGATATACAAAAATAGGAACTCCTAGTATGCTGCCACCACCTCCTATAATGCCCATTACAAGTCCGATGATGAGTGCAAAAAAATATCCTAAGATTTCCATACTTCTAAATTCTTTTGCAAAATTGAAACATTTTTAAATAAAAAAATGCAACAAAAGTTGCATTTCTTGTAAATTTATAATAATTCTATTTTATTTCTACCGAGTTTCAGTTTTCCGTCTTCTTCCAGAGATTTTAGGAGTCTGGAAACTACTACTCTTGCTGTGCCTAGTTCGTTGGCTAGTTGTTCGTGAGTGGTGCTAATGATTTTAGAATCATTGAGTTCAGATTTTTTATGAAGCAAAGAAAGCAATCTTTCATCTACTTTTTTGAAAGTTACTTCGTTTACCATTTCCAGTAATTCTTCGAATCTTTTGTGATACAATTTGAAGATGTAATCTAACCATTCTGGGTGTGTTTTGATAAGTGCGGTTACTTTTTCGGTAGGTAAAAAAAGAATTTCTGCATCTTCTTCTACTTCTGCTTTTACTTTAGATGTTTCTCCGTGCAAACCACCAAGAAAAGACATTACGCAACTTTCTCCCGCTTTTATGTAATACAAAAGAATTTCTCTGCCATCTTCTTCGGTTCTTAGTACTTTTATACTTCCTTTTGTAACAATAGGAATAGATCTAATTCTTGCATTTTCGTCTAAAATTACATCTCCTGCTTCGTAATCTTTTACAATACTGTACTCGTATAATTGAGAAAGTAATTCTGGTGTTGCACTAAATTCTGTGGTTTTTGACATTTTTATTCGTAATAAATTTTATACATTAATTCTTTTAAAGCCTCATTAATGTTATTTTTTAATTTAAAATCAAAATAATCTGATTTGTTTTTTTCGCCTTCATCATAAATAACTACACCTTCTGTTCTGTCATAAATAAAATCTTTTGTCTTATTAGACTTTACAATTCTTGAAATTTCTTCTAAATACTGTTTTGTTTCATCAGTAGCAGTCCATTTATTTTTATTGGCTTCATAAAATTTAACTAATTCGTCTAAAGCATAAACACTAGCTTCAATATTAAAATCGTTGATACCAGAAGATAATTCATTTATCGATTTATTTTTACTTAGCCATTCTTTTTTAGCTTCAGCTTCTGTGATAATAGATTTTAGCATCAAGCTATCTCTTTGTGCGGTTTTAGAAATTACAATATTTACCTTTGTTTTGTCGTCAAAAGCATTGTTTTTTGCAACTTCAAGTAATTTAAAAGAATTAACGAAGGATTGCTCAAAATCTTTGAGTTTTGAAGCGTCAAATTTTTCGCTTGTCATTCTGAATTTTATATTCCATACACCACAATCATATAATGAAAATAATGATGTGTTTTTTTGTTCTTTTTGCCCTTTGAAAAAGTCAGGAATCATTAGGTTGTAATCAAATACGCTTCTTATTCCTGAAACCGCAACCTTTTCATTTTCTAATTTTAGAAACTCAGGAATTAAATTTGGAGCGTTAGTTGCATTTCTGTTTACCGCTATTTTAAAAGCATTAAATTGTTCTCTTAAATTTTCATTTGTTGCTTCAGAAGGATAAATATAAATATTAATTTTTGCAACTAACTTTTTACCATCTTTTAATAAATAAGTACTGCCAATATTATAATTTTTTTGATCATAAGAAACCAGCTCTTCTCTATTAAAACCTTGCCAATAATCAGGAAAAGCAAATTTCGAGAATGTATGAATATATTCACCTTTATGGGAAAACAATAAAGGTTTTTCTCTCATTTGCGAAAATGACAAAAAAGGGATTATGAAAAAAAGAAGAAATTTATACATTTAATTAATCTTTAATATTTTAAAGCTGTTTTTCCCAAATTCTAAGTTTTCTCCTATTTTTTTAGCTTTTAAAGTCTTAAAAATTGGCGCGTCTTCAGATACCGAAATTACGTCTTTTTCGGCATATTTAAAAATAGGAACAGATACTCCTACAAAAATATAAGTTTTATCAGTTTCAATTACTGTTCCTGCTTCTATTTTATCATTAATTTTGGTTTTAGAATCCTCTAAAAAATTCAAATTATGTTTGGCAGATTTTAGCATATTTTCGTACCGAAGTTGCATATCTTTTGCCTCGTTTTGTCTTGCGTAATCATCAGGATCTAGCGTGTTGTCTTCGTCCATATTAGATTCTTGCTTGTAACGTTCTATAGATGCTTTCAAATTATTGATTACTTTTTCTTGCTCATCTATTATAGCAGATAAAATTTTTGCTTTATCCATAACTTTATTTTTTTATAATGAAGTCTAACAAATTTAAGTCTTTTTTGCCTGATAATCTTTTTATTACAGATGAGGTTTGTCATTACAAGTTTTTATCCAAAAACAAAACCTTCTTTGCCAGTTTTAGCAAAAAAGGTTTTTAATTAAAGTGATAGTTTATGAAAAATTTTAAAATGTATAACTAAATCCTGCACTAAAACTTCTACCTGGAGATAGAATTCTTAATGTTTTATCAGTAGAATAGGCTCTGCTTAAATGTTCTGAGTATGCTCTATCAAAAATATTAAGTACATTAAATGTGAAATTTGCATTTTTGAATACATTATATCTTGCATTGAAATCGAAAACTGAAAAATCTTTGGTTTTCAATTCTCCAAAATTGGGATTAATACGGTCTTGTTTCCCCGAAAATCTGTAATTAACTCCTAAAGTAACTGGCGAAAAATCTGCTTCTAAATTCCACCTGAAATCTAGAGGAGCAATTTCTGGCAAAGGATTATTGGTTTTAATATCTTCAGCATAAGTGTAAGCTGCTGCCAATTCTGTTCTGTATTTTGGTAAAAATTGCCAATTAAACCTCGCTTCTGCACCGGTTTTAAAAGCTTTATCAATATTTTGAATTTGTCTAGTTCCTGGCGATGACATAGAATACGGTTTTATAGGTACTACAACTCCCGTTATATAATCTTGTAAATGTGAATAAAAAACATCTGCTTGAAAAAACACATTATCTCTTTTGTAGGTGTAGATTAAATCTACCTGATTGTTGGTTTCTGGCTTTATATCAGGATTTCCCACCAATTCGTAAGCATCTATCCCAACTACAAATCTATTGATAAATCTTTCGGTTAAGCTTCCGCTTCTTTGTGCTCTTCCTGCCCAAATTCCTATTTGTGAGTTTTTGGTTAAATTTTGGTTGTAACCTAAACTTACATTATGGTTGAAATCGCTAGATTTTCCGTCTCCATAAAGTGTTTTGAATAAATTTGATAAATCTTTAGCATCAGCTTCATTATAGTCTAATCTCAAAGAAAATACCAATTTAGAATTCGAGAAAGCATACTGATATTCATTAAACCAACCTATTTGATTGATGTGAGAATTTTGCCAAGATGTTCCGTCTCTCATTGGCATCATTGCAGGCATTGTCATTCTGATGTTTTCCGCACCTTCGTGTTTGTAATCAAAGCCTGTGTAAAAAGTGTTTTTGCTCCAAGCAAATTTAGCTTCTGTTCTTGCACCGTAAGTAAAAGATTTCACGTCAGAAACCATTTTTCTATCAGGAGTTCCCATAGAATGTTTTACATCAGTAACATAAGAATTAAAATCAATTTGTTTTAAATATTTATGGTTGAATTTTGCCAAATGCTTTAATTGATACATCCACGTTTTGTCATAAATCAAATCCATACTAAGTGCTGCAAATTCTACATCTCTACCTTGATTGGTGTTGATTTGTAGCGTGGTAATGTTATTTTCATTCCATTTGTAATTTCCTTTTGTGCCGATATTGTATCTAAGGAAAGCAGAGCGAACTTCATTGCCATTTCCGTCTTTGTATCGATCGCCCTTTTGATAAGAACCGAATAAATCCCAAACTATTTTTTTAGATGAAACTTGCGTTAAAGCTTCGTTTCTAATTACATTTCCGTTGGTTTCATATCCAGTAGAAATTCTACCACCTAATTTTGTTTTATCTGTAAAAATAGGTGGAATGGTGATAAAATTAATGGTTCCGCCAAAAGAATTTCCGTTTCTGAAGTGATAAGGACCTTTGTAGATTTCTGCTTCTTGTACAGTATTGAGATTTACCTGAGAAACCGCAGGATCCATTCTACTTGGGCAAGCATTAATTGCAGCAGCAGCACCATCTATTACGATGTTTAATTGTTCATATTTAAAGCCTCTCAAAACAGGATCTGTAGCATAATTCCCTGCTTTTCTAATACCATTAATTTCTGGTAAAGAACTCAGAAATTTACCAGCATCGTGATTGAGATTGTCAGATTGTTTGGTTTCTAGATTTTGTTTATTTTGTCCTTTTGTAGTGAGTTTAGTAATTTTTACTACTTCTATATTTTTGTACAAACTGTCTTGTTCTTGTTGTGCAAAGACAGTAATTGAGGCTGCTAAAAAGAGAGCAGCAACGCTTTTATTTTTAAAAGTCATTGTTTTAAAATTAGTTTAAAAAAATCAAAATGTAAATATTTAGCATAAGATTTTATGCTAAAAATGAGTGAAAAGTGATTAGGTTTAAACTAAAAATTCGGGCGGTTGCAAGCCGTTTTTTAAATAACCATCTAGAGTGAGTGTATGGTTAATGGAAACAATCTTGGTTTTAGTAGAAAAAACTACAGGATTTTTAATGATGAATTCTGCGTTTTTAGCAGGAAGCACTTGTAATTCAAAAGAATATTTGATGTTAGAAATAGGGCTTTCATCTTTTTGAGCTTCTTTTCTTACCTGGCATTTACCAGAACAGTCTAACTCTGGTTTTTGCTTGTTAATACATCTTGCTTCGTAATAATCTTTATTGATTTGATAATCAATAAAATAAAGTGAGTTTTGGAAGCTGGCCCCAAAAATGATCACCGAAAGCAATATGGAAATAAAGAATTTCATCAGTTTTGCAAAGATATTAATTTGGGCAGAATCAAAAACTGATATTTATCATATTTGCTCTTTTGTAAGGGCTTCCTTTAAAATTTTTTTAAAAGTTTTTGAAATATTACTAAATTTAGGCTTTCAAAAAAACAGAAATGGCAGACAAAACAAAATTTATTGAAGAGCTAAACGCTAAATATCAACCAAAAGGAGAATATATTGTCCTAGGAAAAGGAATGCTAGACGGAGAAGTAATCACCGAAGTAGATGTAAACATTCCGCTTAAAACCATTAACAGACACGGTCTTATTGCTGGTGCTACGGGTACTGGTAAAACCAAAACTTTACAGGTTTTTGTAGAACAACTTTCGCACAAAGGAATTCCTACTTTGGTGATGGATATTAAAGGTGACCTCTCAGGAATTGCCGTAGAAGGCGAACAAAATGATAAAATTAATGAGCGTTATGCTAAAACCAAGTTGCCTTATCAGCCACAATCTTTTCCTGTAGAATTAATGACCATTTCTGCCGAAAAAGGTTTGAAGTTGAGAGCTACCGTTACAGAATTTGGCCCTGTTTTGCTTTCCAAAATTTTAGGATTGAATGATACGCAGTCTAGCATAATGTCTATCGTTTTTAAATATGCTGATGATAAAGGCTTGCCTTTAATAGACTTGGATGACCTTAAAAAAACATTGCAATATGTGACTGATAATGACGAAGGCAAAAAAGAGTTAGCCAGCAATTATGGTGCTATTTCACCTGCTTCTTTAGGTGCAATTCTCCGTTCTATTGTAGCAATGGAACAACAAGGTGCAACGAGTTTTTTCGGTGAGCCGAGCTTCGATGTAGAAGATTTATTACAAACCAGAGGCGGAAAAGGTGTGGTAAACGTTTTGAGAGTTGCTGATATACAAAATCAACCGCAATTGTTCTCTACGTTTATGCTTTCGCTTTTTGCTGAAATTTATATGACTTTTCCAGAAGAAGGAGACAGCGGAAAACCAAAATTGGTTCTTTTTATAGACGAAGCGCATTTAATTTTCAATGAAGCGAGTAAAGCGCTACTCTCACAAATTGAAACCATGGTGAAACTCATTCGTTCTAAAGGAGTTGGGATTTATTTTATTACGCAAATTCCGGGTGATGTTCCCGAAAATGTTTTGGCACAATTAGGTCTTAAAATTCAGCATGCACTGCGTGGTTTTACCGCAAAAGATAGAAAAGAAATAGACAAAGCGGTAGAAAATTATCCTATCACAGAGTATTATGATGCGGGAAATCTCATTCAAAATTTAGGAATTGGAGAAGCTTTCGTTACTGCGCTTGATGAAAAAGGAATTCCTACACCTTTGGTTCAGACTTATCTCATTTCGCCAGAATCTAGAATGGATGTTTTGTCTTCTGATGAGATTGATGATTTGGTAAATGCTTCAGATTTAGCAGAAAAATATAACAAAGAAATAGACAAAGAATCTGCTTACGAAATTCTGACTAAGAGAATGGAAACGGCGGCAGCCGCAGAACAAGAAGTAAAACAAGAAAAATCTACAGCAAGACAACCCAAAGAAGAGCCAGGGATGTTCGAACAAGTTCTGAAATCTAGAGCTGGTAGAACTTTTACTAATACATTGGCAAGAGAAGGGGCAAAATTTGTGTTAGGAATGTTTGGTTTGAAAATGAGGCGATAAGTAAAATTCTATAATTTACCTTTCCCACAAATTTTTAAAATGTAAATTTGTGGGAAATTTTATTAAAATTCTGCATTCACTTTTGCTGAAAGCAGATTGCTGAAAGCAAAATAATGTACACCATAATAGACATAGAAAGTAACGGAGCTGGTTACCGAAAAGAAAGCATCATAGAAGTTGCTATTTTTCGGTATGATGGTCACACAATTACAGACCAATTTATTTCTCTAGTAAATCCTGAAAGTGATATTACTCCTTTTGTGCAGAAATTGACCAAAATCACTCCAAAAATGGTAAAATCTGCTCCTAAATTTCACGAAATTGCCAAAAGAATCATCGAAATTACAGAAGGAACGACTTTGGTTGGGCATAACATAGATTTTGATTACAGAATGCTTCGGCAGAGTTTCAAAAGATTGGGTTATGACTTTAAAATCAACACGTTAGATACCATTCCTTTAGCCAAGAAATTAATTCCTGATCAGGACAGCTATTCTCTCGGCAAATTGTGTAAATCCATCGGAATTCCTTTGATTGATGAACACCGAGCAAGTGGTGATGCTAGAGCAACTTTGGAGCTTTTTAAGTTATTGAAAACCAAAGATAATAGCAAAGAAATTATCCAACAACATCACGAAGAAAGTAATGCTAAAAACTACATTAATAAAATCAAAGAATTAACCCAAGATTTGCCATCAGAAAAAGGCTTTTTGTATTTTCAAAATGCATCTGGAGGAATTATTTTTGAGGAATATGTAGATGATTTATTTAAGGTTTCAAAGAAAATTTTTAATTCTAAATCAAAGAAATTTATTGAAATTCAAAACGAAGTAGAGCAAATCGCCTATGAACTGACAGGTACAGATACCATTGCTAAATTGGTCTTAATCAATAGAAATCAGAGCAAAAAACAATTTTTACCCTACGGTTTATTCTATAAAAATGATAAATATTGGGTTGATAAAAACTCTAAACATCAGGAAAAACCAATCCTTAAGTTCAAAAATTTTTCGCAAGGAAATAAAGTAAAAAATTACATCAATCAAGATGAGTCGTTAAAAAACCATCAACTTTTAGAAAAAGCTATTTCCCTGAAAAATAGAAACGAAATCTGGATTGGTAAAGGCAGAAACCTTGGTGAAAAGTCTTTCTTGATTTTAGAAAAAGGAAAACTCACCGCTTTTGGATATTATGAACTTTATCACCAAATACAATCTAGAGAAAAAATTGATAAGCTACAGATAGAAGTGAAGAAAGTAACACCAGAAATTACCAACGAATTGAAACTCTCTTTACTTAAAAAAGAATATGAAATTGTACAACTTCCTGAAAAATAGCACGAAAAATATTGTATAATTGAACATTATCTCTTATTTTTGGCAAAAATTTAGATAAAAAATTAAAAATGAACGCAATTCTAAAGATAAAATCTACTTCTTCTAAGGGAAATAAACACTTTCCTAAGGCTAAGAAATGGTCTTATTCTGAGGAGCTGCAATAATTATATTGAAATAAAAGAAATTTACATACTTAGCAGGCTCTTGATAGAAAAGTCCTGCTTTTTTTATGTTTTAAAAATTAAAAATTTAACCCTATGACCAACCAAGATTTATTGAACATTGCACAGGAATTCGGTACACCGGTTTATGTTTATGACGCAGATTCTATTAAAACTCAGTACGAAAAACTGAAAACTTCTTTCGGAGAGCAAACCAAGTTTTTCTACGCATGTAAATCGCTTACCAATATCAATATCTTAAAATATGTAGAAAAATTGGGTGCCAATTTAGACTGTGTTTCCATCAACGAGGTAAAATTAGGGTTAAAAGCTGGTTTTTCTCCAGAGAGAATTCTCTTCACGCCTAATTGTGTAGATTTGGCAGAGATAGAAGAGGCAATGGCAGAAAAAGTACATATTAATATTGATAATATCTCCATTTTAGAACAATTCGGGAATAAATTTGGGGATAGTTATCCTATTTTTATCAGAATTAATCCGCATATTTTTGCTGGTGGAAATTATAAAATTTCTACTGGTCATATCGATTCTAAATTTGGGATTTCTATTCATCAATTGCGCCACATAGAACGTGTGATGAAAACAACAAATGTAAATGTAGAAGGACTTCACATGCATACAGGAAGCGAAATTAAAGACCCTGAAGTTTTTCTTCAAGGCTTAGAAATTATGTTTGAGCTGTCTGAGAAATTCCCAAATATTAAATATATTGATATGGGAAGCGGTTTCAAAGTGCCTTACAACAAAGGTGAAATGGAAACCGATGTGAAATCTTTGGGTAAAAAGGTAGAAAAAGCAGTTTCGAAATTTAAAGAAGAGACAGGAAAGGATTTCGAACTTTGGTTTGAGCCGGGTAAATATTTGGTGTCAAAATCTGGTCATTTTTTGGTAAAATCTAATGTGATTAAACAAACTACGGCAACCGTTTTTGTAGGCGTAAATTCTGGTTTTAATCATCTAATAAGACCTATGTTTTATGATTCTTACCACATTATAGAGAATCTTAGCAATCCGAAAGGTCCAGAGAGAATCTACACGGTAGTTGGTAATATTTGTGAAACCGATACTTTTGCGTGGGATAGAAAATTACACGAAGTAAGAGAAAGTGATGTTTTGGTGTTTAGAAATGCCGGAGCTTATGGTTTTGAAATGAGTTCTAATTTCAATTCGAGATTAAAACCTGCCGAAGTTCTTTTCTTAGACGGAAAAGCACACCTCATTAGAAAAAGAGAAGAATTTGAAGATTTATTGAAAAATCAAATTGAAGTTTTGTAAAAAATAAATGAAAGGCTGTAAATGATTTGCAGCCTTTTTTTGTAACTTTATAGTCCTAATTTTAGGTAAATCTCAATCCAAAAAAATAAAAAAATGAAAAAGTTACTTTTTATGAGTTTATTCTTTTCATCATTTTCTTTTGCCCAAAATGATGTTGAGGAAATGAGAAACGAAGACCAATTGTTACTATCCGAAAACGGAAGAAATTCTTTTAGACTTGAAATTAAACAACCCTTTACGCTCAACAAAGTATATACCTGCAAGAAATCTGATTTTAATTCTCAATTCGTAAAAGCAGAATTTCCTGGTGGTGAAGACGTTTTTGTAAGACAACTTAAGAAATATGCAAACGCCTATTTAGATAGAAATTCTTATTCTTTAAACGGAACTTTCTATGTAAGTTTTGATGTAGATAAAGATGGTAAGATGAAAAACATAGTGGTAGAACCTAAAGTTCAAAATGCAGAAATGTTTATTGTTGACCTCAAGTTTTCATTGCTAAGAATTAAAACACCTTGGAAACCTGCTTCTTGCGCAGGAACTTCAGTAAGTTCTAGAATTAAACTGAAATTGAATTTCACTACAGATTTTACAGATTCTTAAATCAAATTTAGATTTAATCGTAAAAATTATTTTTCTGGTTCTATATGAGTTCTACCATATTTTATGTCTTCCAATCCTCTTAGAATAACCCTTTTTTGGTCGTCGCTTAGATTTTCATCTTTATGGAATTTATAAACTAGAAATTCTACATATTCTAGTAATTCTTCGGCTAAGTAGTCTGGTAAGTCTTTTATTAAGTTGTTGATTTTCTGTAAAGTAGTAGTTTCCATAACTTATAATTTTGGTACACATAAAGTTACAACGAATTTCAAAAACTTATAAAATTTAAAATATGATTGATTTCAATGATATTTGTTAGGTTTTTAGATGCGAAATTTACAACAGGGCGATTCCAAGTCCTGGTTTTTCAGAAAGAATAATTTTGCCATTATCTACAAAACTACCTGTAGCATAGTCGTTTGAGATTAAATTAGCGCCGTCTAAATCCGCAAAATCGAGTAAGCCAGCTATCGCACAACCAGCAGAAATTCCTATAGAACTTTCCGTCATACAGCCTAGCATAATTTTATAGCCTAGTTTTTTGGCTTCAGTAATCATTTCTAAAGCAGGAGTTAAGCCACCACATTTCATCAATTTAATATTGATGGAAGAATAATAAGGTTTTAGTTTTTCTAAAAAAGTAATGTCTTGGCAATCTTCGTCTGCCATCCAATTAACTGAATTGCCGTTTTTTAAAATTCCGAAATTCCCTATTTCTAAAGGCTGTTCTATGTACATTAATTTCTGAAATCCAGATGTTTCTTGAATAAATAGACAATCTTCTTTGGTGAAACTTGCATTGGCGTCTAGTGCAATATTTCGGTTTAAATTCAATAATTTTTCGGTGTTTTTTAGGTTAAAGCCATTGCATTTAACTTTAAATTTGTTCCAAGAACTGTTTTCAATTTTCCTAATTTGTTCATCTATTTCTGCAATCGAAATAGTGATGGAGCTTTCTGCTAAAGTTTTGTTTTCCAGTTGATTAATATCTGAAAAACTTTTGTTTTCTAACTTCCCAAACAAATCCCAATACGCGCAATCTAGTGCCGAAAGTAAAAAATGATGAAGCTGAAATTGTTCTAAAAAAGCAAAAAATTCTTTTGGATGAATGATTTTTTGATTTTCAATTCTAGGTTGAATTTCTTTTAATTTCAGAACAAAATCTTCCAGATTGATGCCATAATAGTTGATTGAAACGCACTCTCCGTAACCGTCTTTTCCTAAATGAGATAATTTTACAACCAAAGCATCTCGCTTATCATAATTACCGTAAGCGATGGAGAATGTTTCTTTTAGATGAAGTTCGGTTTTGTGGAAGTGTAGTTGCATTTATTGTTTTAATTGTAACGAAATCAAAATTTTATTCGTGAATTCGTGGCAAAATAGATATGTTACTTCAAAAACTTCTCCAAAATCTCCACCGCAGATTTCGGTAAATTAGTTCCTGGTCCGAAAATAAAATCTGCACCATTTTGGTATAAGAAATCATAATCTTGTTGCGGAATTACACCACCTACTACAATCGTAATGTCATCTGCGCCTAATTTTTTTAATTCTTCTACCACTTGTGGAACCAGCGTTTTGTGACCTGCAGCCAAAGACGAAACTCCCAAAATATGAATATCATTTTCCACGGCTTGTTTGGCTACTTCTTCTGGAGTTTGGAAGAGCGGAGCAACATCTACATCAAATCCCATATCTGCGAAAGCCGTTGCTACTACTTTTGCACCACGATCGTGACCGTCTTGTCCCATTTTTGCGACCATAATTCTTGGTCTTCTTCCTTCCTCGTCTTCGAATTTTTGGGTTAAGGCAACTGCTTTTTCGAAATATTCATTTTTATTGGCATTCATAGCATATATTCCAGAAATGGTTCTAATGTTGGCTTTATAACGTCCGAAACTTTCTTCCATTGCATCGCTCATTTCGCCTAAAGTTACTCTTCTTCTTGCAGCTTCAATACAGAGTTCTAATAGATTTCCTTTACCAGATTTTGCACATTCACGAATTGCATTTAATATTTGGATGACGGACTCCGTATTTCTTTCTGATTTTATTTTTTCTAATCTTTCAATTTGTTTTCTACGAACTTCGGTATTATCAATGTCTAGAATTTCAAATTCTGGTTGTTTAAGGTTTGATTTAAAGGAATTTACACCAATGATAAATTCCTCGCCGCTGTCAATTTTTGCCTGTTTTATGGCAGATGCTTCTTCAATTCTCATTTTCGGAATTCCCGCTTCAATTGCTTTTGTCATTCCGCCTTCTTTTTCCACTTCATCTATATATTTCATCGCTTCCTCAATCATTTGTTGAGTAAGAGATTCTACCAAATAGCTTCCTCCCATTGGATCGACTACGTCACAAATTCCTGACTCTTGTTGAAGGATAATTTGTGTATTTCTCGCAATTTTTGCAGAATAATCTGTTGGCAAAGCTATCGCTTCGTCTAAAGCATTGGTATGCAGCGATTGCGTTCCACCAAGAGCGGAAGAAAGTGCTTCAATTGCCGTTCTGGTGATATTATTAAAAGGTTCTTGTTCGGTTAAACTCCAACCAGATGTTTGGGAGTGAGTTCTTAATGCTAAAGATTTTTGATTTTGAGGATTAAATTGGGTCAAAAGATTTGCCCAAATATATCTTGCAGCTCTCATTTTCGCAATTTCCATAAAATGATTCATCCCGATTGCCCAGAAAAACGACAATCTCGGCGCGAAATCATCTACATTCATTCCTGCCTTAATTCCTGTTCTTACGTATTCTAAACCGTCAGCTAAAGTATAAGCCATTTCCAAAACGGGCGTTGCACCTGCTTCTTGCATATGATAACCAGAAATAGAAATCGAGTTAAATTTTGGAATATTTTTAGAAGTATATTCAAAAATATCAGCGATAATTTTCATTGACGGAGTCGGTGGATAGATATAAGTATTTCGCACCATAAATTCCTTCAAAATATCATTTTGTATAGTTCCTGAAAGTTGCTCTTGCGAAACACCTTGCTCTTCTGCTGCAACAATATAAAATGAAAGAATTGGTAAAACAGCACCATTCATCGTCATAGAAACCGAGATTTCGTCTAACGGAATTTGGTCAAACAAAATTTTCATATCTTCTACGGAATCTATAGCAACTCCCGCTTTTCCTACATCGCCAACAACTCTAGGATGGTCGCTATCATAACCACGATGCGTTGCTAAATCGAAAGCCACGGAAAGCCCTTTTTGTCCGGCTGCTAAGTTTCTTCTGTAAAAAGCATTAGATTCTTCAGCGGTAGAAAAACCTGCGTATTGACGAATAGTCCAAGGTTTTTGAACATACATTGTAGAATATGGGCCTCGTAAATAAGGGGCGATTCCTGCGGAAAAACCTTTTGAGGTGAGTTTTTTACTATCTTCAGAAGTGTATTTAGATTTTAACTGAAGTCCGTCTTTTTCAAAAGTATAATTTTCAGAATTTGAGTTAAAACTGAAGTTTTGAAAATCAGGATTTTGATTTTGAATTTTGGTTCTCATTTCAAGAAATTTCTATCAGTAAATTTAATAAAAATTCGCGTTCTAAAAAATTAGATTTTTTTTGAGAATTTTAGAGCTTGATGGCAAATTTGGTGGTTTTGAATAATCAGGTAATAATAGGCTGAAATTTTGAAATATTTTCATTAAATTTAATTCATGTTTGTTGTTTTTGTAATTTTAAGTTCTTTATTAAAACTCTGTATAAACTATTAAGGGTAATTACTTATTTCTTCTATCAAAAAGAAAAATCCGATTAAAAAAATCAACTGAAACGCTAATAAAAGTCATATTATTTGACTTTTGTATGATTTTTAATGTTTCTAATTTTGCCAAACCATAAAGGGAGTTTATAAGAGGGAATTTAATTTTACCTATAAATTTCGGAATGAAAAAAGTTTATAAAAAATTAGAAAACAATAAATAATTAGAAATTATGGAAGCAACAATAGGATTTAAACCTGGTGTTTGGCAAAAGGAAATTAATGTAAGTGATTTTATAAAAAATAACTATACAGAATATACAGGTGACGAAACTTTCTTAGCTGGCCCTACAGAAGCAACTGACCAACTTTGGGCTCAGCTTTCTGAAATGTTTAAAGTTGAGAGAGAAAAAGGAATTCACAATGCAGAAACCAAAAAGCCTTCTCAGATAGATGCTTATGGTGCAGGATATATTAATAAAGATTTAGAAAAAATAGTTGGTTTACAAACTGACGCGCCTCTTAAAAGGGCGATTTTCCCAAATGGTGGTATCAGAATGGTGGAAGACGGGCTTAAAGCTTATGGATATGAATTAGATGCTGATACCAAAGAAATTTACACTAAATATAGAGTAACTCACAATGAAGGGGTTTTCTCTGCGTACAATGCTCCGATTAGAGCTGCCAGAAATTCTGGTATTGTAACTGGTTTACCAGATGCATACGGACGTGGTAGAATTATTGGTGATTACAGAAGAGTTCCTCTGTATGGTGTAGATTTTTTAATTAAAGACAGAGAAGATTATTTCAATAAAATGGAGTGTGATGGTATGAGCGAAGAAATTGTAAGACTTCGTGAAGAAATCACTATGCAAATTAATGCTTTGAAAGCACTAAAAAGAATGGCAGAATCTTATGGTTATGACATTTCTAAACCTGCTACCAATGCAAAAGAAGCCATCCAATGGTTGTATTTCGCTTATCTAGCAGCTACTAAAGACCAAAATGGTGCTGCAATGTCTATTGGTAGAGTTTCTACTTTCTTAGATATTTATATTGAAAGAGATATTAAAAGAGGCGTTCTTACAGAGCAAGAAGCTCAGGAATTAATCGATCATTTCGTGATGAAACTTAGAATCATCAGATTCCTTAGAACTCCAGAATATGATGCGCTTTTCTCAGGCGATCCAGTTTGGGTAACAGAATCTTTGGGTGGAATTAATAAAAAAGGAGGTTCTTTTGTTACTAAAAACAGTTACAGATTTTTACACACTTTATACAATATCGGGCCATCTCCAGAACCAAACTTAACTGTTCTTTGGAGCGAAAAATTACCTGAAAATTGGAAAAAATATTGTGCAAAAGTTTCTATAGACACTTCATCTCTTCAATATGAGAATGATGATATTATGAAAGATTGTTTTGATGATGATTACGGAATCGCTTGTTGCGTTTCTCCTATGACCATCGGAAAACAAATGCAATATTTCGGAGCGAGAGCTAATTTGCCAAAAGCTTTATTATACGCTATTAATGGTGGTATAGACGAGTTGACTAAAAAACAAGTAACACCTGTAATGCCAAAAGTAGAAGGTGATTATCTTGATTTTGATGATGTATGGAATAAGTTTGATAAAATGATGGATTGGTTGGCAGAAACTTACATCCAAGCTTTGAACATCATTCATTATATGCACGATAAGTATTCTTACGAAGCATACGAAATGGCACTTCACGATGTAGATGTAATCAGAACTCAGGCTTGTGGAATTGCGGGTATCTCTATCGTAGCAGATTCTTTCGCTGCAATGAAATACGGAAAAGTAAAAGTAGTAAGAGACGAAAACGGCATTATTGTAGATTATATCGTAGAGCAACCTTACGTTCCTTACGGAAATAATGATGACAATACTGATCAATTTGCGGTTGATATTGTTAAAATCTTTATGGACAAAGTTCGTCAACAAAAAACTTACAGAAATGCTATTCCTACTCAATCTGTATTAACCATTACTTCTAACGTAGTTTATGGTAAAAAAACAGGAAATACACCAGACGGAAGAAGAGAAGGTGAACCTTATGGGCCAGGTGCAAACCCAATGCACGGACGTGATACCAGAGGTGCAGTAGCTTCTTTAGCTTCAGTAGCGAAACTTCCTTTCGAAGATGCACAAGATGGTATTTCTTACACTTTTGCTATTACTCCTGAAACTTTAGGAAAAACAATGGAAGAAAAACAAGCCAATATGATTGGTTTACTAGATGGTTATTTTAACCAAACTGGTCACCACTTAAATGTAAATGTTTTCGACCGTTCGTTATTAGAAGACGCAATGGAACATCCTGAAAAATATCCTCAGTTAACCATCAGAGTTTCTGGTTATGCGGTTAATTTCATTAAGTTGACTAAAGAACAACAACTAGATGTAATTAATAGAACAATTACAGAATGTTTCTAATTTTTATATAAATTCATTTATTTTTCGAAGAGAGTTAGGAAGAGGTTCTTAACTCTCTTTTTCTTTAAATTTTGTATTTTTGAAAACTATGCAAACACACGGATTTGTTCATTCCTACGAAACTTTCGGGACTAAAGACGGCCCCGGAATTAGATTTATATACTTTTTGCAAGGTTGCCACCTTCGTTGTCTCTATTGTCACAATGCAGATACTTGGAACAAAGGCGAAAAAACAAAAATGTCTGTTGACGAAGCTTTTCACGAGATTGAAAAAGTAAAAGGTTTTATAAAATCTGGTGGCGTTACCGTTTCTGGTGGTGAACCTCTGATGCAAGCCAACTTTGTTCTGGAATTATTCAAAAAATGTAAAGAAAACGGCATTCACACTTGTGTAGATACCAATGGTTATTTGTTCAGTGAAGAAATCAAAGAAGTTTTAGAAATTACAGATTTGGTGCTTCTAGACATTAAACACATAGACCCAGAAAAATATCTAAAATTAACAGAAGTAGAGCTAGAACCTACGCTTCAGTTTATGCAATATTTATCTGAAATCAATAAACCAACTTGGCTAAGATACGTTTTGGTTCCTGATTATACCGATGATGCGGAAGATTTAGAAAATTGGGCGAAATATGTTTCTCAGTTCAAAAATGTAGAACGCGTAGATATTTTACCATTTCACCAAATGGGCGCACACAAATGGAAAGAAATTGGCAGAGCCTATCCTCTAGAAAATTGCCGACCAGCAGATATGGAAGATGTAAAAAAAGCAGTGGAAATTTTTAAGAAATACCATTTGCCTTTGCCAGATAATCAAAAATAAAAGTCGAGAAATAATCTCGACTTTTTTGTTTATGGTTTTCCGCAATTTTTGATTGGGGATTTTTTGTAATTTAGTGTTAGTGAATTTATTAATAACGCATTACTAATTTATCCTTGCATTTTAATTAAATTTACTAAATTCATAATAGCATGCAAAGTTTTGATAAAATCAGTATTTTTGTGGAATGTTTTATAGAAGAAAATTATTATTAAGTTTATTAGAAATTTTTGGTAACGAATTGGAAAAAATTCGACTACAAAAACTTTTATTTTTATTGACTAAAAAGCAAGTTAAACAAGACTATGAGTTTGTTCCATATAAGTTTGGATGCTATTCTTTTTCTGCAAATGCAGACCTTACAGCTATGGTTAAAAAAGAATTAGTTACAGAAACGGATTCGAGTTTTAGAAAAAATGACAATATCTCATATTTTGAATTACTAAAACCTGCTGACAAAAAGTTGATTAATGACACTAAAGAATTGTATGGTAATATGAATTCTAATTCTTTAATGAAACACACATATATTAATCATCCATTTTGGGCAATTAAAAGTATAGTAGCAAAAGATATTTTAACACCTGCCTTATATCAACGAGTAGAAGATGCAAAGCCTAAAATTAAAGAAACAATACTATACACAATTGGTTATGAAGGCATTTCGCTAGAGAATTATTTTCTTAAATTATTAAGTAATGATGTTAAAGTATTGGTAGACGTAAGAAGAAATCCTCTAAGTATGAAGTTTGGTTTCAGCAAAACCTTACTACAAAGATACTGTAAAGCACTAGAAATAGAGTATATTCATTTCCCAGAGGTAGGAATTCACTCGAACGAAAGACAAGAGCTTAATAGCCAAAATGACTATGACGAATTGTTTCACAATTATAAGTCTGAGAATTTACCAAAAACAATTGATACACAAAACCAAATTATAGATATTTTAGAAAGAAAACATAGAATCGCTTTAACCTGTTTTGAAGCAAATATTTGTCAGTGTCACAGAAAACATTTAGCAGAAGCAATTATTTTAAATCCTAGATTCAAGTATAAGATGAAACATATATAAAATGGCAAAAACTAAAGTATTAATAACCGTGAAAACTTATCCTGCAATTTCTTCAAAATATGATGAACTTGTATGCACTGCAGGATTTTTAGAAGATGGAAGATGGATTCGGATTTATCCAATTCAATTTCGCAAAAAATCTTTTGAAGAACAATACAAAAAATATGATTGGATTGAAATTGATCTAGTCAAAAACACAAGTGATTTTAGAAAAGAAAGTTTTCGTCCTATATCATACGACACAGAGATTAAAATCTTAGATCATTTAGATACTAAAGGAAATTGGCTTTTAAGAAAAGAGATTGTTTTTAAAAACAAAATTTACTTAGATATCGAGGAACTAATTTCTGAAGCAAAAAACAAAGAAATTATGACCTCTTTGGCAATTTTTAAACCTACTGAAATAATTGATTTTACAGCAGAACCCGTAGAAAGAGAATGGGATAAGAAAAAATTGGAAAAATTAAAGCAAGAAAGGAGTAATTTATTTGCTCAAGAAGAAGAAGACTTATTTGAAGTTGTAAAAAAATTACCATACAAATTTTCTTATATTCTAAAAGATTGTAATGGAAGGCAAAGCAAGATGATGATAGAAGATTGGGAAATTGGACAGTTATATTGGAATTGTTTATCTCAACAAGAAGGAAACGAAATGGAAGCTATAAAAAAAGTAAAATCAAAGTATTTTGATGATTTCGCGAAGTCTAAAGATTTGTATTTATTTTTAGGAACATCTCAGGTTCATCATTTTACAGGGAAAAATCCTTTTATGATTATTGGAACTTTCCATCCGAAAATTGAGAGCCAATTAAGATTATTTTAACTCGTAGTGCATTATTAAATTAAAGATACTTTAATTTTGTTCATTTTTCTATT
>ERZ650300.327-NODE-327-length-28116-cov-12.292541_pt1 | contig 28116 bp, 29 predicted proteins | sample MGYA00376236_ERZ650300 | MGnify/ENA primary metagenome ERZ650300 (study PRJEB26733, sample SAMN07839303) | wastewater metagenome | biome: urban; feature: wastewater treatment plant; material: waste water | place: USA: North Carolina | collected 2016-04-28 ...
CGCCCGCGGTGCGGCTGCCGGGAACGGTCGTCGTCATGGTCCGCCTCGGGAAGGACGACCCGGCCGCGCTGGCGGACCTGCGTACCGACGTCATCGAGGTCACCCACCGGCTCGACGGCACACTGAGTCTGGGCGCCACCATCATCTCCGGAATCTGCCGCAACCCTGCCGACTTCGCCCACGCCCACCGCGAGCTGCGCGAAATGGGTTCGGTGGCAAAGTCGTTCGATTGGCAGGAACGGGCACTACTGCTCGACGACCTGGGCATCTTCCGGGTGGTGGTGAGCAGCGGCCACGTGCGGGAGGCGGTGCACTTCGCACATTCCCACGTCGAGGCGGTGCGCAAGGCCGACGACGGTACCTTGCTCCGGACCTGGCGGGCGTTCGTCGGGGCCGACGGCAAGGTGCAGGCCACCGCGCACGCCCTGCAGGTGCACGAGAACACGATCCGGTACCGCCTCGGCAGGATCCGGGAGATCTGTCATACCGACCCCACCTCGCTGGACAGTCTGCTGTCGGCCCGCCTCGCCTTCCAGGTCCTCGAACTCGCCGGCGAGTAGGGCCACGGCACTTGTGGTTTCCTCCAAGGGCCACGGTCCGGAGGGGTTCTGAAGATCTGGAGCCCGGCATACGTTGACCTCATGTCACCGCAGCCGGCCAGCGCTCCCGATACCCCAGTCGGCACCGCACCGATCGAGACCGGCGCACTCGAGGATTGGATGGACGGCCAAGACCTTCCTGGCGGCGCGATCACCGGGCTGCGGCCGATCGGTGGGGGCACCCAGAACATCATGGTGCGGTTCGAGCGTGGCGGTGTGTCCTATGTCCTCCGGCGCGGCCCCCGCCACCTGCGGCCTAACACCACGACGGTGATCACCCGCGAGATGACGCTGCTCAGTGCCCTTTCCGGAACAACGGTCCCGCACCCGAGGTTCGTCGCCGGGACGGACGACGAGTCGGTTCTGGGTGCTGTGTTCTATCTGATGGAGCCGGTGGACGGCTTCAATGCCGCCGAACAACTCGACGCACCGACCGCCGCCACCGCCGAAGGGCGCACCCGGATGGGATACGGACTCGTCGACGCGCTCGCCGAACTCGGCGCCGTCGACCACACCCGGATCGGTCTGGGGGACTTCGGTAGACCGGAAGGCTTTCTGCAACGCCAGGTTCCGCGCTGGCTCGCCGAGTTCGACCGCTACCGGGCCACCGTCACGCCGACGCTGGCCTTCTTGCAGGGCCGCGACCCGACCCTCGCCCACCGCATCACCAGCCGCATGCTACTGCCCGAGGGGCCGCGCTTCGCCTCGCTCGACGTGTACTACGACCCCGACGGCGGCGACCCGCTGGCCTGGGCCTTCGGCGCCCTGGGCGTGCAGGACAAGGCCCGCCACCTGGCCACGCTCTACCTCAACGACCTCGCCGACGTGCTCCGCGAAGCCGCCGACCCGCGCTTCGAATTCGTCCGCTACGCCGAATCCCTGGCGATGGCGCAGCCCACCTTCACCCCGCTGGCCACCGCCCTCCAGGCTCCGCGAACCTTGGTGGACGAAACCCTGCAGCGCCTCACCCTCGACACGCTCGCGCGCCACCGGCCGCAGGTCGTGCTGCTGTCGGTGCCCTTTCCCGGCTCGGTGTATGCCGCCTTCCGCATCGCCCAGACCGTCAAGGCCCACGATCCGGCCATCGTCACCGTGCTGGGCGGCGGCTTTGTGAACACCGAACTGCGCGAACTCACCGACCCGCGCGTCTTCGACTACTTCGACTACCTCACCCTCGACGACGGCGAACGCCCGTTGCTGGCGCTCTTCGAACACCTCGACGGCCAGCGCGGCAAATCGCGCCTCGTGCGCACCTACCTGCGCGAAGGCGACGCCGCAAGCGGGCAAGTCCGCTACATCAACCTCGTCGAGCCCGACATCCCCTTCGCCGAAGTCGGCACCCCCACCTGGGACGGCCTGCCGCTGGATCGCTACCTGTCGATCCTCGACATGCTCAACCCCATGCACCGCCTGTGGTCCGACGGGCGCTGGAACAAACTCACCGTCGCCCACGGCTGCTACTGGAAAAAATGCAGCTTCTGCGACGTCAGCCTCGACTACATCGGCCGCTACGACGGCATCGGCGCCGAACTGCTGGTCGATCGCATCGAAGCCGTCGTCGCCGAAACCGGCCAGACCGGCTTTCACTTCGTCGACGAAGCCGCCCCGCCCAAAGCCCTCAAAGCGATGGCCGACGAACTCGCCCGCCGCAACCGGGCCATTTCCTGGTGGGGCAACATCCGCTTCGAGAAATCCTTCACCCCCGAACTCTGCCGGCAACTCGCCGACAGCGGCTGCATCGCCATCTCCGGCGGCCTCGAAGTCGCCTCCGACCGCCTGCTCAAGCTCATGAAAAAGGGCGTCTCGGTGGATCAGGTGGCCCGCGTCACCAAGGGCTTCTCCGACGCCGGCATCCTCGTCCACGCCTACCTGATGTACGGCTTCCCCACCCAAACCGTCCAAGACACCGTCGACGCCCTCGAATACGTCCGCCAACTCTTCGACGCCGGCTGCATCCAGTCCGGCTTCTTCCACCGTTTCGTGTGCACCGTGCATTCGCCGGTCGGCCAGAACCCGGAAGAATACGGCGTCAAACTCAAGCCGCTCCCGCCGATCAGCTTCGCCAAGAACGACGTCGGCTTCACCGACCCCACCGGCGTCGACCACGACACCCTCGGCGTCGCCCTCAACAAAGCGCTCTACAACTACATGCACGGCATCGGCCTCGACGAAGACGTGCGCAACTGGTTCGGCACCAAAGTGCCCAAACCCCGCGTCCCGCGCAATTTCATCGCCCGCGCACTGGGCGGCTGAATAGTTCAGCAGGCCTCACAAGCAACACTCAACAACTCGCTTCCGCCAAACAGTTTTTCAAACGCACGACACTTATGAGTCCCTCAGAGTACGAAAAGATCGTTTTCGAAATTGTTGAAGGTATCAACGAAGCCGAACCAAAGGGCGCACTGTGCCCCCAGTATGGGAGCAGAAATCGGGTCATCGGGCTGTCGGGTTATAAGCATCAGATTGATGTCTCTCTGACGGTCGGACGTTCCCTGTATCTGCTCGAATGCAAACGCTGGAGCGGTAAAGTCGGCGTTGCCGAAATCCTGGTGTTAGCTGGGCGCATCAGCGATATTCAGGCGGCACACCCTAACCACATCGTCAAGGGTCTGATGGTGAGCACAACGCGAGCTACAAGAGGTGCAGACCAGCTCACCAAACACTTCAACATTCAAATCGAACTCGCAACCTCGGCGCACGAATACGGCATTCGAATCGGCACGACCGTGCTTGTCGGGGCCGCCGAGCAGGTTGGCTTCAGAGATTACTGCTCCCCTGAAATAATCAAAGCCAATCGGCCTTTGGAACCTTGACGCCCCATCATCAACAACGCCATGAAACTCACCCAGCTCCCCCTCGGCGCCCGCTTCGAATACGAAGGCGAGATCTTCACCAAAACCGGCCCCATGACCGCCGCCTCCGAAAAAGGCGGCCAGCGCATGATTCCCCGCTACGCCGTGCTCAAACCCGCCGACGGCGTCCCCCCGCCCGCCCCCGAACCGGCCAGCCTCCGCACACTCGACGAAGCCCGCGTCCTCGCCGCCTTCGACGCCTTCTTCGGCACCGCCCTGCGCCTGACCGACGACTTCGCCAAAGCCGAACTCGAAACCGCCCGACAGCAGTTTCTCGCCGCGCTGGGCGAACAGGGCTGAAAACCCGTCCTCTCCCGCCATTCCCCCCTTGATGCGATAATCCGGCCTTTGCTTCCATCGGTGTGCCGTCTCGCGGCGGCCTGTCTGCATCCATGCATTTTTCCCTGCCGGATTTTTCCGCCTGCCGCGTGCTCGTGTGCGGCGACGTGATGCTCGATCGATACTGGCACGGCGCGACGGCGCGCATTTCGCCGGAAGCGCCGGTGCCGGTGGTGCAGGTGAAGAACGACGAAGTGCGGGCCGGCGGCGCCGGCAACGTGGCCCTCAACGCGGCCTCGCTGGGCGCCAAGGCACGGGTCGTCGGGCTGATCGGCGACGACGAAGCCGGCCGGCTGCTGGAAGAAAGCCTCGTCGCCCAGGGCGTTGCGTGCGCCTTCGAACGGCTCCCGGACGCGCCGACGATCACCAAGCTGCGCGTGATTTCCCGCCATCAGCAGTTGATCCGCCTCGATTTCGAGGAGCGCTTCGACGCCCGCCACGCGGCCCGTGTCGGCGCTGCGCTGGCCGCCCACCTGGACGGCGTGGATGTGCTGGTGTTGTCCGACTACGCCAAGGGCACCTTGTCCGGCGTGGCGGAACTGATCGCCGCGGCCCGCAAAAAGAACATCCCGGTGGTGGTCGACCCCAAAGGCACCGACTTCGCCCGCTACCGCGGCGCCACCATCGTCAAGCCCAATCTGGCCGAGTTCGAGGCGGTGGTCGGCCCCTGCCCGGACGAAGCGACGCTGGTCGCCAAGGGCGAAGCCCTGCGCGCCGAACTTCAGCTCGAAGCGCTGCTTGTGACCCGCGGCGAAGCCGGCGTCACCCTGCTCCAAAAGGGCCAGCCGGCCCAACATCAACCCACCCGCGCCCTGGAAGTCTATGACGTGACCGGCGCCGGCGACACCGTCTCGGCGGCCCTCGGCTGCGGCATCGCCGCCGGTCTGGCCCTGCGCGACGCCACCGCCCTGGCCAATCTGGCCGCCGGCGTGGTGGTCGGCAAGCTGGGCACCGCCACCGCCAGCCTCGACGAACTCTACGCCGCCATGGACGCCAACGCGCCCGCCGCCCACGGCCTGCAGTCCCCCGATGTGGTGCTCGCCGCGTGCCAGCGCGCCCGCGCCGTCGGCGAACGGGTGGCGGTGCTGCTGGGGCCGCTCGGCCAGCCCGACGCAGCCCTGCTGGCCCAATTGGGCCGGGCCGGCCAAGCGGCCGAGCGGCTGCTGGTGGTCGAACCCTCCACCACCGACGCCGACAGCGTTGCGGTGCTGGCGGCATTGCGCCCGGTCGACTGGGTTGTGCAGGCCGATCCCGCCACCTGTGCCACCCTGCTGCTGCAAGTCCGCCCCGACGCGCTGCTGTGCGATGCCGCCACGGCCGCCAGCCTGCCGGTCGGGTTGAAATCCGCCCTGCTGACGGACTGAACCGATGACCATGGACATCTCCACCACCACCGGCCGCGTGCGCGCCTGGTTCGACATGCATCTGGTGGACCACGGCGCGATCCGGGCCATCTACAACAACTTCTACGATCTCGGCGGCGGCATGTACCGCTCCAGCCAGCCCAGCCCGGCCCAACTCGCCAAGTACCAAAAAAAGTACGCGCTGCGTAGCGTCATCAACCTGCGCGGCGCCCACGGCTACGGCTCGTATGCGCTGGAAAAGGAAGCCTGCGACAAACTCGGTCTGGTGCTGCACGACATCAAGCTCTACTCGCGCACGCCGCCCGAGATCGAGGAAGTCCACGCCATGGACGAGTTGTTCAAGCGGCTCGAATATCCGGCGCTGCTCCACTGCAAATCCGGCGCCGACCGGGCCGGGCTCGGCGCCGCGCTTTACCGCATCCTCCACCTGGGCCACAGGGTCGAGGACGCCATGAGCGAGCTGGGCTGGAAATACGGCCACTTCAAGCGCGCCAAGACCGGCGTGCTGGACTTCTTCTTCGCCACCTACGTCGCCCGCAACGCCCAGTCGCCGATCGGCTTCCTGGAATGGGTGGACACCGAATACAACCGGCTCGATCTCCACTCCCGCTTCCGCGAGGAGGGCTGGGCCAGCCTGATCGTGGACAAGGTCCTGCACCGGGAATGAACGACTCCTTCCAGCTCTACCGCCGCCTGCTCGGCTCGGCGCGCCCTTATCTCAAGGTGGTGGCCCTGTCGATCCTGGCGATGATTGCCGCGGCCGCCCTCGAACCGGTGCTGCCCAGCCTGCTCAAGCCGCTGGTGGACGAAAGCCTGATCAAGAAAAACCACGTCGCCCAATGGCAGGTGCCGCTGTTCCTGATGCTGGCCTTTCTCGGCAAGGGCATCGCCGAATACGTAGCCAGCGTGTCGAGCCAGTGGATCGCCAACAAGGCCATCACCGATCTGCGCCAGCAGGTGTTCCGCCACCAGATGCATCTGCCGATTCCGGTGCATCAGGCCGAAACCGGCGGGCGCATGCTGTCGCGCATCCTCTACGACATCCCGCAGGTGGGCGCGGCGCTGTCCAACGCCTGGATCATCGTCATCCGCGACACCCTGGTCATCATCGGGCTCACCGGCTATCTGATCTACACCGCCTGGGAACTGACCCTGGTCATCGTCGCCATCGCCCCGGTCGTCGCCTGGCTGATCCGCGTGGCCAGCCGCAAGCTGCGCGGCTCCAACCGCGAAATGCAGGAAACCACCGGCCGCCTGACCGGCATGGTCGAAGAAACCCTCAGCGGCGTGCGGGAGATCAAGCTCTTCGGCACCCACGACCACGAAGACCGGCGCTTTGCCGACGTTTCCGAACAACTGCGCCAGCAGACCATGCGCACCGTGCGCGTCTCCGCCATCAACGTGCCCCTGGTGCAGGTGCTGGCCGCGGCGGCGGTGGCCACGGTGATCTGGACGGCCAGCTCGCTGTCGGCCGAAGACAAGCTCAGTCCGGGTGAATTCGTCTCCTTCGTCACCGCCATGTCGATGCTCTTCGAGCCGATCCGCCGCCTGACCAACATCAACGCGGTGATCCAGCGCGGTCTGGCCGGCGCCCAGAGCATCTTCGACCTCCTCGACACGCCGCCCGAAGTGGACACCGCCAGCGGCAGCTTCCCCCGCGCCAAGGGCGAACTGCGCTTCGACGACGTGAGCTTCCGCTATCCCGGTCAAGCCGAACTCGCCCTGCAGCACTTCAGCCTCGACGTGCATCCCGGCCAGACGGTTGCCCTGGTCGGCGCCTCGGGCAGCGGGAAGAGCACCCTGATCAACCTGATCGCACGCTTCTACGACGCGGACCAAGGCCGCATCCTCCTCGACGGCACGCCGCTGGCCAACCTGCCGCTGGCCCACCTGCGCCAGCAGCTCGGCTGGGTCGGCCAGCAAGTCGTGCTGTTCGACGACACCATCGCCGCCAACATCGCCTATGGCCGGCCCGACGTGAGCGAGGCCGACATCGTCGCTGCCGCCCGCGCCGCCCATGCGATGGAGTTCATCGACAAACTGCCCGACGGCCTCGCCACCCGCGTCGGCGCCAACGGCAGCCAGCTCTCGGGCGGCCAGCGCCAGCGCATCGCCATCGCCCGCGCCTTCCTGCGCGACGCGCCGATCCTGCTTCTCGACGAAGCCACCTCGGCCCTCGACAACGAATCCGAACGCGCCGTCAAAGACGCGCTGATCGAACTGCGCAAGAACCGCACCGTGATCGTCATCGCCCACCGCCTGTCCACCATCCACGACGCCGACAAGATCGTCGTCATGGAGCACGGGCGGATCGTCGAAAGCGGCACCCACGAATCGCTCCAGGCCGCCGCCGGCGCCTATGCCCGCCTGCTCGCCAGCGGCGAAGCCGGCCACGAAACCGCGGCCCTCTGAAACCCGCCCCATGAACGAACGCGTCGCCCTCTATTTCGTCGCCTCACCGCTGCAATACCTGGCCGCCCGGCGCATCGCCGAAGACTTCGAGCCCGGCGCCCGTCAGGTGCTGGTGTGGTACAAGCCCGGCGTCACCCCCATCGTCCGCCAAGCCGACTGGGACGCCGCCGCCTACATGCCGTGGCCGCGCTGGGAGCCCCTTCCCGGCCCCTTCGGCCGCCTGCGCCGCCAGCGCGACAACATCCGTCTGGTGGCCGGGCTGGTCGGCCGCTGCCACACCCTGCACATCCACAGCGCCGTCTTCGACACCGAAGCCATCAACTACTTCCTGCGCGCGCTGCCCAAGGCCTGCGGCGCCCGCGAGATGAAGGCCCGCATCCTGCCCGACGGCCTCATCAGCATCCGCCGCTATCCGCTGAACTTCGCCAAGCGCCTCGCCCAATACGCCCGCAAGCTGCGCCGGCTGGTTGCCCCGGAACTCGACTACTGGTGTTTCTCGGGCGATCGCATCGGCTCCGACGCGCCCTTCTGCGACCGCATCTACGTGATCCCCGGCCTGCCCCACGAATACCCGGCCGACAAGACGGTGACGCTGCCCCCGCTGGTGCGGCCCGCCGCCGGCCAGCCCGAGCGCGCCCGCAGCGGCGAACGCCGCGCGCTGGTGATCGGCCAGCCGCTGGTCGGCGCCGGCCTCATGCAAGCCGCCGACCGCGACGCGGTGAGCGACGAAATCCACGCCTGGCTCACCGCCCAGGGCATCGGCCGGATCTTCTACAAGGGCCACCCGAAAGACCCCGAACTCGAACTGAACCGACCCGACTACAGCGTCATCACCCTCGACGAAGCCCTCGAAGTCCACCTCGCCAACACCCCCTACGACGCCATCGTCGGGGTGCGCTCCAGCGCCCTCCTGTTCGCCCGCCAGACCAGCCCGGCCGAGGTTCCGGTCGTCGCCTTCGGATGGGACCGCATCCGCTTCAAGTCGCCGGACGAAAAACGCCAGATGCGCGACGCCTTCCGCCTCACCGGAGTCTCCCTGCATGGCGCCGACTGAATCGCCTTCCACCGCGCCGCCGCGTGCCAACGGCACAACCCGGCCCTACCTGGTGTTCATGCGCATCGGCGCCAACGCGCTGCATCCCCAATGGCTGCAGCGCGAGCCGGACCGCAACTGGGATTTGTTCCTGAGCTGCTACACGCCGAACCCGCCCCATCCCGAAGCCATCGCCACCTCCACCGGCGGCTACAACAAGCTCACCCACTTCCGCGAGTGCGTCCAGTCCGGCCAGCTCGACCTGAGCGCCTATCGCCTCGTAATGCTCGCCGACGACGATCTCGAAATCGTCGGCGGCAGCATCTCGGCCTTTTTCGAGCATGCCGACCATCTCGGCCTGACGGTCTCCCACCCGGCCCAAAGCTGGGCCGGCTACTGGTCACACCGAATCATGCTGCGAAACCCGCTTGCCGAGTGGCGGGAGACCAACTTCGTCGAAGTCATGTGCCCGTGCTTCGAAACCGGCTTCATCGCCCATCATCTCGATTCGCTGGCGATCACCTACAGCACCTGGGGCACCGACCACGCCTACAGCCATCTTGCCCGCGCCAACGGCGGCCGGGTCGGCATCATCGACAGCGCGGTAATCCGCCACACGAAGCCGATCCAAACCTCCGGCGCGTTCTACCGCAAACTCGCCGCCGACGGCATCGATCCCGGCGCGGAACTGAAGACCATCCTCGACGCCCTGCCCCGCGACTACCACACCCACCGGCTTATCGGCATCCACGTCCGCCCAGGCCCGCTGGCAGCCCTGCGACGACTCGCCGCCCAGATCGTCGAGAAGCACAAACGCAGGTTCATGAAACTGATGGGGCATCGCCAACACTGCGAGGATTGAACCGGAACGGCGGTCACCGTTCCCCTACCGAAAAAACGCCCATGAAAATCTTTGTCATCAACATGGCGCGCGCCACCGAGCGCCGCGCGACCATCCTGCGGCACCTGGACGAACTCGGCCTCGAAGCCGAGATCCTGCCGGCCGTCGAAGGTGCCAAGATCGAACGCTCGACCCTCGGCCCCGATGCCGAGCCCGGCCTCTCGGCCGGCGAGATCGGCTGCTACCTGAGCCACATCCGCTTCTGGCAGATCGTCGTCGAACGCCAGCTCGAACACGCCATCGTCCTTGAGGATGACGTGATCTGCGACCCGGCGATGATGACCGTGGCCGAGGAAATCGCCTCCCTCAAACTGCCCGTCGACGCCGTCCGGCTGTCGGCCTTGCAGCCGATCCGCGGACGCACCATCGCCCACCTGTCCGGCGGCCACAGCCTCCTGCTGCCCAACAAGAACCCCAGTGGCACCCAGGGCTACATGGTCAGCCTGCAGGGCGCCCGACACCTGCTGCAGGTGCTGTCGGTGCCCAAGCTCCCGATCGACAACGCCCTCGACGCCTACTGGAAACACGGTCTTTGCGTACCCATCGTTTCCCCCAGCCTCGTCGCCGAAGACGCCAGCATCGCCAGCACCATCGGCAGCCGCTTCGGCAGCACCACGCCCTGGAGCCTGCGTCGCCACCTGACCCGCGTCGCCGAAGCCCAAAAACGGAAGATCACGGTTTACCTGATGGCGCTACGACTCAGGTCCCGACTGCACAATGCCCGCGACAGCCAAACCGTCGCCCGATGATCCACCTCGCCCCGACACAGCCATGACGATGTCGCTGCTTGTACGCCTGCGTGCCGCGCTGCCGTCCATCAACGCAACCCTCTTCGCGAGTCTGTTCTTTTTTCTGCCTGGGCACGTCGCGCCCGCCTACACGCTGACCGGCCTGATCCTTGTCGTGACGCTGCTGGAAGGCGACTTGGCCGCCAAATGGACTCAACTGCGGGGCGATCCGCTGTTCTGGATTTTCCAGGCCTTCTTCTGGATCGTCCCGTTCTCGCTACTATGGACCGAAGACACTCAAAGCGGCCTGAAAATGGCCGGACGCTACGGCTTCTTCCTCCTCTCGCCGCTCTACTTGACCGTTGCGCGACGCGAGCTGGCGCCGCGCTGCATTGCCGTCTTCCTCGCCGGCTGCGCGATGAGCGAAGCCCTCGCCTACTACAACTGGCTGCAGATGCTGCACTTCCCCGACTGGCCGCGGGGCATCCGGGTCCGCAAGGATCTGGAAGACACCGCCCCCTTTGTCGACCACATCCTCTACGCGCCAATCCTTGCCTGGGCCGGCTATCTGGCGGCACGGCAAGCCCTGTCCGGCACACTCGGCCGCCGCATCGGCTACCTCCTCCTCACCCTTGCAACGCTCGGCAACCTGGTGTTCTCGGGCGGACGGGCCGGCCAGCTGGCCTTCCTCGTGCTGCTCGTCATCCTGGCCTTCCAGCGCCTCGCAAAACGCCCGGTCGCGGCGGCCCTGGTTTCAATCGCCCTGGTCGGCGGCATCGCCGCCCTCGGCTACACCGGCAACGACTACCTGCGGGCACGGGTCGACGAAACCATCCGCGAAACATCCCAGAGCGAGAAAAACATCGCCACCTCCACCGGCCAGCGCTTCACCTTCTACGCTAACACCCTGCGCCTGTTCGCCGAGCACCCGCTCTTCGGTGTCGGCGCCGGCGATTTCGAACAGGAATACGCACAGATCAACAAACGTCATTCTCCGGACTGGATGACGACGAACAATCCACACAACCAGTACCTCTTCGTCCTCACCACAACCGGCGTGCTCGGCGGAGCAATCCTCCTGCTCGCCTACTTTCCGCCGATCCTGTGGCGCCGCCGGCAGGACGCCCTGGCCCAGTTGCGCGTCGGCTTGGCGGTCTTCATCGGCTTCATCAGCCTTTTCGAAGACTACCTGTGGCGCTCCAACACCAGCCTACTGTTCGTGCTCTTCGCGGCCCTGCTGCTGAGCCAGCGCAGTCTCGGCGGCACCCCATCGCAACCGCCATACGCCTGAACCGGCAAGGCCGACAAGCCGCGGCGAATCGTGCAAAATAATTGCCAACTCCTTCGCCACGCTCCACCCCGCCACGAAAGCCCACCAATGAAAACCAGCGCCCAGGGCGAAATCCTGAACGACGTGCCCGGCACGCCTTTCCTTACCTGCGGCTTTTTCACCGACGGCTACGCAGCCGAAGCAGCCCAGTTGCGCAGCTCGCTGGAGCAGACCGGCACGCCCTATTTCCAGAAACACTACCCGAGCCGCGGATACTGGGAGGCCAACACGCGGATCAAGCCGGAATTCCTGCTCGAATGCCTGCGCCGCTTTCCCGGCCGAGACATCGTCTATCTCGATGCCGATTGCGTGGTCCGCTCGCCCCTCAAACTGTTCTTCGACTTCACTGCCGATATCGGCGTATTCAGCGCACCCGCCGCGGCCGGGCTGTCCCACCGTTACCTCACCGGCACCCTCTATCTGCGCAACACGCCCGCAGTGCACACCTTCGTGCAGGACTGGATCGACGCCCAGGACGGCATGGTTCTCGGGGTGGACCAAGACAGTTTCACTACAGCCATCGACAAGCACGCCGACCTGAAAATCGGCCCCCTGCCCGAGAGCTACGTCAAAATCTTCGACCGCGGCACGGAAACCCCGGTCGTCGAGCACTTCCAGGCCAGCCGACAGCGCGTCAAGCTTCAGCGCACCATGAAAAAAGCCCGCAATGCCACCATCGGCGCCGCAGTTCTGGCCGGCTTGGCATGGCTGGCATATCGCTGGCTGTAAAAAGCAGACCGCTTCGAGACGCGGCTTTTCACTCTTCCCGACGGCGCCGCCAGCGTATAAATCTGGCATCATGGCCCGCCAGGCGAGATTCCCCCCCGAACCGATGATTCGAATCCACATCCTGATGTACCACCGGGTAGGCCATTTCCCGCACCGGATGCCGAGCCATCGCGGCCAGTATTGCCACCTTCCCTGCTTCAAGGCCCAAATGGCCATGCTGAAGCGATTCGGCTATTCGGTCATCGGCCTCGACGAAGCCGTCGCCGGCCTGCGCGGACAAAAACCGCTACCGCCTCGCCCCGTCGTACTCACCTTCGACGACGGCTATCTGGATTTCCTTGAGCACGTCGCCCCGGTTCTCCTCGCTCACAACTATCCGGCCACCGTCTACGCTGTCGCCGGCCTGCTCGGCAAAACCAACGAGTGGGTCATCCCCGAAGGCCTCGAACCCGCTCCTCTGATGACCGCAGCCCAGTTGCGCGAAGTGCAGTCGATGGGCTTTACCGTCGGCTCGCACACCGTCAGTCATCCCCGTCTGGCCCAAACCGAAACGCCGCAAATCGCCGACGAAATGACGATCAGCAAAAAAATGCTCGAAGACATTCTCGGCACGCCGGTCGATCACTTCTGCTACCCCTACGGCAGCCACGACATCCGCGCCGTCGAGGCCGCAGCCGAAGCCGGTTACGTCACCGGCACCACCTGCCTGCGTGCCGTCGCCACGCCGGCCGACGACCTCCTGACCCTACCGCGCAAACCGGTCTCCCAGGGCAATGGCCCCCTTGGCGTGCTGTGGAAGCTGCTCGCCAAAAATACCGCCCGACACCCACCGATCCGCCGCGCCTGACGGCGCCTCCCGGCGCAGTTTGCGGTGCGCCGTTGGGCACAAGCCGGCGAATTCCCATCGGGATGCGGCACAATAGAGCCCCTTTTATCGATGCCGCCCGCCTTGGCGCCCTACCGCCCATGACGCCCACACAGCCTCCTTCGCACCGTCCCGCGGTCTGCCGCGGCCGGGGCCGGGTCGGCGCCGGAGGTACCGCTTGAAGCGCATTCTCATCGTCCGCAGCTCCGCCATCGGCGACGTGGTGTTCGCCTCGGCCCTGCCGGCGGCGATCCGCCGCACCTATCCGGACGCGCATATCGCCTGGCTGGTCGAACCCGGCATCCACGAACTGCTGCTGGCCGACCCGAACATCGACGAAGTCATCACCTGGTCCAAGGCCGAGTGGGTCAAATTGTGGAAGGGCGGCCGCAAGCTCGAACTCGCCCGGCGCGTGCTCCAACTGCGGCGCGAACTCCACGCCCGCCGCTTCGACACCGCCCTCGACCTGCAAGGCCTGATGAAAAGCGGCTTCATCACCTGGCTGTCCGGCGCCACGCGGCGGGTCGGCCTCGGTTCGAAGGAAGGCAGCCAGTTCCTGATGAGCGAGGTCATCCCCCGCGGCGGCGAGGCGGCCCGCATCGGTTCGGAATACCAATACCTCGCCCAGCAGCTCGGCCTCGACGCCGGCGATTTTCTGCCCACCCTCACGGTCACCCCGGCGGCGCGGCAGACCGTGCGCGACAAGCTCGCGGCCCGCGGCCTCGCGCCCGGCGGCTACGCGGTTTTCGCGCCTTTCACCACCCGTCCGCAAAAGCATTGGTTCGAAGACGCCTGGCAGGCGCTCGCCCCGCAGCTCATCGCCGCCACCGGCCTCGTTCCGGTCATCCTCGGCGGCCCGGCCGATGCCGACGCTGCCGCCCGCATCGCCGCCGCCGACCCGCGCATCGTCAACCTCGCCGGCCAGACCCGCCTGCCCGAAGCCGTCGCCGCGATTGCCGACGCGGCCTTGCTGATCGGCGTCGACACCGGCCTCACCCACATGGGCACCGCGCTGGCCCGGCCGACGGTGGCGATCTTCGGCTCCACCTGCCCCTACACCGACACCGGCCGCGCCACCGGCAGCGTGATCTGGCTGGGCATGGAATGTTCGCCCTGCCGGCGCCGCCCGACCTGCGGCGGCAAGTTCACCTGCCTGCGCGACATCACCCCGGCAATGGTCCTCGAACGCGCCCGGGCGATGCTCGCGGCCGGAGCCGCCGCACCATGAAAATCCTCCACGTCGAAGCCGGCAAGCACCTCTACGGCGGCGCCCGTCAGGTTGTCTACATCGTCGAAGGCCTCGCCGCGCGGGGCGTCGCCAACCTGCTGGCCTGTCCCGCCGGCAGCGAGATGTCCCGCCAGCAGCCGGCCGGCGTGCGCGTGCTGCCGATGAAGATGGGCGGCGACGGCGACCTCGGCCTCGCCTTCCGCCTCGCCCGCCTGATCCGCGCCGAACGCCCCGATCTCGTGCATCTCCATAGCCGCCGCGGCGCCGACACCTGGGGCGGCCTGGCGGCCAGACTCGCCGGCGTGCCCTGCGTGCTGTCGCGGCGCGTGGACAACCCGGAATCGCCACTCGCGGTGGCGCTCAAATACCGCCTTTACGACCACGTCATCACCATCTCGGAAGGCATCCGTCAGGTGCTGCTCGCCGAAGGTCTGGCGCCCCGCAAGGTCAGCTGCGTGCGCAGCGCCGTGGATGCCGCGCCCTATCTCGTGCCGGTGGATGGCGCCGCCTTCCGGGCCGAATTCGGCCTGCCAACCGACGCACTGGTGGCCGGCGTGGTGGCCCAGCTCATCCCGCGCAAGGGCCACCGCTACCTGCTCGCAGCGCTGCCCGAGCTGCTCCGGCGCCACCCAAAGCTGCAGGTGCTGATCTTCGGCCAAGGTCCGCTCGAAGCCGAACTGCGCGCCGAAGTCGAAGCCGGCGGGCTTTCCGGCGCGGTGCGTTTCACCGGCTTCCGCCACGACCTGCCGCGCTGGCTCGGCGGGCTCGACTTGCTGATCCACCCGGCCGACATGGAAGGACTCGGCGTGTCGCTGCTGCAGGCCTCGGCGGCGGCGGTGCCCATTGTCGCCAGCCGCGCCGGCGGGCTGCCCGAAGCGGTGCAGGACGGCGTCACCGGCATCCTGTGTCCGCCGGGCGACGTGGCCGCGCTGACCGCCGCAATCGACCGCCTTGCCGGCGACCCGGCCCTGCGTGCCCGTTTCGGCGCCGCCGGCCGCGCCCGCATCCTGGCTGAGTTCTCCATCGACGCAATGGTGGACGGCAACCTCGCCGTCTATCGCCGGGTGCTCGGCCAATGAAGATCGTCACCGTGCTCCACAGCATGAAAAGCGGCGGCGCCGAGCGCCACGCCCTGCAACTGATGCGCGGCCTGCGCGCCCGCGGCCACGAGGCGCGCTACGCCGGGCCGATGGACGGCTGGCTCGGCCAGCAACTCCAGGCCGACGGCTTCGACGGCATCGATCTGCCCCTGATCGGCCTCTACGATCTGCCCTCCATCGTGCGTCTGGCCCTCTACGCCCGCCGCATCGGCGCCGACCTGATCCACGGCCACCTCACCCGCGGCGCCTGGTACGCCGGGCTCGCCGCCAGACTGGCCGGTCTGCCCAACGTGGCCACCGCCCACGCCGACAACGCCGGCAAGCACTTCGGCCGCGCCGACCGCATCATCGCCGTCTCGCAGGCGGTGGCGGATTTCCTGCAGCGTCAGGGCTACGATCCGGCCCGCATCCGCATGGTCCACCACGGCATCGCCGACATCGCCGCGCGTCTGCCCGCCCACGCCCGCGAGACGACCCGCCGCGAACTCGACCTGCCCCTCGACGAACCCTGCCTGCTGATGGCCGCCCGCATCGTGCCCGCCAAAGGCCACGATACCGCCCTCGCCGCCCTCGCCACCCTCAAAGCCCGGCGCTGGACCCTTCTGGTGGCCGGCGACCACCGCGCCGACCTCGGCCCGCAGACGCAAGCCCTCGCCCTCGACCTCGGCCTCGTCGGGCGGGTACGCTTCCTGGGTCTGCGCGAAGACGTGCCGGCGCTGCTTGCGGCATCCGACGTCCTGCTCGCCCCGTCGCGCCGCGAAGCCCTGTCCCTCACCCTGCTCGAAGCCTCGGCGTGTGCGCTGCCCATCGTCGCCACCCGCGTCGGCGGCATCGGCGAAGTGGTCGAAGAGGGCGCCAGCGGTTTCCTGGTACCGCCCGACGACCCGGCCGCGCTGGCCGCGGCCCTCGCCCCGCTGCTTGCCGATCCCGCCCTTCGCCAGCGCTGCGGCGCCCGCGCGCGGCAGCGCTTCGAAGCCGGCTTCACCGAAAACGCCATGTTCGACAAGACCGTCGCCACCTACCGGGAAGCCTGCGGAGGCCGTGCATGACGCGCGTGAACATCCTGATGTATCACCGGGTCGGCCACTTCCCCGGCCGCGTGAAGGCCCACGGCGCGCTGTATTGCCACCTGCCGCGCTTCAAGGCGCAGATGACGATGTTCCGGCTGCTCGGCTATCGGGTGATCGGCCTCGACGAAGCCGCCGCCGGGCTGCGCGGCGAAGCGCCGCTGCCGGCCCGCCCGCTGGTGCTCACCTTCGACGACGCCTACGTGGACTTCCTCGAACACGCCGCCCCGGTGCTCAAGGCTCACGGCTACCCGGCCACCGTCTATGCGGTGAGCGGCCTCGTCGGCGCCACCTCCAGCTGGGACGCCGGCGTCGGCCCCGAACCCGCTCCGCTGATGAACGCCGCCCAACTCCGCGAAGTGCAGGACCTGGGCTTCACCATCGGCTCCCACTCCAAAAGCCACCTGCGCCTCGCGGAACAGAGCGAGGCCTGCATCGTCGAGGAAACCGGCGCCAGCAAAGCCGCCCTCGAAGACCTCCTCGGCCGGCGCGTCGATCACTTCTGCTATCCCTACGGCAGCCACGACCTGCGCGCCGTCGAAGCCGCCGCCGCCGCCGGCTATGTCACCGGCACCACCTGCGAACGCGCCGCCGCCACCCCGCAGGACGATCTCCTGACCCTGCCGCGCAAAGCGGTCTCCCGCGGCGACGATGTCTTCGGCGTAGCCTGGAAACTGCTCGCCAAAAACACCCCGAAACGTCCGCCGATCCGACGCTGAAACGGCTCTCAGCCGGCCCTCATCCAGCCCCTAAACACTCCACGCTGGAAGGCTGCGGCCGTCCGCGCCGGTCGAGTCGAAAGGCGATGCCCCAGGCCCATTTGTCTTCGTCGTCGACGTGCTTGAGCCACAACTCGCAGCGGGCGGCGCCGGACGCGGGCTGGCAGCGGGTGCTGAGCCGGTTCCGGCCATCGCCCATGGCGGCAAGAAAACCGGCGAGATAGTCGCCGACGGTTCTGGCCGGCAGTTGCGGTGCGGCCTGCGCGCAGCTGGCATGAACACGGAGCGGCACGTCGCGCAATTGCAGTGCCGCCCGGACGACGCGGTAGCGCTCCGCCTGGGCGGCTTCGTCCGCCGGCATATCGGCCCGTGCCGCTTGAAGCGCCGCACATACCAGCAAGCCCACACCCAGGCGGCGAAGAAGTCCACGCCCCATCTCAGCGCCCGCAACCGAAGGAAGACGGAATCGCCTGAGCCGGAAAACTGCCGAAATAGAGCCCGCTTACCTGACCTTTGTAGTGCCGGCGAAACGCCTCCGGTTTGGCGGTAACGACTTCGTCGCCGGTGTTGCTGTAGTGCCAGATCGTGCCGTCGAGGGCAATGCCGACGTGCTTTTTCGGGATGTTGTTCATGCTTTTGGTCTTGAGGTGAACCGCACTTGCCGCAGTGACGAAGACGAACACGCCGCCTGCCAGTTGCTCGGCCGTCGCCGCATCGTACTCTCCCACCACCGGGCAAGCCGCAAACAACTCATGCACCCGGATACACGCACCGATCCGATCGGCGACCCGCTTCGACGACATCTTGCTGCATGTCACGCTGCCGGCCGATACGTTCATCACGTGGCATACGAAATGGGCGCAATGGTTCAGATCGGCGTCGTCGAAGCCGTGGGGACAGATCTCCGAGATATTCTTCCCCAGATAGCTGTCGAGCATGAGACGGCTAAGGTTGGCGGTCGGACTGCAGGCAGGTGTGGGCATGGTCGCATTCTCCGGGTTGTCAGCACAAAGGCATAAAACCAGTATCGTCACGGTTTCGCCACAAGTCAAAGAGGATCTGGCCGTCCCCGGTCCTCTCCCCGCCTCTAAGCACTCCGGCGCTTCCATGCCCCGGCATGCGCCGAAAGTAGGATAATGACATCCCCCGCGACATCCAATCCGGGTTTTCCGGTCATTCCTGCTTTACCTCTTCGATTCTCGCTACAGGAGCTTTTCCCATCATGAAAAAAATCCACTCAGGCAAATTTCTGGCCGGATGCGTCCTGCTGGGCAGTGTCGGCCTGATCGCGGGCTGCGCAACGGAGCAGTCCCGCACGCTGGAAGTCGCCAAGGTCGCGAGCGCCGGCATCCCCTATAGCGGCACGCGCAGCCTGATTTCCGTCGGCAAGTTCGACAACCGCTCCAACTACATGCGCGGCATCTTCACCGACGGCGTCGACCGGCTCGGCAGTCAGGCCAAGACCATCCTCATCACGCACCTGCAGCAGACCGGCCGTTTCAACGTGCTCGACCGGGACAATCTCGGCGAGATCAAGCAAGAAGCCGGTTTTGCGAAAAGCACCCAGAACATCAAGGGCGCAAGCTACGTGATCACCGGCGACGTCACCGAATTCGGCCGCAAGGAAATCGGCGACAAGCAGTTTTTCGGCATCCTCGGGCGCGGAAAATCCCAAATCGCCTACGCGAAAGTCAGCCTGAACGTCGTCAACGTGGCGACCTCGGAAGTCGTCTTCTCGGCCCAGGGTGCCGGTGAATACAGCCTCGACAGCCGGGAAGTCATCGGTTTTGGCGGCACCTCCAGCTACGACTCGACCCTGAACGGCAAGGTGCTCGATCTGGCCATGCGCGAAGCGGTCAACAACCTGGTCAATGGCATCCAATCCGGCGCGTGGCAGCCCGGCCAGTAATCCTCAAACAAAATATCCACCATGAAACGTCCTGGCTGCACACACCAGGCGGCCCGCCTTGCGATCGCAGGCGCGCTGCTCCTGACGGGCTGCGTCACCAAGCCTCAACCGCTCTACTACTGGGGCGACTATCAAGCACAGCTTTACGGGCACTTCACCAAGGAGATCGGGCCGGAAGAGCAGATCGCCAAGCTCGAGGCCGGCCTTGAAGAGGCCCGCGGCGACGGCAAGCCCGTCCCTCCCGGCTACCTTGCCCACCTGGGCATCCTGCACGCCCAGATCGAGCATACGGATCAGATGCTGAAGTACTTCGACGCCGAAAAGACGCAGTACCCCGAAAGCGCGGCATACATCGACTTCCTGCTGCGCAAGCTCAAACAACCACAACAAGGGGCGCGGTGATGCGACTGAATCCATTCAAGGCCCGCCTTGTGAAAACCGGCCTCGCCGCGATGGTCGCGGCAGCCCTGAGCACCGGCTGCGCCACGACGAAAGCGCCTTACGACTACACCCAATTCAAACAAAGCCGCCCAAGCTCGATCCTGGTACTGCCGCCGCTGAACGGCTCGCCGGACATCAACGCGACCTACAGCATGTTGTCGCAGGTCACGCTGCCCCTGGCCGAGTCGGGCTACTACGTCTTTCCGGTGAGCCTGGTGGATGAAACCTTCCACCAGAACGGCCTGAACAATCCGGCCGAAATGCACGAGGTCAAACTGCAGAAACTGCGCGAGATCTTCGGCGCCGACGCCGCGCTCTACATCACCGTCACGCAATACGGCACCAGTTATACGGTGATTTCGAGCGAAAGCCGGGTAAGCGCGGAGGCGCGCCTGATCGACCTGCGTTCGGAACAGGTCCTGTGGAGCGGAACGGCCACCGCCTCCAGCGCGGAAGGCCGCAATTCGAGCGGCGGCCTGGTTGGGATGCTGGTTCAGGCCGTCGTCAGCCAGATCATCGAAAGCTCGACCAACCATTCGCACCGGATCGCCGGCATCGCCAGCAATCGGCTGCTCTCCGCCGGAATCCCGAACGGAATGCTGTACGGCCCCCGCTCGCCCAAATATCAGACCGACGGCAACGCCCGCCCCTGAACCCTCGCGGCATCGGGAACCGCGCCCGGCCCCGGCCGGGCGCGCCGTTCGAAGCGCTTACGGGTACAAGCCCCGCACCTTGTGCGCCATCAGCACCCGCTCGCAACCCAGCACGAAGGCCGCCGTGCGCAGCACCACGCCTTTGGTCTGCGCCGCTTCCCATACCGCAGCAAAGGCTTCGCGCATGATCCGGTCCAGCCGGGCGTTGATTTCCTCTTCGGTCCAGAAGAAGGCGCTGATGTCCTGAACCCATTCGAAGTAGCTCACCGTCACGCCGCCGGCATTGGCGAGGACGTCCGGAATCACGGTGACGCCGTTTTCCTTCAGGATCAGATCCGCTTCCGGGGTGGTGGGGCCGTTGGCGCCTTCGGTGAGAATGCGGGCCTTGATGCCGCCGGCGTTGCTGACGGTGATCTGATTTTCGAGTGCCGCGGCGATCAGAATGTCGGCGTCGGTGCGCCAGAAGGCATCGCGGTCGATGGTTTCGGCCCCCGGAGCGCCGATCAAGGTGCCATTCTGCTGACGGAAGGCCTTGACCGCACGCACGTCGAGGCCCGCCGGGTTGGCGATCGATCCGCTCTCGTCCTGCACCGCAACCACCTTGGCGCCGGCGTTGGCGAAAAGCCGGGCCGACGCTTCGCCCACGTTGCCGAACCCCTGAACGGCCACTCTGGCGCCCTCGATTTCGATCCCAAGCCGCCGGGCCGCTTCGACGGTGGCGACAAAGACCCCGCGCCCGGTGGCGTCCTTGCGGCCGAGGCTGCCGCCGAGACTGATCGGCTTGCCGGTGACGACGCCCATCGCCGTCTTGCCTTCGTTCATCGAGAAGGTGTCCATGATCCACGCCATGACCTGCTCGTTGGTGTTGATGTCCGGCGCCGGGATGTCCTTGTCCTGACCGATGAGGAAGTTGATCTCGCTGGCGTAGCGGCGGGTCAGGCGTTCCAGTTCGGGCATCGAGAGCAATTTCGGGTCGACCCTCACCCCGCCCTTGGCGCCGCCGAAAGGCACGTTGACCACCGCATTCTTCACCGTCATCCACGCCGACAGGGCCATGACTTCGGAGAGGGTGACGTCCGGATGGTAGCGAATGCCGCCCTTGCCCGGCCCGCGGGCGAGGTTGTGCTGCACCCGGTAGCCTTCGAAGTGGGCCATCTCGCCGTTGTCGAGGCGGATCGGCACGTCGACGATCAGCGCCCGCTTGGGCCGGGTGAGGATCGGGGCCAACGGACGCAGCTCGGCGGCAAGATGGGGTTCGACCCGGTCGATCTGGATCAGATAGGTTTCCCACGGGCCGAGATGCTCGGCCGACAGGTAGGACGGAATGTGGGAGACGTTGTTCATTGTTTCCTCTTTTCGTGGGCGGCAAACGGGCTGGCGCCGTACCGCCGTGTTTATCGTTCTGGCCGTCTTTGGCCGCCCCCGACTGCCTTGCCCGCATCGGCACGGCATGCAACTGCCGCCGGATGGCGCGCGGCGTCTGTCATTTCACGATCACTGAAAAGCATTTTCGACACGCCCTGCAAAGGTTCGCCGGTTTTGTTGGTTGGTCGGGCCGGACGCCATCGGTAAGGTGCGGCGCACAACGGTCCGCCCAGGCGGACGGCCATTCGCACTTCCCCTCCGGACAGGATTCTTCCCATGCAAGTTCGCCAACGCATTATCGTCGCCAGCCTCGCCATACTGAACTGGCCACTCGCCGCATCCGCCACCAACGGTTACTTTTCTCACGGATACGGCGTGCGCAGCCAGGCGGTGGCCGGCGTGGGCATCGCGCTGCCGCAGGATGGACTGGCGGCGGCAGCCAACCCGGCCGGCACGGCCTTCGTCGGCAACCGGCTGGACGCCGGCGCCTCCTTGTTCCGCCCCGATCGCGGCGCGTCGATCCAGGGCAACGCCTACGGCGCCGACGGCGACTATTCCGCCAACGGCACCCGCAACTTCTTCATCCCCGAACTCGGCTACGCCCGCCAGCTGTCGCCCGAACTGGCCGTGGGCCTCGCCATTTATGGCAACGGCGGGATGAACACCGACTACCGGCGCAACCCTTTCGCGGCTTTCGGCGCCAGCGGCAAGGCCGGCATCGACCTCTCCCAACTCTTCCTGACGCCGTCCGTAGCCTACCGCCCGGCGCCGCAACACGCCATTGGCGCGGCGCTGACCTTTGCCTACCAGCGCTTTGCCGCCCGCGGCCTGTCGCCTTTCGACAACCCCGCGGTGTCGTCGGCCCCGGGTTCGGTGACCGACCGCGGCCACGACAGCTCGACCGGTGTCGGCGTCAAGCTCGGCTGGATCGGCGAGGTGCTACCGACGGTGAAACTCGGCGCGAGCTGGTCGTCGCGCATCGAAATGGGCGAACTGAACCGCTACAAAGGTCTGTTCGAAGGCGGCGGCGGCTTCGACATTCCGGCCAGCTACGGCCTCGGCGTGGCCTGGCAGGCAAGGCCCGACCTCACCCTCGCGGCCGACTGGCAGCGCATCGAGTACGGCAGCGTGAAGTCGGTGGGTAATCCGCTGTCGGTGCTGTTCGCCGGCGGCCAGCTCGGTGCCGACAACGGTGCCGGCTTCGGTTGGCAGAACATCTCGGTGGTCAAACTCGGCGCGGTTTACAAGTACGATGCGCGCCTCACGCTGCGCGGCGGCGCAAGCCGTGCCCAGCAGCCGGTGCCGTCCAGCCAGACTTTCATCAACATCCTCGCGCCGGGCGTGGTGCGCAATCACTTCAGCGCCGGCGCCAGCTATCGCACCGACAGCGGCGGCGAATGGAGCGTGGCCTACACCCGCGCGCCGAAAGTCACGGTGTCGGGCGAAGGCTCGATCCCGGCCAGCTTCGGCGGTGGCGAAGCCCGCGGCCACCTGCGCGAGGACATCCTGACAGTGGGTTACACATGGACACTTTGATTCGACGGAGACCGGCATGAGCATCGCATGGTCTGCATTCACGCCGGGCAGCGCGCTCGCCGGCGGGGCCCTGATCGGTCTGGCGGCGAGCGTGCTGTGGCTGGTACATGGCCGCGTCGCCGGCATCAGCGGCATTCTCGCCGGCATCGTCCGCCGGCCGGGCGACCGCGCCTGGCGGGTGGCCTTCGTGGCGGGGCTGCTGGCCGCGCCGGCGGCGGTCGGATTCGCGGTGCCGGGCTTCGGCGCCTTCGCACCGGCGACCCTGGACGCGACGGATACGCTACGACTCTTGCTGGCCGGCCTCCTGGTCGGGGTCGGGACGCGGCTCGCCAACGGCTGTACCAGCGGCCACGGCGTATGCGGTCTCGCGCGCCTGTCGCCGCGCTCGCTGGCAGCGGTGGCGGTATTCATGACCGCCGCCTTCGGCGTGGTCTTCGCGATCCGCCACCTGCTGCCGGGGGTGGCCGCATGAGCGGGGCGACCCATCGCGGCAGCACCCTGCCGACCCTCGCCGGCGCGCTGCTCGCCGGGCTGATCTTCGGTATCGGGCTGATCCTGGCCGGCATGAGCAACCCGGCCAAGGTGCTGGCTTTTCTCGACCTCGCCGGCGATTGGGATCCGTCCCTCGCGCTGGTGATGGTGAGCGGCATCGCGGTCACCCGCGTCGGGCTGCTCGTCGGCCGACGCGCCGGGCGCAGCGCATCGGGCCAACCCTTCCACGCCTCCAGCCATCGCCCGCCGGACCGGCGCCTGCTGGCCGGCAGCGCGCTGTTCGGTCTTGGCTGGGGTCTGGCGGGCTTCTGCCCCGGTCCGGCGGTGGTGGCGGTCGGTGCCGGCTACCTGCCGGCGCTGCCGCTCGCGGCCGGGATGTTGATCGGCCTGTGGGTGCGCCGGCCGGCCGGAGGGGCACGCTGACGGGCGATCCGCTATGATCGGGCGACCCGATCCGCGAACCCCCGTCATGCGCGCTTCCGCCAGTCTTCTCGTCGCCGCCCTCGCCTTCTCCGGCACCGCCCTTGCCAACGACGAAGCCCGTCTGCCCGGCGATGCCGCGGCCGTGCAGGCCGCCGCCGCGGACAAGCCCTTCAAGCTGAGCATCGGCGAATACCGCTACGGCGGCAATTTCGGCGGGCAGGACATCAACCTGCGCTACCGCCGGGGCGATTCGTCGGTGTGGCTGGGCGCCTACCGCGACCGGGAATTCGGCGATCAGGCCCGGGCCGGCATCGACACCAGCTGGCAGCCCTTCGAGGGCTCGACGCTGGCGCTACAGCCGTCGCTGCAATGGGCGTCCGGCGGCTTCTGGGGCGGCAGTTTCAGCGTCGAACTGGGCGAACCGTGGTTCGTTCAGGCGGGCATCGGACGCACCAACACCCGGCCCTACTTCAACCTCAACTTCGACCCCAATGACGCCCTGTCCCTGGCCGCCGGCTACCGGGACGAGTCCGGCCGCACTTTCTATCTGATGACGATCCGCGACGACCGCCTCGGCACCCACCAGCAACACACCCACGCGGTGGCCCGCTGGCCGCTGCGGGACGGCCAGCGCCTCACCGTGGACATCCTGCGCAAGACCGGCATCGGCGACCCCGGCCCGGTGGAAGGCTGGGGCGCCTCGCTGGGCTACGACTTCCCCGACTGGTTCCTGCACCTCGCCCGCGAGCCCTATCAGAACTTCAGCAGCGTCACCGCCACGCGCCTGACGGTCGGGCTGCGTTTCTAGGCGGTATCGAGCGCATCCACCGCCACCAGCCGATAGCCCCGGTGAAGCAACTCCTCGCGTAGAAAGCGGGCCGTGCGCACCGCGTCCGGGCCGTCGCCGTGCACGCAGATGCTGCCGATGGTGGCGGGCAGGCGCTTGCCGGTGACGGAAATCAGCGCCTGTTGGTCGAGCATCGCGGTCACGTGGGCCAGCGAGGCTTCGGCCCCGTGGATCATGGCGTCCGGGCGACTGCGCGGCACCAGGTTGCCGTCGTCCAGGTAGGCCCGGTCGGCGAAGATTTCCTCCACCACCGGCAGGTCCTTCTCGTAACCGGCCTGGCACAGTTCGGACAAGGCCGGCGCGAGGAGAATCAGCGCCGGATCGAAGTCCTTGATCGCGGTCACCACCGTCCGGGCGATCTCCACATTGGCGCTGGCCATGTTGGAGAGCGCGCCGTGGGGCTTCACGTGGGACATGAGCAGCCCTTCGGCCCGCGCCATCCCCGACAGCGCCGCCAGTTGGTAAAGGATGATGGCCTCCAGTTCCGGCGCGGGAATCGTCATCGGACGGCGGCCGAAGCCCTGCAGGTCCGGAAAGCCGATGTGGGCGCCGACGCTGACGCCGGCTTTTCTGGCCAGACGCAGGGTGCGCCGCATCACCAGCGGATCGCCGGCATGAAAACCGCAGGCGATGTTCGCACTGGTGACGGTGGCGAGCATCTCGGCATCGCTGCCCATCTCCCAGGCGCCGAAGCTTTCGCCGAGGTCGGCATTGAGATTAACGGTTCGGGTCATGGTGCATCTCGTGATTGAGGAACAGGGGAAATCGTTCAGGCCTCGTCGCCGCGCACCGCAGCGCCGGCCAGATTGGCAGACAGAAGTGACGCTTCGTCGATTCCGCCCAGGGGCTGCAGCGCGGCCAGCCAATCGGCCAGTTGTCGTGCCTGGGCGGCGCGGGCGGCGGCGGCCTGGGCCGCGTCGACAAACGCGAAGCCCAGCCCGTCGCCGGTTTGCAGATGGGCCAGACGCGGCAGATCGGCGCGGATGACAACGGCGATTTTCGGATAGCCGCCCACCGTCTGACAATCGGCCAGCAGCACGATGGGACGCCCGTCGGCCGGCACCTGGATCGCGCCGGGCGCGACGCCGTCGGACACGATGTCGGCGCCGCCCTCGACATGTGCCAGCCGCGGCCCGTCCAGACGCAGGCCCATGCGGTCGCGCTCGCGGGTCACGACGAAAGTCCGGCTCAGAAAGGTTTCAAGCGCGGCGGCGCCGAAGCGGTCGAGTTGCGGGCCGGGCATTGCACGGATCGGGCCGTCGGCGTGGCGCAGGGGCGCGGCGGCACGCCGTTCCCGCGACGACAGGCCGTCGCCGCGGGCGCAGGGCAGGCGGTCGCCGACGGCCAGCGGCCGTCCCAGCCCGGCACGCGCGTAGGTCGAGCGGCTGCCAAGCATCGGCGGGGTGCGGAGCCCGCCCGCCACGGCAACATAGCCGACGCCCCGCGGCACGCCGACCTGCAGTTCGTCGCCGGCCGCCAGCGTCGCCGTGGACCACGCCGCCACGCTGCGCGCCTCGCCGGACGCGGTGACGATCCGGGCCGTCATGTCGCCCGCCAGCGCCACCCGCAACGGCCCGCCTGCGGCCTTCAGGCGCGGTCCGGCCAGCAACACTTCAAGCCCGGCCGCGCCCGCCGGATTGCCGGCAAGGCCGTTGGCCGCCGCCAGAAAAACCGGGTCGAGGGCGCCGGACAGCGGCACGCCGATGCTGCGGTGCCCAACCCGACCGGCATCCTGAATGCTCACGCCGAGGCCGGGCGCAAGGATTTCCAGCGCCGTTGTCATGGGCTGCGGACGTACCTCATCCGCCGAGCCCGTCCCGCGCGACCGGCTGCCAGCGCACCCGGTCGCCCGGCGCCAAGAGCGCCGGACGCGCCGGGTCGGTTGCATCGAAAAGCCGTGCGCCGGTGCGCCCGACAAGCCGCCAGCCGCCCGGGCTGTCCCACGGATACACCGCGCACATCCGCCCGGCGATGGCCACCGAGCCCGCCGCGACGCAGGTCCGCGGCGTAGCGAGACGCGGCATCTCGAGCGCCGCCGGCAAGCCGCCGAGATAGGGAAAGCCGGGCAGAAAACCCAGCATGTAAACGGTGAATTCGGTGGCGGCGAGCAGGTCCACGACGGCCTCCCGCGTCAACCCGGCGTGGGCGGCCACGTCGGCGAGGTCTGGCGCGAAATCGTCGTCGAAGCACACCGGCAGGGTCCACACCCGACCGCTGGCGGTGGCGCGGCGGCCTTCGCCGGCCAGTGCCAACAGCGCCGCTGCGAGCGCAGCGGAATCGACCCGATCGGGGTCGAAATGCACGCTGACGGAACGGAAGGTCGGCACCCATTCAAGCACGCCGGGCAGGCGCCCGTCGGCGGCCAGCGTCTCCAGCGCCGCGGCAAAGCCGAGCACGCAGGCATGGGTTGCGGGGGCGATGCCGTCGCCGAATTCGACGGTGAACGCGGCATCGCCCAGCGCCAGCAGGCGTGGATAGCCTGCGGCGGACTGGCTCAAGGCTTACTGACCCAAGGCGCCGAAAGCCTTTTTGGCCAGGCTGCCGGCGGCCCCGATGGGATCTTTGCGGATCGCCCGTTCTTCCTCGGCGATCATCAGATACAGGCCGTCGAGCGCCTTGCGGGTGACGTAGTTTTCGATCTTCAGATCGTCGCCCTTCGCCAGCCCGAACTGCCCGGCCTTGCCGGCGAGCTTGTTGTATTGCTCGGCCAGGGCCAGCTTGCCGGTTGTCTCGCGCACCTTGGGCAGGAAGCTTTCGGTCAATTGGGAAGCGGTCTTTTCCTTGAAATACTGGGTGCCGGCATCGTCGCCGCCGGAGAGGATCTTCTTGGCGTCGTCCACGCTCATCTTCTTCACCGCGTCCACGAGCAGCGCCTTGGCCTGGGGCACGGCCTCTTCGGCGGCCTTGTTCATGTTGGCGACGAGGGCGTCGAGATCCTTGCCGCGGCCCATCGTGCGCAGCACGCCTTCCACCGGCGCGAGGCTGTCCGGCAGGCCGATCTTCACCTTCGGGTTGTTCATGAAACCACCATCGGTGCCCAGTTGTCCGACCGCCTTGGAGGCGCCCTGCACCAGCGCTTCCTTCAGGCCGCCGGACGCATCCTTGTCGGTCAGATCGGCAAGACCCAGGGCCCAGGCCTGGGAACAGATGACAAGCAGCACCAAAGCTCTCAGAATCGCACGCA
>ERZ650300.331-NODE-331-length-28079-cov-3.897124_pt1 | contig 28079 bp, 32 predicted proteins | sample MGYA00376236_ERZ650300 | MGnify/ENA primary metagenome ERZ650300 (study PRJEB26733, sample SAMN07839303) | wastewater metagenome | biome: urban; feature: wastewater treatment plant; material: waste water | place: USA: North Carolina | collected 2016-04-28 ...
AACCGGTCAAAGCCTCAACAGACTTTGCAATAGAGGATGCGGTGGATAAAACGTTAAAAATCATAAATCCGCAACTAAAAAGTCACGCCATACAGACCGATTTTAGGTATACCTCAAAACACACGGTTCACGGTTACCAGAGCGAATTGGAGCAGTCTATTATGATTATTATCTCAAATGCACAAGATGCGCTAATAGAAAACAATATCGAAGAACCCCGTATCGATATATCCATATCTACTTTTGAGGAGGGGTATGTCGTGCTAAGTATTGAGGATAACGGCGGTGGGATATCGGATGAGATAATGGATAGAATTTTTGAGCCGTACTTTACGACAAAAGCCGAGGGAAAAGGGACAGGCATCGGCCTTTATATGGCAAAAGAGATTGTAGAGAGTCAGATGGGTGGCAGATTGAGCGTTATAAACACGGGGACGGGAGCTAGATTTGAGATAGCGCTAAAATCGGTTTGTTAGCCCCGTTAGGCATCTTTGCACAATTTACAAATCCCTTTTAGTGTGATATTTCGGATTTCGTATCCTTCAAGTTTTATATTTAACTCCTCCAGACACTCTATCCGTTTGCATTTTACACATACAAAATGGGGGTGCGGGGTAGTCTGTAGCTCAAAATACCATTTGCGCTCGTCCGATTCTAGCTTTTGCACCATATTTTCACTCTCAAACTTTGCGATGTTGCGATAAAAAGTTGCTTTGTCTACGTTTAGGTTAAAATCATCGTAACACAGCGGTCTATCGGCACTTTGGAGTATTGATAGGATTTCGGCTCCGGTTTTTGTCGTTTTCATCTTTTGATGGTAACAAAAAGCCGCTTTCGATAAGTTTGCAACTTAGTTGCATTTTGTAGTACAATATTTTTTTAATTAAAAACTTGAAGGAAGTTATCGTGATAAAAAAACTGATTGTGCTTGGCAGTTTTGCCGTTTGCTCTTTTGCCGAAATATCGGTAACTACTACGATTTTCCCCCTCTATGATGCGGTAAAAAATATCGGCGGCGACAAGGTTTTGCTAAACAATCTAATCCCTTTCGGAGTTGAGGCGCACGATTTTGAGCCAAAACCGAAAGATATGGCTACTCTCTCAAAAGCCGATCTATTTATCGTCAGTAGCGGTGCTTTTGAGCCTTGGAGCAAAAAAGTAGTGAACTCCCTAAAAATTGGGACCAAAACGGTGGATATGAGCCAAAAGGTCAAACTCCTAAAAATAAAAGACGATGACCACGGGCATAGACACGGACATAGCCACGCAAGTTATGACCCGCACTACTGGCTAAGCATCGATAACTATATGACGGTAGTAAAAGAGACGGCGGCGGTACTATCAAAAGCAGATCCGGCAAATGCAAAAGTATACGAGACAAATCTGGCGGAGTATATAAAAAAACTTTCGCTCTTAAAAACCGAATATGAAGCCCTCAAAACGTGCAAAAACAAAAAAGTGATAGTCAATCATGATGCATTCGGATACCTCTCAAACGACTACGGGATTACCCAGTATTCGATATCGGGAATGTCGCCGGAATCAAAGCCCTCAGCCAAACAGATAGCCAAACTGGTAGAGATAGTCAAAAAAGAGAAAATCAACACCGTATTTTTTGAGGAGTTTGCCAGCGACAAAGTGGCAAAGACGATAGCTAAAGAGGCAAACGCCAAAACAGATACCCTAAGACCCGTTGAGAATATCACGGTAGAGGAGAGCAAAAAAGGGGTCGGCTATATAGATGTTATGAGGCAGAATCTTTCAAAACTAAAAGGTGCTATGGATTGCAGATAAAATTTGTAGATGCGGTGATAGAGACCGAAAATCTATCATACAAAGATATATTGACAAACGTCTCTGTCGGTATCAAGCGGGGTGAGTATGTAGCCATCATCGGGCCAAACGGCGGCGGCAAAAGTACATTTATAAAGCTGATACTGGGTCTTTTGAAGCCGACCGGAGGGGTGATCAAGATATTTGGGAGGGAGCAGGCCGCCTTTGCCGATAAGCAAAAAATCGGCTACGTCCCGCAGGGTGTCTCCAGAGTTGATGAGAACTTTCCGATAAGCGTCGAGGAGGTCGTAAGGCTAGGATTGCCGCAAAAGGGCGGGATATTCGGCGCTCTATCAAAAATAACCTCCGAGGAGCGTGATTTGACCCTTTCGTCAATGCAAAAGATGGGGGTTTTGGAGCTAAAAAACAGACGGATATCCGATTTATCGGGCGGACAAAGGCAGAGGGTGATGATAGCCAGAGCCTTGGCCGCAAAGCCGCAGATACTGATACTAGATGAGCCGAATACGGGTGTCGATACCGGCTCCCAAAAAAGTTTTTACGAGCTTTTGGCAAAACTCAACAAAGAGGAGGGGATCACCGTGTTGTTTGTCACCCATGATTTGGGGGTAATAGCGGACGAGGTGACAAAGGTTATGTGTGTCAACAAGACCGTCTCCTCTTGCCACAACCCGCACGAGGCTATGTCGTGCGCCGATATGAGCAGGCTTTACGGGATAGATGCCCATGTAGTCTGTCACCACCACTAATCAAAGGGGCGTTGGATTTTGGAAATATTTGAATACGATTTTATGATTCGGGCTTTTTTTGTCGGTACGGTCGTGGCGCTACTAGCATCTACGCTTGGGATGTTCGTGGTTGTCAGACGGTATTCGATGCTTGCCGACTCTCTGGCTCACGTTTCGTTACTAGGCGTAGCGATAGGGTTTTTGACTGCCATTCCGGTGGGTGTAGGAGCTATTGCGGCTACCGTGTCGGCCGCTTTTGGGATAGAGTATTTGAGGCAACGGCACAAACTATATTCGGACTCTATGCTCTCCATATTTTTATCCGGCTCTCTGGGGATTGCCATCATCATAGTCTCCCTCTCAAACTCTTTTAACTCCTCGTTGTTTGACTATCTGTTCGGTTCTATCGTGGCCGTGGATGACATGGATATGGCGGTCATATCGGTTTTTGGGGTTTTGTGCCTCTCTCTTGTGGCGCTAAACTACAAAAAACTCCTTTTTACCGCTTTTGACGAGGATGTTGCGTATGCCGGCGGTATAAATACAAAAGCACTAAACTACCTTTTGGCTTTTTTGGTTGCGGTTATGATAGGGGTCTCGATAAAAATCGTCGGAGCGCTACTCATAGGGGCTTTGACTGTGATTCCGGTCGTTACCGCTATGCAGTTTGGGAGAAACTTTCGGCAGACTACGCTGCTTGCCGTTTTGATCTCCGTCCTCTCCGTATTCGGCGGCCTTTTTCTATCTTTTTATGCCTCCCTCCCGACGGGCGCTACTATAGTCGTTATCGCTCTCGTATTTTTTTGCTTATCTATTGTCTCAAAAACGTTCAGAGGGTGATGTAAATACAAGGTACAATAACTAAAACTTTTTACGGAGATTTAGAGATGAAACACGTATACGAAATCCAAAATATCAGATGCGGCGGTTGTGCCAATACGATCAAAAAAGAGTTGTCGTCTATGTTTGACACTGTAGAGGTCGATCCGGCGGAGAAAACCGTCACGGTTGAGGCGGCAAATGAAGAGGAGATAGCAAAAGGTGCAGAAGCCCTCAAAAAACTAGGTTACCCACTCGCCGGAGAAGATAGCGGCCTCGTGGACAAGGCAAAAAGCTTTGTATCGTGCGCCGTCGGGAAACTAGGGTGAATAGAGCTAGACCGAAATAAAGGGGTTTTTGATGAAAAAGCTTTTTGTGTTTATGTTGTTGTGTGCGGCGCTTTTCGGGGCGCAAATCCAGAAAAAACCGTATGATGATGTGAAAGCCGCCGTCAAAAGCTCCGGCAAATACTCTATCGTCGTGCTTGGGGTTGATTATTGTCCGTTTTGCAAGATGACGATGGAGTCGATCAAAAAACTAGACCAAAAGTATGACGCAAAAGCCGATTTTTTCTATGTCGATATAGATTTTGACACCGAGGCAAAAAGCGACTATTCGGTACGGGCTACCCCAAATATACTATTTTTTGCACCCGGCGGCAAACTAATCGAAAAAAAGATCGGCGGAATGAACGAAATCGGCTTCGCAAAGAGGTTGGACGGGGTGAAGCCGTAGATGATCGATGTTGTTTGCCTACTTTGCGTTTAGGCTTTCAAACATCTCATTGATAAGTTTTTCAGAGATTCTAAATCCATTATTGCGTGCCGACTCTAAAAACAATCTTGCCTCTGCCGTGTCCAAAACACCTCTTGTGATATTGAGGTAGACGATACCGACTAGACCTAGTATTTTTAGCCCCATGTTCTTTGCTATTTTTCTACCTTTTTTCTCGTCTATAATGAGGGGGATGCTTTTTTGTAGCGCTAGCGCTATTGCTTCGCTCTCGCCGTCATCTAGTAAAAGCTTCATAGCCTTTAGATTATCGTCGTCCTGCGGCAGTTCGATCTCTATAAAATCAGGCAGATTTATGTTATTTTTGGAGCTTATCTCTGCCAAAACCGTTTGCGGGATATATACTTTTGCAAAGATGCTTCCGAGTAGATCAAAGCGATTCATATCCGATAGCACGATAAGTGTAGTGCTATCGCTTGCAACTACCGTCATAGTTCTTTTATTGTTGCTAAATCTTCAAAAAAGCTATACTCTATTACGTCGATACCCATCATAGACAGGAGTTTTATCCCCTCTTTTTTGGAGATATTTTGAGCCTTGCATAGCTGTCCGAGGCTTAGCATTCCACCTTTGTAGCCCTCTATCAAAAGCGAAGTTTTTAGTCCATTGGAGACTATAGAGTCATTAAATGCAACCGCTACCCCTATAGGGGTGCTGTGTTTTGTGATTACCGCAAATTCATTAGACTCAAGGGCTTTTGTAAAAATAGCTGGATTTGTCTGTAGCTCTCTTATACCTATAGTCTGCATCCTGTAGCCTTTGTACTTATGTTTGATAGTATAATAGCATAAAATATGATTTTATGTTGAGATTAGCGACAAAGCGGCAGATAGTACCTCCTCGGCGTTTCCTCTCATATCTGCGTTTATCTGGGTTTTGTTGAAGGTCGTTTGTCTTTTTGCCAGTTGCGATGTGTGGATAGTGATTAGTTCTTTGCAGTTCTCTATCCCGTATTCGCCCTCCAAAAGCCCGTAAACCTCTTTTAGCCCGATAGATTTCATCGGTTTGATTTCGCTCCCGTATTTTGAGGCGATATGTTCTGCTTCACCGATGATTCCGGCCTCAAACATCTTTTCGACCCTCCGTCTGATTCGCCCTCTCAAAACATCTCTATCGACGGCAATCTCCAGTATTTTGATATCGCCGTCGATCTTTTTTTTCGGCATTGAGGAAAACACGTCGCTGGGTGCATCTCCGGTCTCAAAAAAAATCTCCAACCCTCTGGATATTCTGTATTTATCCGTAGCGGATATCGAATCGGCAAAAGCCGGATCGATTTTTTGGAGGTATTTGTATGCATCCTCCAAAACATCCGTCATAGCTTTTGCCCTCTCTCTCGATTTTTCACCTATCGACGGCATATCGGTCAGCCCCTCTATCATCGATTTTAGATAAAAAGAGCTACCCCCTACGATAATGAGGTTTTTGCCGGATTTTTTGGCATACTCTTTTGCTTTGTCGTACTCGTCCATAAACATAGCGGCATTAAAAGGCTCATCCGGATTTATGATATCTATTCCGAAATGCTCTATCTCTCCACGCTCCTCCACGGTAGGTTTTGCGCTGGCAATATCCACCTCTTTGTACAAAGATAGGGAGTCTAAAGATAGTATCACGCCGTTTTGTTTTGCCGCCAGAGATAGGGCTACATCGCTTTTGCCGCTTGCCGTTGCTCCGATAATCGCTATTTCATTCATGAGCGTTATATTAACCAAAAGAGACCTTATTAAAAAAGCGGTTTTTGGTTAAAATACCATTCTCTGATTAATTCTCAAATTTCCGGCAAAGCCGTAAATTAGGCCTTCAGCAGGCGGCTCTCGCAACTAGTTGCTCTAAGAAAAGCATATTTATTCAGAGAGTTCAAGACAAACACTCTTATAAAAGGCTGACAATTTTACAGAAACTAAAACACTTTTCAGAACTGGTGATGCTGTCGCATACTGTTTTCTCTCTCCCTTTTATTTTGATTGCGATGGTGGTAGCCTCACACGGTATCCCATCTGTGGGGACATTGCTACTGGGTATCGCCGCCGCATTTTTTGCCAGAAACTTTGCGATGACGGTAAACAGATATGCGGATAGAGAGTATGACGCAAAAAACCCCCGAACGGCCTCCAGACCGAGCGTTGACGGGAGGATGAGCCCGTCTTTGCAGATGTTTTTTATCGCCTCAAACGGGGCTATGTTTGTGGCTGTTTCGTACCTGATTAACGATCTGGCTTTTGTATTGTCGTTTGCTTTTTTGCCTATTTTGGCCGGATACTCGTATTTCAAACGGTTCTCCTCGGCGGCTCATTTGGTTTTGGGGCTATCTTTGGGGCTTGCCCCTATAGCCGGAGAGATTGCGGTAAATGCCTCGGTCTCTCTCTGGAGCCTTTGTCTGGCCGGAGGGGTGCTATTTTGGGTTGCCGGATTCGATGTTTTTTACGCTTTGCAGGATATGGAGTTTGACAAATCCGAGGGGCTTCACTCTATCCCGTCGATATTTGGAGAGAAAAAAGCTCTGGACATAGCGGCGTTGTTTCACGTCGGAACCGTTGTTTTTTGGTATTTATTTGTAAAATTTGCAAACTTAGAGTTTTTATCTTTTGTCGGTGTATTTTTGGCCGCTTTGCTACTCGGATACGAGCACGCCCTCGTCAGAAAAGACAGAGGTGCAATAGGTAAAGCATTTTTTAACATAAACGGATATTTAGGGATACTGTTTTTGATACTGGTCGTAATAGATGTCGGGATAGATATATGAGATTTGTCAGGGTAACAGCCTCCTTGTCGTACGAGAGGGTAGGGGATAGGGAGGACGAGTTTTTGAGGGAGTTTGAGAGTTTCAGCTCCACGGATTCAAATCCCGTTGATGTGAATGTGACAAGGCTCAAAGCCAGAGATTGCAAAGGTAACGGTCCGGATGATCTGACACTCTTGCTACTCACCGAACTTCACAAAAAAATAGACGAACTAACCGCTATCGTAAAAGGGCGGCAGAGGGTTCTTACGGAGCTATCGGTAAAAACAAACGTAGATTTCGGTTGGTATGACGCACTTTTGGTTGAGGGGGCGCAAACCGGCGAGACGTATTACGGTAGGTTAGAGATACCGCTGCTTAGAACCAGAGAGATTCCGTTTTTTTTTGAGGTTGACGAAAACGGTAGAGCGGCAATCAAAAAAATGTGGCCGACCGACAAAAACGATTACGACGCATATCTGGCTTCAAAAGAGCGTGAAGAGATAGCTATAAAAAAGGGACAAAATGATTGATTTGGCGTTAACGGTACTGCTTGCCCTCTCGGTTCTCTCGCTGTTTGTGTTTGTCTATATCAGAGAAAATGCGATAAATAAAAAACTAAAATCATACGAAAAAGCCTTTGATGCCCTAAACCAAGGGCTTCATAAGATGGAAAAAGAGCTAAGAGACACCAAAGAGTCTATTGTCATTATGACTAATGTGCAGCCGGAAGCCCCTGTTATAAAAGGGGTTAGCTATGAAGATTTGACGGAGATGAGTAGGCTTATTATCGAGCAGTTTCAGGAGCTTCAAAAAGAGAGTACCGATTTTAGAGATGGGATGCTTGAGAGGTTTGTCGATTTGGAATCAAAAGTAAGACCGATTGCTATGATGACATCCCCAAACGCCAGCGCCGACGAAACAAAGATAATGGCATTGTACGACGACGGTTTTAACTGCGAAGAGATAGCAAAACAACTCAGAATCGGAACCGGAGAGGTGGAGTTTGTCCTGAAACTTCACAACCTAAAGTAAATTTCCTATATTTTTTGGCATCATTAAATAATTTTAAGAAAAAGACGATATTTTATCTAATAGAAAAAGTGCAAGGAGGCACAAGATGAAAATCAATAATCTACAAGCCACAAATGCCAATATGGCAGCGGAAGCGCACGAAAAAGAGGTAAAAAAACAACTAGCCAAAATAGCTAGCGGTAAACAGGTTAGCGCTCAAGATGCGGCATCTCTGATGATTTCCGATATGTTGCAACTGGATGCAGATACGATTGATCAGGGGATCAGAAATGCAAATGACGCAATAGCATATATGCAAATAGCCGACGGCGTACTAAAATCAGTAAGCGAAGGCTCTATAAAGCTAAACGAATTATCTGTTGCGTACAACAACGACGCTTTGGGTTCAAACGGCAGAGCGGCTATAATGAGTGAGGCAAATGCCCTTAAAACAGCGATGAAAGACTCCTTGTCTCAAGCTAAATTCAACGGTTCTAGCGTTTTTAAGGATGCATCTTTTTATGTAGGCGGCGGAAGTATCGGAGTCTCTATAAACGCTCCGCATATAGATAGTGCCGATATAACAAATCAGGATAGCGTAATAGCTCTTTTGCAAGAGACCGACGCAACCAGAGCCGGAATAGGTGCAACTATCAATCAGGCGTATTCATCTATAAACGTGAACCTAACAAACGTAGTTCAAAAAAGATCAGCAAACTCTGAGATTGCCGATACAGATATGGCCTCGGCGTACACTACGCTAAATAGTCAGTTACTCCAAAGCAACTCTGCTATGTTTGCCTCGGCACATAGTACTAGCTATCTTGCGATGCAGGCTTCTAGGCTTCTATCTTAAAACAGACCAAACCCGCTTTATTTAAGGGCGGGTTTTTATCCCCTCTTGTGCAATTTTAGTTGCGTATCCACCCTTGCCCTTAGTGTTGCCTTGTGAAAAGGTTTTGATACATAGTCTGCCCCTCCAACCTCAAAACATTTATCAATACTCTCATGATCCGTATGTGCCGTGATGAAAATCACCGGAACGGGTGCGGTTTTCGGATTTTGTTTGAGCGTTTTGCAGACCTCAAAACCGTCCATATCCGGCATAACAATATCAATCAAAAAAAGCTCAAAATCCTCATCGCTGCACATAGCTATACCGCTCTCCCCGTCAAGAGCAACCGATATGTCGTGAGAGTCTAGTATATCAATCAAAATATCTATGTTTTGCGGCGTATCGTCGATTATTAGCACCTTACCCATTGTGCCCGCCTACGAGTGCTAGCATCTCATCAAATTTGTATTTGGCTTTTAGCTCTTTTAGCCTTTCAACTATTTTATTCTCCTCTTCATTGTATGAGAAGGAGCAAATTTCGTCGATTATGGCTGCAATCTCCTTTGGTTTCCTCTTTTTTAAAGGCTCCTCCAGTTTTTGGAGCATTTTTACTAGGTAGCCTTCCGTAGCCTTTTGCTTTTGAGTATTAGCTGTTTTGCTCTCCAGTTTTTCGGATATTTCGTCGCATACCTTTTTTAGCTCGTCGTTAAATCTTTGCAGTAGCTCCGGAGTTTTGCCGGTTTCATAATCTTTTGCACATTCCGCAAGGCTTTCTGCCCCCAAATATCCCGCTAGCCCTTTTATGGAGTGGATATGCATGTTTGTCTGATGATCGTCGATATTGAGAGCCAGATCTTTGTAGGTATTTTTAAACCCCAAGAGGTGCTTTGTATAAAAACCGATATCGTTGTCGCTATACCTTAGCCCTATCCCGACGTTCAGCGATTGAAAATCCAGATCAAGCGCTCTATTTTCGGTAGTTTTTTGGTTTTTTTGTCTGTGTGCCGGAACGATTTTTTGAGGGATAAATTTGAGCAATTCGATAAATAGCTTATCAGCCGCAATAGGTTTTGTGATATGCTCATTCATCCCGACGGCTTTGGTCTTTTCGATGTCTTGACTCATGGCATTTGCGGTCAGGGCAATTATCGGTATGTGTGGATTTTTGGCTCTGATTTGTCTGGTTGCCTCGTAGCCGTCCATAAGCGGCATTTGCACATCCATCAAAATCATCTCGTATTTATCGGGATTCTCATAATATTTCTCCACCCCCTCCAGGCCATTAACCGCTACGTCTATCTCTATTTTGCTCTCTTCTAGCATCCCCAAAATTATCTCCCTATTCAAAAGATTGTCCTCTACTAGTAGTATCTTTGAGCCCTCCAGACTTTTTATCTCCTCTTTGAGTGAGGATCTATCGTACTTTGTCTCATTGGCTGCTTTAAACTCGTCGCCGAACAGATTTGTTATCATGTTGTATAGTAGCGACTGGCTGAGCGGTTTTTGGAGAAAAATATCAATCCCCGCCTCTTTTGCTTTTTTGACCAGTGCGTCTTGCCTGTATGAGCTTATCATGATGATTGAAGGGGGTGTCTTTTGAGGGCATATTTTTTGTATAGCTTTGACCGTCTCTATCCCGTCCATCCCCGGCATATTCCAATCCATTAGTATCAAATCATATCCGGATTCGTCTGCCGAGATCTTTTCCAGAGCCTCTTCGCCGCTGTATGCGTCATCGGATTGCACCGATATCTCCGATAGATATGCCCCTATGATATCGTGCCACGCCTTTGTATCGTCTACTACTAGCACACGTTTGTCTTTGAATTTTTGAATCTTTATCTCTTTGTCGGCTATATGTTTTAGCTCAATCTCAAAAATAAACCTGCTTCCGACCCCTTTTTCGCTCTCTGCCCATATCCGCCCGTTCATAAGTTCGCATAGCTGTTTTGAGATTGATAGCCCAAGCCCTGTGCCGCCGTATTTTCTAGCTGTGGAGCTGTCTGCCTGAGTGAACGATTCAAACAGTTTTGTCTTTTGCTCCTCCGTTAGCCCTATTCCGGTATCCCTGACCTCAAATCTAAACCTGTCCTTGCCGCAACCGCTAACATATATCTCCACCTCCCCTTTCTCGGTAAATTTTATAGCGTTATTGGCTAGATTGGTAAGAATTTGGGTTACCCTGACCGGGTCGCCTGATACTATCTTGTCGGCGCTTTTAGAGACGTGTACGATAAATTCAAGATTTTTTTCATGCGCTTTTAGTTCTACGATACTACATACACTCTCAACGACCTCATGTAAGTCAAAATCGATATTTTCTATATCCAGTTTCCCGGCCTCTATTTTTGAAAAATCGAGTACATCGTTGATGATTTCCAGTAGGGTATTTGCCACTTTAACTATTTTTTCGATATGAGATTTTTGCTTTGGCTCCAGAGATGTTTGGAGGGTTAGATATGCCATCCCTATGATCCCGTTGAGCGGAGTTCTGATTTCGTGGCTCATATTTGCCAAAAACGTCGATTTTGCCTCTGTAGCGGCCTCAGCTCTGTTTTTCGCCTCTACCAGTTCGTCGGCATATTTTTTTAGCCTCTCTTCACTTTTATGGAGTTTGTCGATATATTTGGTGTTATCCGAAAGGAGTTTTTTTAGTTTTCTATTTGTATAAAAGATATAAAACGTGATACCGCCTCCGATAAACGTCATAACGGCAAAAATAGCAAAATATTTATACAGCTTACTGTAGTCATCTGCTATATGCTCTTTATAATAAAATCCGTCTAATTCTCTCTCTTTTTTAACTACGCCGATTTTTTTGAACTGTTCGGCTATATAGCTCCACCTGTTTGGGTTGCTGTGCCCTATCTCTACGAGATACGGATCTACCAGTTTTTCTATCTCTTTTGCCTCAAACTCCAGATGCTCTTTGCTTTTTTGTTGCGAGTCGTAGTTTTGTTTTATGAGGGTGATTATCTCCTCTTTATGGGTTAGGGCATATTGCCAACCTTTGATGCTGGCCTCCCTAAAGGCTTTTGTTGCCTCTTTGTTTTTCTCTATCCCCTCTTTTGTCCCGAACAATATATCGCTGTAAAAGTCCAGTCCGTATTTGAGTGGGTTTAGGATTGAGTATTTGACCCCTTTTTTGTTCATTATAAACGGTTCATTTGAGAGGTAGGCATTGACGGCACTAACTTTGCCGCTAAGCAAATCATCCAGATGCTTGCCGCCGTATTCGATATTTAGTTTTGAGAGTTTAATCCCCTCCGAGATAAACATTGCTTTTAACTCAAAATCATTCGGCAAAAGCTGTATCGGTAGTTTTGAGTTTGCAAGAGCCCCCGGCGTAATCAGCTCTTCCCTCAAAGCCAACAATACGCTTGGGGAGTGCTGATATATCGAGGCCAGAGCCACTATGTCGGCTCCGTTTAGGTAGTCAACTATGATTCCGGAATTTGCTATGCCAAAATCGGCACGCCCCTCTAAAACCTCTTTGGTGACGTCTATTGAAGAGCCACCCTCTTTTATGACGACATTTAGCCCTGCATCCTTGTAAAATCCTTTGTGGAGCGCTGCATAGTATCCGGCAAACTGAAACTGATGATACCATCTAAGCTGGAGGGTTATCTTTTTTTCGGCGGCATAGGCTGATAGTGATATAAGTAGTGAGACAATAAAAATACGAAAAACAGACATTCTATTCTCATATAAAGTTAAGATTAAGTTGTCTTTATTGTATCTGAATTGTTTTGTAAACACAAAATAAGTAGCTAAAATATTAAGATTGATTTTACATAGAGGTTTTTAGGTTTGGGTGTAGATAATTTTTTGTTGGGCGGTACGGCATCGTCCATTTTGGTGATTTTGTCGGTTGTTGCTTTCGGAGCGGCCTTAGGGTTTAAACTAAAATCATCCGTATTGGCGGCGATAGCGGCGCTACTGGTCGGAGCGTATTGGCTTCTTGACGGCTATGTGGAGGGTTCTTTGGCGGTAAAAGACTCCAAAGTGATCGCAGCCGATACGGTTTGTATGGACGGCGTGGCATATAAAAGAGATCAAAAGAGTTTGTTTGAGGGGGAGGGTTTGACTTTGGTAATAGATACGAATGGGTCGGCCGTAAAATGTATAAAACTCAAAGATGCAAAATAAAACCCAAATATGAGCATTAGCTCGTATTTGGGTGTGGGCTTTTTTAGGAGAAAAATACGCTTTTTTTGTTTTTTGTGACTATCGTCTCAAAGTGTGTCGCAAAAGACTCTTCACTCTCGCCGAATGCTGAGAGGAATTTTGCAAACATTTCCTGTTCTTCTTTTGCGGCGTTTCCGTCGGCAAATAGAGTGTCTATTATGTTTATCAGGATGCAGATTTGTTGTGCTTTGTTTAGTTTTGGAGCCGCTTCAGCCAAAAACGCATCAATGGATGTTGCTCTAACATATTTTGAAGCCCCTTTTAGTAGCTCGTTTAGGTCAACCCCTTTTGCTTGGTTGCCGCCTACCGTTGCTATCAGCTGGCCTATCTCGTTTTCATTTACTTCACCGTCTGCCGCTATGATATACAGCATAGACGTTACAAATACCGAATAAGGGTTTAGCTCAAACGCCTTATCACCTTTAAACATATCAAATAGTCCCATTTTTACCCCTTTTGGCTGTTGTTTTTAGGAGCCGGTATTATAACAAAAAAATTTGTCATACCCCTTGCCCTATCATCGCATCTGCAACTTTTCTGAAACTTGCGATATTCGCCCCTGCCTTTAGGTTTTGAGGGTCGTTAAACTCTTTTGCCGCAAGTGTGCACTCATTAAAAATATTTCGCATAATGTGTTTTAGTTTGGCATCAATCTCATTTTTTGCTAAAGAGCTAAAGATTGCGTCCTGCCCCATCTCTAGTCCACTGACCGCTACCCCTCCGGCGTTTGCCGCTTTAGATGGGGCATACGGTATGTTGGAGGCTATGAGTAGATCGGCTGCCTCGTTTGAGAGCGGCATATTTGCCCCCTCTATAACCCCTTTTATACCGTTATGGATGAGTATTTTTATGTCGTTTATATCGGCTTCGTTTTGCGTGGCGCAAAAAAATGCGTAGTCGCACGGGATAGCCGATATTCTGAGGGTTCCGTTTGGGTAAAACTCCGATTTTTTACGTTCGGTATATATTTTTAGAGGCAACCTGTCGGTCTCTTTGACGTTTTTTAGGATCTCAAAACAAAGTCCGTCTTTATCGACAAGCACCCCCTCTCTATCGGAGCATGCTACAACTTTTGCCCCTAGCCCTATTAATTTTTGTATCGTATATAAAGCTACGTTACCGCTTCCGCTGACGATACACCGCTCGCCGGATAACGGCATAGAGAGGTTTTCGAGCATCGCTTCCGCAAAGTAGACGGTTCCGTATCCTGTTGCCTCTCGTCTGCCGAAACTCCCTCCAAAAAGGGGTGATTTGCCTGTGAGGGTGCCGTCAAAACGGTTTGTTATTTTTTTGTATTCGCCGAACATATATCCGATTTCACGCTCCCCAACACCTATATCTCCGGCTGGAATGTCGGTATGTGCCCCTATATGCGGGGCTAAGGCTTTGATAAAAGCCTGACAAAATCGCATTATTTCCCGTTCGGATTTATTTTTTGGGTCAAAGTCGCTCCCCCCTTTTGCGCCGCCTAGCATAAGCCCCGTCAAAGAGTTTTTAAATGCCTGTTCAAACCCTAGAAACTTTAATGTCGAGAGGCTAATTCCCTTCTCAAACCTTAGCCCCCCTTTGAAAGGGCCGAGAGTTGAGCTAAATTGAACCCTGATCCCTTGGTTTATCTCAATCTCTCCGTTATCACGCTCCCATACGACACGAAATTTGACTATCTTTTCAGGTTCCGATATCCGTTCTAGTATTTTGTGTTTTTCGTATTTGCCGTTTTGTCTCAGTAGCGGCGTAATGGAGCCGAAAACCTCCGATACCGCCTGTAAAAACTCAGGCTGATGGGGGTATTTTCCGGCAAGCTCGTTTAGGACTTTTTGGATGTACATTCTCTCTATCCGTTATCGGTTTCGGCGGTGCTATTTTTTTGTGCTTTTTTGAGGATTTTGCACTCCTCTTTGGACTCTTTTGCCTCTTTTTGGATATCAAACCATTTGTCGTTCATATCCTGTTCGCTGCACGGAGGGGCAAAATCGCAAGATTGCGTTAGCGCTTCGGCCTTATCCGGGCATACCCGCACGCACTCTCCACAGTAGATACATAGGTACGGGTTGTATAGGTAGGTGTATGAAAAATCCTCTCTATTTTGGGTGAACGCTATCGCCTCAGGTGGACATACGTCCTCACACCTAAGGCAAAAAATACACTTTTGTTCATCGTATACTATTAGACCTCTTGCCTCTTTGTTTTGAGGGCTTTTCTCAAATGGATAATCTATCGTTGCCGGTTTGGAAAACAGGTTGCTAAATGCGTTTATCATTGGTTTTAGCATCTTTTTACCTCGCCGTACATGATAGACAAGGGTCAAAAGAGGCTATGATGGCGGGAGCGTCGGCATAGTTTTGTCCGGTTAGAGCCTCAACCATGGCAGGGACTGAGCCGAATGTCGGCGTTTTTATCCGAACCCTATCGAGGTACTGCCCTTTTGACCCTTTTAAGTAGTAAAAACACTCCCCCCTAGGTGCCTCAACCCTCATATAGCTCTCCCCATCCGGAGCCCCTTTGACCTTTGAGGCTATTTCACCCTCCGGCAAGCCGTCGAGTGCTGCCTCTATGAGCCTAATACTCTCAAAAACCTCACGGAGCCGTACCATGTTTCTGGCATGCACGTCTCCGCTACCCTCTATGACGCTTTTAAAACCGAGTTCTTTGTATGGTAGATAGTCCGACTCGTTTCTAACATCAAAATCAACGCCGCTAGCTCTAGCTAAAGGCCCCAAAACAGAGCATCTAAGGGCGCTCTCGGTTGTTATCGTGCCGACACCTTTGTATTTGAGCGACAAACTCCAGTTGTTCAAAAACAGCTCTTCAATTTCGGCAACTTTTTGTTTTAAGAGGGTTAATTTCTCTTTGACTACCCTCTCTATATCGGTTGTTACGTCTTTATTAACACCGCCGATACACACGTAATCAAATTGCACACGGTTTCCTGTCAGGGTCTCCTGAGCCTCCATGATTAGCTCTCTATCTTTCATCGTCCTCATAAACAAAGCCTCAAATCCGGCATTTTCGGCGGTATGGGCTAAGCACAATAGATGTGAATGGATCCTATCAAGCTCATTTGCAATTATCCTCAGGTATGATGCCCTTCTCGGTGCCTCAAGCCCCAAAAGCTCTTCGCACGCTAGTGTATAGCAGGTGGAGTGGACGATGGCACATAGCCCGCATACTCTTGCTACTACGTATCCGACCTGTTTAAATTTGAACTTTGTCGTACATGCTAGCTCTACCCCTCTGTGGACGTAGCCGACATCGGCTTCTACTTTTATTATTTTTTCATTTTCACACTCAAATCCGAATCTAACAGGCTCCAAAAGGGCTATGTGTTGGCTTCCGAGCGGGATATTTATGGTTTTTTTCATCTCTTTATCCTTAGTGGATTTAGAACTCCGTCGGTCTCTATAAACATCCCTTTGACGCTCCCCTCAAAGTTTGCCCCAAGCAGGTCTTTTAGCTCACCCTCATACATTTTTGCGGTGGGCAGTAAATCCGATAATGTAGGGAGCGTATCATCCGGATTAACAGAGGCGCAAAAGATTTTCCATGCCTCGTTTTCTCCTATTTGCGTGAACGACCATTGAAGCTCTAGCATATCGTTTTCAAAAAGACCGCTAATGCAGACAAAATGCCATATTTTAGGGTCGTAAAATTCTGTTATTTTTGCTCTGATTTCGGATATATCCACGAGCTCTTTTTGTTTTTTCATATTTTCCCCGCCATATTAGTCCTATCTATTTGTCCGTTCCGCTCTGTTATTTCGCCTAATAGTTTTTTTGGTTTCTCTATTGTTTTGGATTTTTCTTGAAGTATGGAGAGGGCTTTTGCCACTCCGTCTATTATCTGCTCCGGGTGCGGAGCGCAACCGCCGACATACACATCTACCGGAATGTATCTATCCACTCCGTCCTCGACGTTATACATCCCCCGAAAAACCCCTCCGGTGGCGGCGCACGAACCGCAGGCCACTACCACTTTCGGTTCCGGAATCTGGGAGTAGAGCTCCACTATCCTCTCACGGCTCCTTTTTGTGACGGGACCCGTGATTAGAAAAATATCGGATTGCTTCGGATTTCCCGTATTTTTGACCCCTAGCCTCTCAAGGTCGTATTTTGGAGCCAGACACGCCAAAATCTCTATATCGCACCCGTTGCAACTTCCGGCGTTGTAGTGGAGTAGCCATGGAGATTTGGCTCTAAATTTTTTTAAAAACTCTTTTATCATAGGATTGCACCTAGTATTATATTGAGTGCCGAGAGGGTGAACGCTATAGCGTATATTATTTTTACAAGGTCTTTGTACCTTACCCTTGCCGTGGAGTTGTCAATCAGGAGTACGGCAAAAAACGAGAACGTTACGAGTGTGAGGCCAAGTGCAAAGTTGTTCCCCCCGAACAAAAAGACGACGCAAAATACAAACAGCATATCGAGCCACTTTGCCGTGTAGACCGCCTCGTAAAAAATACCTGAAAACTCTATCTCCGCCCCTCCGACAATCTCCTGATGTGCCTCTGCAGCGTCAAACGGCGATTTTTTCAAAAGAACCGGCATAGTAATAAGTAGCGCCGTAAATCCCAAAACCGATGCGCATATCGTAGGCTCCGAGCTTAGAATATTTGAGACCTCAAAGCTTTTCGTGTGTATGTAAAAAGCTACGGCAGCAAGTATCAAGATAGGCTCCGCCGCCGAAATAGCTATCAGCTCCCTAGTCGAACCTATCCTGCTGTATGTAGACTTTGCCGAATATCCGGCTACTACCAGTAGTGATGTTGAGAGCAGGTGAAAAAATATTGCAACCAATAAATCTCCGCCAAAAAGCAGCACCGAGAGGGCGACCCATGCGGCCAAAAAATGCATAACGCCCATCATGGCATGGTATGAGTGGATTATCATCGGTCTTTTATCGGCCAGCTTGAAAAGGTCGTAAAACGGTTGAAGTAGCGGAGGCCCTTTTCTGCTTTGCATTCTGGCTTTTAGCTTTCGTTCGCATCCGTATAAAAGGCCGCCGAAAACAGGTGCGAGTAGTGTTAGTAATATGCTTGTCATATTCCGATTACCCCCAAAACGGCTACTGCGACAAATAATGCCGCACACCCGATGTTTACGACTCTCTCTACACTCTTTAATGGGTCAAAATAAAATGAATATGCATTTTGCTCTATCCGCTCTCCACATGTGTACGGTGAGGCCTTGTCAACCCCTTTTAGCCTGACGGCGGATGAGAGGAGGGGCGCTAATCCCAATAGTAAAAATGCAGCCAGAATATGCCAAAAAGCCAACTCCCCAAACGGCAGAGCGATACCCCAAAAATCTCCACTCAAAGGGACTTCGGCAGATACGACATAGGATGCGTTTTGTTTGAAAAAGGTGCCGACTACAGGGGATACGAATAGGGCAAATATGAGCAAAATAATACCTAGAGCCGTAGGAGCCGCCAGATATGTGCAATCTTCTCCCTCTTTTTTGGCCTCGTCATTTGCCACAAACCGTCCGGTAGTTTTGAAATATAGTAGTGTCAGCGCCACGCTACCGACCGCTATAAAAAACAGCAAAAACAAGCTTCCGCTACCACCGGTGATCCCCTCGTACGCTAGCCATTTGGCAAAGAATACCCCAAACGGCGGGAGGGCGACCGATAGGAACCCGAGGAGTATCAAGGATGTGAGAACCGGAGCCTTTGAGATTAGCCCCTCTACCGATTCGATACTTTTGATGTGGTAGTTTTTTTCCAAAATTCCGGCACACATAAACAGCATTGCCTTTGATATGCCGTGAAACATAATAAGTAGCATACATGCCGTAACCGTCAGAGGTGTTGCGAGCGCCGCCGTCAGAGCCATCAGCCCAAGTAGCGATATGGTCGAATAGGCCAAAATCTTTTTAAAGCTATCCTCCCTAAGAGCCAAAGCGGCCGATACGGCAAACGATACGGCTCCAATTGCGGCAACGGCATACGAGACCCATGTGGACGATATTGCCGGTGAGATTTTTAGGAGTAGATACGGGGCTATTTTTACCATTGTCGAGGAGTGCAGTATAGCACTAACAGGGGTTGGGGCTACCATAGCTCCAAGCAGCCATCCGGAAAAAGGTATCTGCGCCCCTTTGACGAGGGCGGCTATAGAGATAAAGGCGGACACCAAAAGGAGGTATTCGCTACCGCTAACGATTATTTGGGAGATGTAGACGGTGTGGAGGTGCGACTTTGAGACTAACACGGCAAATACGAGTGCCGCCCCACCTATCTGGTTCATCCAGAGGGCAGTTAGGGCATTTTTGGTTGATTCTTCGTTTTTTCTGAAACCGATAAGCCAAAAACTGGCAAGCGTCGTCATCTCGAAAAATAAAAATAGCAGTTCGATATTGTCGGTGCTCACAAGTAGATTCATAACCCCTAAAAAAGCGGTCAGAATAGCTAAAAAAACTGAGCGTCTAGCTACATCCGGTGTCTCATCTTCTATGTATCTCGTTGCGTACACCAATACCGATGAGCCGACAACGTTTATGAGTAAAAACATAAAAATGGAGAGCTTATCGACGACTATATCTGCTCCAGACTCGGTATCGTAGCTTTTTGCGGCAAATAAAAACGCAACCTGCAAAAGAGCCAAAAAGAGAATTTTTTTGTCTTGAGCCTTAAAACCGATATAGCAAAAATATGCAAGGAGCGCAAAATCCATAATCGCAAACGGGATATGTAAAGAATCTAGCGAAATCCGGATTGAGGCTTCGTAATAGTAGTACGAAAGCACGGAGGAGGCCACCAGCAGGGCAGAGGTTGCCAGAGTGATCTCTTTTGCGTATTGCCTCAAAATAAGCGATAAAGCCCCCGCAAAAAACGGGAGCAAAAACATAATCAGTACACATCCGTCCATACAGTGCTTCTTTTTGTGGAGTTACACCGATTTTACCCTAAAAACTTTACGGCAAGATTACGCTACTTTAAAAAGTTTTGAATTCGTTTTACGCTTTCATCTTTGCCCACTATTGCCAAAAGCTCATTTACGGATGGGCTTTGGGTGGAGCCTGTCAGGGCGATACGGAGAGGCATCCCCAGTTTTGGCATTTTTAGCTCACGTGAAGTCAGGAATTCGTCGATTAGCGCTTTAAATTCGTGTTCGTCTTTTGCATTTGAGGCTTGCAGGGCGGCGGCAAAGCCTCTTAGTATATCTTTTGCCTCATCCGTGATGTTTTTTGCAACTGCCGCTTCATCGTAGAGTGTCGGTGCTTTTGCCATTGAGTTTATGGTTGTTGCCAAATCGACAAGGGTTTTTGCCCTCTCCAGAGCGTTTTTGAATAGCAACTCTTCATTTTCTCCGAAGCTGTCGCAATCAAAATCTTTGAGTAGTTTTTTTAGCTCACTTATCGGTGTTTTTTTGAGATATTCGCCGTTTATCCAGTTTAGTTTTTCTAGGTTGTATTGGCTTGCCGATTTATTGATGTTTGACGGGTCAAAGAGTGAGAGCATCTCATTCATTGAAAATAGCTCCTGATCACCGTGAGACCATCCTAGGCGGACAAGGAAGTTTAGAAGCGCCTGCGGCAGATAGCCTAGAGTCTTGTACTCCATTACATCGGCGGCACCGTCTCTTTTTGAGAGTTTTTTGCCTCCTTCGCCTAGTATCATCGGTACGTGATAGAATTTCGGCACTTTAAAGCCTAGCGCTTCGTATAGGACTATCTGTTTTGGGGTGTTACTAGTGTGGTCGTCACCCCTGATGACCTCTGTGACACCCATTAGCGCATCGTCGATTACGACGACAAAATTGTATGTAGGTGTGCCGTCTGAACGAGCTATGATAAAATCATCAAGCTCTTTTGCCCCAAAAGATAATTTCCCTTTTACTCCGTCATCAAACTCTATCACACCCTCAAGCGGGGCTTTGATACGGACTACCGGCTCTACGCCATCCACGGGAGGCAGTTTGCCGTCTCTATATCTACCGTCGTATCTAGGCTGCCCGCCTGCGGCTTGCTGCTCTTCTCTGAGGGCATCTAGCTCCTCTTTTGACATGTAGCAGTGGTATGCCTTGCCCTCGTCTAGCAGTTTTTTGACATACTCTTTGTATATGTCAAATCTTTTTGATTGATACGCCACTTCTCCGTCGTAATTTAGTCCCACCCAATCAAACGCCTCAAGTATTGCTCTTAATGCCTCTTCCGAGTTTCTGCTAAGGTCGGTGTCTTCTATTCTGAGCAGAAATTTTCCGTTTTGTTTTCTAGCCCAGAGCCAGCTAAATAGTGCGGTTCTTAAACCACCGATATGCAAAAAGCCCGTAGGAGAGGGGGCGAATCTTGTTACTACCATTTTTATCGTTTCCTAAAATTTTTTGCGGATTTTACCAAAATCCAGCGTAAATTCACTGCCTACTCCGACCTCGGAGCGGATAAAAAGCTCGACACCGTTTTCATCGCAAAACTCTTTTACGAGAAATAGTCCGATACCACACCCTTCGCTGTTTTTCGCCTCTTGATAGTAGCGGTCGAATATTTTGATTAGCTCATCTTTTGCTATCCCTTTTCCGGTATCAAAGACGGTTAGTTTTTGCCCTTTGAGTGATACGGTGATTTTTCCGTTCGGATTTGTAAATTTAAGGCTGTTGGAAAAGAGGTTGGAGAGGGCGATTTTGAACCCTTTTTGATCGATAATGCAGAGGCTATCCTCTAAACTTATAGAGAGTGTTATCTGCTTTGCGCCGAATTTTTCCTCAAATAACGCCAGCTCCGACTCTATCGTAGATTTTAGTGACACCTCTGTTTTTGGGGCGCTTTTTGTCTCTTTTTTGGCAAAATACTCCAAATCTTCATATAGCTCCGATAGTCTTGCACAGGCTAGCTCTATTCTATTTGCTTTTTTGCATATATTTTCGTCATTTGTTTTTTTTAGCATGAGGGTATTTGTTTTGATTGTTGCGACAGGGGTGTTTAGCTCGTGAATCGTGTTTTCTATCAGTATCTTAAAACGTTCCAGTGGTGCAGAGAAATAGCTCAAAAGCTCGTATGCCAGATATATAAACCCCAAAGTAGAAAATAAAAACAGGGTAAAGAGTATCAAGAAACAAAAGTACCCGCACCCTTCGATTTTGTAAAATAAAAATCCGGCTAAAGAAAATATTACGGCGTTTAAAAACAAAGAGGAGAGGGCGAAGACGACAAGCTCTTTTTTAATCTTCAAGTCGGTAGCCCACCCCTTTGATATTAACGATGGTGTTTGGGGCTATAATCTTTTTGAGGGAGTTGATGTAGACTCTGATACTTCCATAGCTAGGCTCCTTGCTGGCCGGCCACAACTGATCTTCTATCGTCTCTATCGTAACGGTCAGATTTTTGTTTTTTATGAGCAGCGTTAGTAGTTCGGTCTCTTTTTGACTCAGATCTACCGGAGTATTCGATTTGAGGAGGATTTTTTTTGCTACGTCAAAAACAAATCCGTTTTTAAGCGGTATATTGTTTTCGTTTCTCCCGTTTGCGAGTTTGGATTTTATTCTGGCTATAAGCTCCTCTGGGTCGCACCCCTTTCTGACAAAATCATCGCAACCGGCTTCCAGACATTCGACTGCCACTTTCGGGCTTGTGTGACTGGTTAGCATAATGACCGGTTTTTTGTCTCCGAAGCTTCTAATTTCCCGTAAAAATGAGGTTCCGCTCCCCTCTGGAAGATTTATATCCACCAGATACAAATCAAACAGCTCCTCAAAACCTATCTCTATCGCCTTGTTTTTGGAGTCGGCCTCTTTGACGAAAAAACCCTCCCCCTCCAAAAGCTCTTTTGTGCTCTCACGAAAGAGGGGGTCATCCTCTATAAAAAGGATTTTACTCAACGCTTTTGATTCTCCATCCGCATTTTTCACCGGCAAACAATGAGATTACCTCTGCTTTTTGGTTTTTGCAGACGGCCGGAATCGTATACTCGGCTTTTTCTAAAGTGACGTATTTTTCCGGTGGGGATATTTCATATATTTTGGCCGCATTGTCACAGGCAAATTTTTGGAGATTCTCCAGTTTTCCGTGTTTTTCAAAAATCTCGGCAAGCTTCGGTAAAAGTGCCGGAGCGCTAAAAATACCGGCAGGAGCCGAACCGCTCTCTTTTGCCGATTTTGGGTGTGGGGCACTATCTGAGCCGAACATTATTTTCTCACCCGCACCTAATGCGGCCTCTAGTACGGCATCCCTATGGTGTTCTGCCTTGACTATAGGTTTGCAGTATAGGTGAGGGTTTAGCCTCTCGCCCATCAAATCATCAACGGTCAAAGTCATATGATGCAGAGTGATTGTGGCGTATATGTTCTCGTAATCCGCTACAAGTTTCAGGCCGTCTTTTGTGCTGATGTGTTCAAAAATAATTTTAAGCTTAGGAAATCTCTTTGCTATGTATTCGAGAATCGGTAAAAAGTTTTGCTCTCTATGAAACAGATTATGGCTATGCGTCTCGGCATGGACGGAGAGTGGAATACCGAGAGCCTCCATCGTTTTTAGTTGCGGCTCCAGAGAGTCTATGTTTTTTGCCCCCTCTTCGGAGTTGGTCGTAACACCGGCCGGATATAGCTTCATTGCCGCTATATGTGCCGCCGCTTCTTCTATTAGGGCATCGTCGTAGTTTTTCAAAAACATCGTCATATACGGCAAAAACAGATTATTTCCGCAAGCGGCAAGAACCCTTTTTCTATAAGAGTGCAAAGCCTCTAGACTCATGATAGGCGGAGCGATATTGGGCATTATGATTCCGCCTGCAAAGCACTCGGCAGAGTACGGAGCGACCAGGGAGAGCATATCTGCATCCCTAACGTGAATATGCATATCAAGCGGAGATTTTAGGGTAAAGTTTTGTATCACGCTTTTGCTTCCTCTATGAGTCTATTTAGTGTTGTTTTGTACTCTTCTAGTAGTGTTTCGCTCTCGGCTTCGAATCTGGTTACGAGTACCGGAGTCGTATTGGAGGCACGAATAAGTCCCCAGCCTCCGTCAAAACTGACACGAACACCGTCAATATCTACAACACCGACTATTTTCGGCAGGTACGAAGGCGGATTTTGGAGAGAGGTTTTTATCTTATCTATAATTTTAAATTTTGTCTCTTCCGTTACTTTTACTTTTATCTCATCGGTAGAAAATAGTTTCGGCATACTATCCATCTCTTTGTCGAGGTCAACCCCTTTTTGGATAAGTTCTAGCACCCTCATGGCGACATATACGGCATCATCAAATCCAAACCATTTATCGTTGAAAAACATATGGCCGCTAACCTCGGCGGCAAAGTCGGCTCCGGTCTCTTTTAGTTTTACTTTTAGGTTGCTATGTCCGGTTTTGTACATAATGCTTTGGCCGATTTTGTCTATCTCGTCATACATTACTTTCGAGCATTTTACCTCGCCGATAACGGTTGGTTTTTTACCCTCTCTTGCCATCTCTCTCGCAAATATAAGCGCTAGTTGGTCGCCTTTTATGTTGTATTTATCCGTGAGCACAGCGATTCTATCGGCATCACCGTCAAAGGCAAAACCGAGCTTGTACCCTTTTTCTTCCATTAGTTTTTTGAGATCTTCCAGATTATGCTCTTCCGAAGGGTCTGGATGGTGGTTTGGGAACGTACCGTCCGGATCTTCATATAATGATTCAAACGTGAGATTTAGTTTTGAGAAAATATCTATGATTGATAGACCGGCAACACCGTTTCCGCAGTCTATCGCTATTTTTTGCTCCATTGCGGCAAGCGGAGCGAACTCTTTTGTGAGGTATTCGATGTAGGCTGTTTTTGCATCTATTTTTTGAGTTTTTGTATCTGTTTTCTCGTCTGATACGGCACAATTTGCGGCGATTATTTCACGTCCCAATGCCTCAATCTCTTTTCCAAAAAACGGTGATTTGTCTATGGTAATTTTAAAGCCGTTGTATTCAGGAGGGTTGTGAGAGCCTGTTATCATAACGGAGGCCGACGGAGCTATTTTTTGGCCGTCTACGTCCCAGCCGAAAAAGTTTGTAAAGTAGTTTATTCCGGTTGTTACCATCCCCATATCAAAGACGTTGCAACCGCTTTTTAAAAAGCCGTTTGATAGCCAGCCGAAAAGTACGGGAGAGTGTGTTCTGGCATCATAACCTATTGATACGAACGGTTTTTTTGTGTCGCATTTTTTTTTGACCTCTAAACCCAGATAAAAACCGATTGCGGTAACTGTTTTTTCGTCTAACTCTTTCTCGAAAATTCCTCTGATATCGTACTCTCTAAAAATTGATTGCATTTTGCCCCCTTTGTTATATATTATAAAAAGCTCTGTACCACTCAATAAAGTTTTTTATCCCCTCTTTGACCCCGGTTTTTGGCGCATATCCGGTATCTCTTGAGAGATCCGATATATTGGCGTATGTAGCCGGAACATCGCCCGGCTGGAGCGGCAAAAAGTTTTTCTCCGCCCTTTGTCCTAGATTTTCTTCGATTGCTTCGATGAATTCCATCAGGCTAACCGGAGAGTTGTTCCCTATATTATACACCCGATACGGCGCTTTTGAGCTAGACGGATCCGGATTTTTTCCGCTCCACGTTTCATTGGGTTTTGCCGGATTGTCTATAACCCCGATAATACCGCTAACAATATCGTCTATGTATGTAAAATCCCTTCTCATATCTCCGTTATTGAAGACATCTATCGGCTTGCCCTCCAAAATCGCTTTTGTGAATAAAAACAGAGCCATATCAGGTCTCCCCCATGGGCCGTAAACGGTGAAAAACCTCAGCCCTGTCGTCCGGATGCCGAACAAATGACTGTATGTGTGAGCCATTAGCTCGTTTGATTTTTTACTGGCTGCATAGAGACTTATGGGGTGGTCTACGTTGTCATGTACAGAAAACGGCATCTCTTCGTTAAGTCCGTAGACCGAGGAGCTAGAGGCGTATGAGAGATTTTGCACGCCGTGATGTCTACAAGCCTCAAGGATATTGATAAACCCGGTGATATTGCTATCAATGTACGCAAAAGGGTTTGTAAGACTGTATCTTACACCTGCTTGCGCCGCTAGGTTGCACACTGCGTCGGGTTTTTCAGCCTCAAATATTTTAAATACCGCCTCTTTATCCTCTAAGTTTGCTTTGTAAAAAGAGTGGTTGCCGTTTGTGTAGCTAGTTGCTTTTTTTTTGTCGGCTATTTGAGACCTGTCGATTCCAAGCTCTTTTAACCTAGCGTATTTGAGGTTTACGTCGTAATAGTCGTTGATTGAGTCGATGCCTACTACCTCATCACCCCTCTCCAGTAATTTTCTGGCTAGATTAAAACCGATAAATCCGGCCGTTCCCGTAATTAAAATTTTCAAAAAAAACTCCGATAAATTTGCTTTTGTTGTCCATTATAACATCTGTTTCGATAAACGGCGATTTGCCTTTAAACCAAAATGGGCTAAAATGAACGGAGTTTTAGTTTAAGAGCAAAAGGAACTGGTTTGGTTTTTGATGTCAAGTATCCGATTTTGGGATTTGAGAACGTTATCCGTTTTGACTTTAAGGTTATTGACGATAATTTCGCAACAATTCAAAATGCGGATGGAGAGTCTCCCGCATTTACCCTTATCAACCCTTTCACCTTAAGAGAGTTTACGTTTGAGCTCCCTGCCGCCATCAGAGTCTTAATGGGAATCAACGAAAGCACCAACTATTTGGTCTATTCAATCTTGGTCGTTAAAAAGCCGTTTTCCGACTCTACGGCGAATTTTTTGGCTCCGCTTATTTTTAATATCGATAACAAAACAATGTCGCAAGTTGTTTTGGATGAGATAAAATATCCACAGTACTCTGCGGTCGAACCCCTAAGCAACTATATGACCAACGATTAATCAGCGGATGGGAGAGCTGCCTACTCTAAGAGAAAAAATAGAGAGTTTAGTCGGCTCCGGCGCATCCGATTTTGAGATATCCAAAGAGTTTAAAACCCACATAAAAAACTACCTTCAATCCCTAAACGAAATTTTTGAGACCGACTTTGGCCGAGAGTTTTTGTATCGCCATACAAGAGAGTTGGACTCTATACTCGTTGAGATGTTTAGATATATAATCAGGGATAGTTTCGGGGATTATCAACCGCTCATTAATTCGATTCCGGTATCGATGGTGGCTTTAGGTAGCTACGGAAGACAGCAGCTTGCCGTTTACTCTGATATTGATATTATGCTTCTCTACAAAGACGTGAAAGGGTATCAGTTAAAGCCCTTGCTAGAGAGGTTTTTGTACATGGCATGGGATGCCGGACTAAAAATCGGGCACAGGGTGCATGAGGTTTCTGAAATTCCGGAAGCGGTAAAGGCTGATATAACGATCAAAACGGCTATCTTGGAATCCAGATTTATATACGGTTCCAGATTTTTGTGGACAGAATACCAAAACAAACTGACACAGGTCAGAAAAACAGATCAAAAAGAGTTTGTCGTAGCAAAACTGGAAGAGATGCAAAAGCGGCACGCAAAATACAAATTCTCGATGGAGCCGAATATAAAAGAGGGGATAGGGGGGCTAAGAGACGGAAATACACTATTTTGGCTAGCTACTGCAATATACGGGATAAACTCAAATAAAGAGCTTGCGGGGAGATTGTTTAGCGAAGCCGAATACAAAGAGTATAGACTGGGAATTGAGTTTTTGTTTAAGCTTCGAAACGCCTTACATCTAGGTCTTGGGAAAAAAGAGGATACGCTAAAGCTGCAAAACCAAAGGGATATGGCTTTAAAGCTTGGGTTTAAAGATACAAAAGCCCAAAAGGCGGAGAGTTATCTAGTCTCAAAAACTCTAAAATGTATGAGGGCTATAAATATATTTTGCTCCATAAATTGCGACAAACTGGCCAGAAAAATGTTTGTCGGCGAATCTGATTTTGCCGTTTTAAAAAACGGACGGACAAAAAACGGATTTTTTATAATCAATGATACTGCCTATATGCCGTTTGGGGCAGCAAAAAGTTCGTTACCGACGGCTCTAAAAGCTTTTATCGATGATGGGATTGCAAATTACAGACTTGATTATTCGGTGCACAATTTTTTTATTAGCTCCGCCTCTCATAAAAAACAAAAAAAAATAATTCAAGAACAACTTTATATTTTGAAAAAATGAGACCAAGAGGTTGGATACAAGACAGTGGAAGTTTAGACAATTTGATAAAAATCGTTGAAATATTTGATAACTCCTCGATATCATTTCGAGAATTGAGAGATAATGA
>ERZ650300.334-NODE-334-length-27770-cov-18.387444_pt1 | contig 27770 bp, 25 predicted proteins | sample MGYA00376236_ERZ650300 | MGnify/ENA primary metagenome ERZ650300 (study PRJEB26733, sample SAMN07839303) | wastewater metagenome | biome: urban; feature: wastewater treatment plant; material: waste water | place: USA: North Carolina | collected 2016-04-28 ...
ACGGCGTGGACTACCAGGGTATCTAATCCTGTTTGCTCCCCACGCTTTCGCACCTGAGCGTCAGTCTTTGTCCAGGGGGCCGCCTTCGCCACCGGTATTCCTCCAGATCTCTACGCATTTCACCGCTACACCTGGAATTCTACCCCCCTCTACAAGACTCTAGCTGGACAGTTTTAAATGCAATTCCCAGGTTGAGCCCGGGGCTTTCACATCTAACTTATCCAACCGCCTGCGTGCGCTTTACGCCCAGTAATTCCGATTAACGCTTGCACCCTCCGTATTACCGCGGCTGCTGGCACGGAGTTAGCCGGTGCTTCTTCTGCGAGTAACGTCACAGCCAGCAGATATTAGCTACCGACCTTTCCTCCTCGCTGAAAGTGCTTTACAACCCGAAGGCCTTCTTCACACACGCGGCATGGCTGCATCAGGGTTTCCCCCATTGTGCAATATTCCCCACTGCTGCCTCCCGTAGGAGTCTGGACCGTGTCTCAGTTCCAGTGTGGCTGGTCATCCTCTCAGACCAGCTAGAGATCGTCGCCTTGGTGAGCCGTTACCTCACCAACTAGCTAATCCCACATGGGTGCATCCAATCGCGGTAGGCCCGAAGGTCCCCACCTTTCCCCCTCAGGGCGTATGCGGTATTAGCAGCCGTTTCCAGCTGGTATCCCCCTCGATTGGGCAGCTCCCCATGCATTACTCACCCGTCCGCCACTCGTCACCCAGAGAGCAAGCTCTCCTGTGCTACCGTTCGACTTGCATGTGTTAGGCCTGCCGCCAGCGTTCAATCTGAGCCATGATCAAACTCTTCAATTAAAGTTTTTTGACTCAATGAATACTTGTTTCTTAATAGTCACTCGCATCATTGATTAAATTTTTTCAATCTAATCAATCTACGCAAGTGCCCACACAGATTGCTTGATATATTGTTAAAGAGCGTGACCGTTAGGTCAGGGACGCGAATCATACGCTTTCCCGTTTGCTTGTCAAGCGTTGTTCGTCACAACTGCTTAACTCGCTCTGTGTTGGCGTCTGCCGTCTCAGTGGGGCCGCATTATAGGGACCCAACTTTTTTAGGCAAGCGCTTTCTGGCTATTTTCGTAAAAAGCCGGTTTGTTCGCTTAATTTGCAACCAAATTGGTAATTATAGCGGTTTTTTCAATCAAAAATTGAGCCATTGCTATTACACAAGCGTACCAGTACGCTTGCTGCATTCTCTTTATATGTTTATTTATTATGGATAAAAGCCGTCAACAAGAACTGATTCGTTGGTTACGCCAGCATCGGTCTCTCGCAAAACCCTGGTCGTCTCTATGTATTTTGTCGGGTGCGTTATCAACGCTACTACTGATCGCTCAAGCCTGGCTACTCGCAACAATATTGCACGGGGTTATTATTAGTCACCTTCCCCGCGAATCTTTTCTTTGGTTTTTTGCTGCACTGCTGTTAGTCGCTTTATTACGTGCATTACTGAGTTGGGGTAAAGAGCAGTTCGCTTTTATTGGTGCGACAAAAATCCGCCAGCATTTTCGTAAACAGATCATGGCGCAGCTGCAAGCTCGAGGCCCTCTTTATATACAGCAGCGGCCCGTTGGTGGCTGGTGTAGCTTATTAGTAGAACAAATTGAACATTTGCATGATTTTTATGCCCGTTACTTACCACAATCCATGTTATCTGGTTTACAGCCTTTTATTATTTTGTTGTTTGTATTTCCAACCAACTGGGCCAGTGGGCTTATTCTTCTATTAACTGCACCACTAATTCCTGTATTTATGATTTTTACTGGTATGGGTGCGGCAGATGCAAACCGCCGCAACTTTCAGGCATTAGCTCGTTTGTCTGCACACTTTCTCGATCGCTTGCAAGGTTTAACGACATTACGTCTGTTTTATCGGACTAAAGCAGAGGGTGACAAAATCGAACAGGCATCGGAAGACTTCCGCGGTAGAACGATGGAAGTCCTGCGAATGGCGTTTTTAAGTTCTGCTGTATTGGAATTCTTTGCGTCGGTATCAATTGCGCTTGTTGCTGTTTATTTCGGTTTTTCTTATCTCGGTAATCTGAATTTTGGTTCTTACGGTGAACTAACCCTGTTCAGTGGCTTGTTTGTTTTATTGCTGGCACCTGATTTTTATCTGCCGTTACGGGAACTCGGTGCACATTATCACGCCAAGGCACAGGCGATTGGCGCAGCCGATTCGTTACAAACATTCCTTGATGTAGAAGTTATTACGGCTACAGGCGGTGACCAAGCACTTATAGACCACTCAGATTTTACTATTGAGGCTACTAATTGTTGTGTATTGGCACATGACGGAAAGGCATTAGCCGGTCCGTTATCTTTCAATATTAAGCCTAATCAATTTGTAGCGATTGTAGGTAAAACCGGATCAGGTAAAAGCTCTCTGCTCAATGCGTTGTTAGGTTTTGCTCCGTATACCGGTAGCTTAAAGATTAATGGCCAGGAATTATCGACATTGGATCTGCGCCATTACCGGCAATACATTGGCTGGTTGGCGCAAAACCCTCGATTGTTACCCGGCAGTCTGCGCGCCAACTTATTACTGGGTGATCATAATATTAGTGAAGAGTCGTTGCTGAATGCCGCCGAACAAGCTGGCGCACTCGATATTATTCAGGAAAAAGGCTGGGACTATACTGTGTCCGAACAAAGCTCTGGGGTGTCAGTGGGTCAGGCACAACGCTTAGCATTGGCCCGCACCTTACTGAAACCATGCCGCATATTATTGCTGGATGAACCAACCGCCAGTTTAGATCGTGTGAATGAGCATAAAATCCTGCAGGCATTGGCACCATTATGGCGAAAACACACCACCTTATTGGTAACTCATCGCGTTGAGCAGTTACAGCAGGCCGATCATATTTTATTGTTGCAACAAGGTCAGTTGGTTGCAGAAGGTAGTTTCATGGATCTGAACCAACAGAATGAAGCATTCCGGGCGTTATTGTTGCAGCCAGATATTGCCGTTACCAACATGACGGAGAATGACTATGCGTGAATTACGTCCTTATCTGAAATTATTCTGGCAACACTCAGGCATGTTGTCGTTAGGGTTACTACTAACACTCTGTACTTTACTGGCGGGATTAGGATTGTTATCACTTTCCGGTTGGTTCTTAACTGCTTGCGCAGTAGCCGGTTTAAGTGTCGCGGGGAAGGATGGTTTCAACTACATGACCCCGGCTGGCGCTGTACGTTTTTTCTCTATTATCCGCACTGCCAGCCGTTGGGGGGATCGCGTCGTCAGCCATGATGCAACATTCCGCGTACTGACCTCTTTGCGGATCCAATTCTGGAAAAAAATTGCGCCGTTATCATTGCATCAGTTGCGCGCCTGGCGTCAGGGGGAATTACTGAATCGTCTGGTTGCGGATATTGATGCGTTAGATAATTTATATCTGCGTCTTGTCACACCGGTATTAGCAGCCATTCTGATCATTGGTTGCTTGGTGGGTGTCATTCTGTTGTTTGATCCACACTTAGCGCTATTACTGGGTGCTGCGTTACTGTTTATTGCACTTTTTATACCCTTCTTATTTTATCGTTTAGGAAAACAACCAGGGCAGGCGCTAATTGTCAGCCAAAGTCATTTACGCGAAGCCTGTACCACTTATCTGGCTAATCAGGCCGATTTGCTGCTGTTTGCCGCTGACGAACATTACCGCCAATCGATTGAACGTGAAGAACAATCGCTGCTCAATGCCCAACGTCGCATGACCAGTATTAACGGTTTTGCCAGCGCATTGATGATGGGGCTGTTGAGTGTGGTGTTGTGCGCGATGTTGTGGTTCTCTGCCGCCGGTGTAGGTAACCAAACACAAGCCGATCCTTTAACCGCATTGATGGCCTTTTTTGCATTGGCTTCTTTTGAAGCATTACAACCTTTGGCCGGCGCTTTCCAATATTTATCATCTACACTTACCGCAGCCAGACGCCTAAATCAGATCATGGACTCAACACCGAGCACGCAATTTGGTTCTGATGAAAAACCAGCTACTGCCGGCACATTAAATATTCAGGATCTGACATTTGCATACCCCGATCAGGCCACAAATGTATTGTATGAGCTGTCATTACAACTAAATGCAGGTGAAAAAGTAGCGATTCTCGGGCCAACTGGCTGTGGAAAATCAACCTTATTAGGTTTATTGACGCGGGAATGGCAAGCTACACAAGGTAACATTTTGCTAGATAATCGTTCTCTTGCTGATTTCAGTGATGAAGCATTAAGAGCATCAATGTCGGTTGTTAGCCAGCGAGTGCATATATTTAGTGCCACACTGGCAGATAATTTACGCTTAGCAAAACCTTCTGCCACTGATGCCGAACTGCTCGCCGTCTTAACCAAGGTCGAGCTGGATGGTTTATTGGATGGCGCCAATCTGAAAGAGAGTTTACGCCAATGGCTGGGTGAAGGTGGTCGCGCGTTATCGGGTGGTGAACAACGTCGGTTGTCTTTAGCGCGGGCTTTATTGCACGATGCGCCGTTGTTATTGCTCGATGAGGTGACCGAAGGGTTAGATCCGGCAACAGAACAGCGTATTATGCAACTCGTCATACAACACTGCATCGGTAAATCTGTGCTGATGATCACCCACCGACTGACCGGGCTGGAACAAATGGACCGGATTGCGTTGTTGGAAAATGGCCGTTTCCGAATTACGGCTACCCACGATGAGTTGTTGCGTCAAGATCGTTATTATCAGCAATTGTTTCATCATCTGCATGATGAATAACTGATATCTATCGAATCTCTCGATCAGCCTCTCTATAATGCTATTTCTTATTAATGAGAGGCTGAGTTAATGAAAAGTCTGCCGTTTGCCGCACTGCTGATGACCATGCTAAGTGGATGTAGCCTGTTTCAGGTACATACCAATCTGGATAAAGAAAACTTCACCGAATACTTCAAACCCGGCTCCGTTACGGTTCTGGAAAAAGCACAGATCCTGGATGTTAATGCAACACCGATAGGTACGGTAGAAGGCGAAACATGTCAGAGCAAGGATACTCAGGCGCCGCCTAATATAATTGATGCTCAAACGGATGCCCGTCGTAAGGTGGCCGATATGGATGGTAACGCTGTCGTGTTTGGTAAATGTATCCGCATGCCAGCCACCACCGAATGCGTATCGAGCATGGTCTGTTATGGCCAAGCTTATAAGGTTCAAGACAGCGAATAATGATGTCTGATAGCCCGGCAAATACACCATTCAGCCTTTCCACTATTGGCGTGATCCGTTCCCCTTATCAGGAAAAGTTTGCTGTACCTCGGCAACCAGGGCTGGTCACCGCCATTAATGCGCAGTTGGAATTATTACCGCCATATAATGATCCGCATTGTGTACGAGGGCTCGAAGAATTCAGTCATTTGTGGCTGATGTTCCTGTTCCATCAAAATGGTACCGATGAATGGCACCCAACTGTGCGCCCTCCCCGCTTAGGTGGAAATCAGCGGGTTGGTGTTTTCGCATCGCGCAGCCCTTTTCGCCCCAATCCGGTAGGATTATCGGTTGTAGAACTGAAAGCGATCCGGCAACAAGGGAATCGGGTATGGCTGGAATTAGGCGGGGTCGATTTAGTCAATGGCACGCCGATCGTGGACATCAAACCCTATCTGCCATTTGTTGATAGTCTGCCACATGCTCGTGGTGGGTTTGCGCCAGATGCCCCCGTCACCATGCCGGTAAGTTTTACACCTGACGTTGAAATTCGTTGTCAGAAAATTGCGCGTACTCACCCCGGTTTTCGTGAATTTTTGCAACAAGTGATTGGGCAAGACCCTCGCCCTGCCTACCGCAAGCAAGATAATGACGATAAAATATACGGCGTCCGATTACTGACATTTAATATCAACTGGCAAGTTCAGCACGGTGTCGCTGTTATCTGCGCCATCACCGATATCGAATAGGGAGAAAAACCATGATGCATGCCGCATGGTATATGAGCTTTGTGTTATCGATATTATTGTTTTTATCGTCCGGATGCGATTCAGGTCATGATGCACCACCAGCAGCCAAACCGAGCACACAAGATACGATATTGAAAGATCAGCTGAAGCCACTGGAAGATGCGAAAAAAGTGGAACAAACACTGCAGCAGGCGGCCGATAAACAAGCTGAAGAAATGAAGCAGCAAACCAAATAATCAAATAAAAAATGGAGTCATGAATATGGCTCCATTTTCTCTTTACTATAACTCGGCGAACTCTGGAATAGGCGGTTTGCCATGTGACTCAAGAAAATCGAGCAATACACGCGGACTTTGGTTCAACACACGTTCTGCCGGAAAGCCGACACTGTCTAATATTTCCAGACTTTTATCTAACTCGCCCAGACTAAAAGCCACGTGCGAATCAGACCCTAAACTCACCCATCCGCCGGCATCACGCACCGCTTTGGCAATCGCCGTACAGTTTACATCGCTACCGACTCGGGAATGTAAAAACGAAGAGTTGTTGATCTCCAGCGCGACATTATATTTAGCTGCAGCCTCAGCAATGGCATGGATATCAACCGGAAAGCGCGGATTACCCGGATGGGTAATAATGTGTACCAGCCCGTTTTTCATCGCATTGATCATGGCGCGGGTATTGGTGTCCCGATCTTTCGGTGCAAAAACCTGCTCATGGAAACCGGCCAGAATAATGTCTAATTCGCCCAGCATCTTTTCATTACAATCAATATTACCAAATTCATCTTTGATATTGGCTTCGATGCCACGCAGGATGGCAACACCATCAACAATGCGAGGAATCACGCGTTGATTGATAAAATGCCACGCGTGCGGCGCATCCGCCATCTCCGGGCCGTGATCGGTGATCGCAAAGATGATGATGCCTTTGCGTTTAGCTTCGGCAATATAATCATGAATTGTACTATAGGCGTGCGTACTGGCCAGGGTATGAGCGTGGGTATCGACCTGATAGCGCATAGCTTAACTTCTCCCCTTCTGTCATTGTTTTCAGCATATCATAAAAGTCATTTTTACGGCGGATCGCTATGCTTTTCTGCACATTGTTGATTTTTCCCTTGGGGTGTCATCCACCCGCCTGCTAGAATTTTGCCCCAAATTCCGAATATAACCGGCGATGATGCCGGGCTAATGCTCAATAAACGAAGGATCCAGCATGCGTACCAGCCAATATTTGCTTTCCACGCTCAAAGAGACACCGAATGATGCGGAAGTGATCAGCCACCAGCTGATGCTGCGCGCCGGGATGATCCGTAAACTGGCTTCTGGCCTGTACACTTGGTTGCCGACCGGTCTGCGTGTATTGCATAAAGTTGAAGCCATCGTGCGTGATGAGATGAATAAAGCCGGTGCAATTGAAATCTCAATGCCTGTCGTGCAACCAGCAGAGTTATGGGAAGAGTCTGGTCGTTGGGAACAATATGGCCCGGAACTATGCCGTCTGAACGACCGTCATGGTCGCCCGTTCGTATTAGGTCCAACACACGAAGAAGTGGTGACGGCTCTGGTGCGTTATGAAGTGAACAGCTACAAACAGCTGCCACTGAATCTGTATCAGATCCAGACTAAATTCCGTGATGAAGTTCGCCCTCGCTTTGGTGTGATGCGTGGTCGTGAATTCACTATGAAAGACGCTTACTCTTTCCATCTGGACAAAAACAGTCTGGTAGAAACCTACGGCAAAATGCATCAAGCTTACTGCAACATTTTCAGCCGCATGGGTCTGGATTTCCGCCCAGTACTGGCTGACACCGGCTCTATTGGTGGCACTGGTTCACATGAATTCCACGTGCTGGCGAACAGCGGTGAAGACGTGATCGCCTTCTCTACCGAATCAGATTACGCCGCCAACGTGGAAATGGCAGAAGCCTTGGCTCCTGCAGGTGAGCGCCCTGCACCGTCAATGAATGCCACTAAAATTGCTACGCCAAATGCGCACACCATCGCGGAAGTTTCTGCCTACCTGAAAGTGGCTGAGCAGCAGACCGTCAAAACTCTGCTGGTCAAAGGCGAAGCCGATGCACAAGGTAAGGCTGGCGTAGTTGCGCTGGTTTTACGTGGTGATCATGAGCTGAACGACATCAAAGCAGAGAAAGTAGCTGGTGTTGCTGCACCAATGGCCTTCGCCAGCGAAGAAGAGATCCGTGAAGTGGCTGGTTGTGATGCCGGTTCCATTGGCCCACAAAACCTGAAATGCAAAGTGATCGTCGACCGCAGCGCGGCCCATTTGGCTGATTTTGTTTGTGGCGCCAATGAAAATGATTTTCACATGACTGGCATGAACTGGGATCGTGATATTCAGGGGTATGAAGTCGCAGATATCCGTAATGTGGTGGAAGGTGATCCAAGCCCATGTGGTCAAGGCACACTGCTGCTGAAACGTGGTATTGAAGTGGGCCATATTTTCCAACTCGGCACAAAATACTCTGAAGCAATGAATGCAACCGTGCTGAACGAAGGTGGCAAATCCACTGTGATGGAAATGGGCTGTTACGGTATTGGTGTTACCCGTGTGGTTGCTGCTGCGATTGAACAAAACTTTGACGACCGCGGTATTATCTGGAGCAACGCGCTGGCGCCATTCCAAGCGGTGATCATCCCAATGAATATGCACAAATCTCACCGCGTGCAGGAACTGGCTGAGCGTTTCTACACTGAACTACAAGCAGCCGGTGTTGAAGTGTTGCTGGATGATCGTAAAGAGCGCCCAGGTGTTATGTTTGCCGATATGGAATTGATCGGTATTCCGCATGCGATCGTGATCGGTGAACGAGGTATCGACAGCGGCGTGGTGGAATACAAACACCGTCGTAGCGGCGAGAAAACCGAAATCGCAATTGATGAAATTGTGGCAAAAATTAAAACCCAATTAGCTAAATAATTGCAACATTGAGAACCGGCCTTATGGCCGGTTTTTTTATGTCAAAAAAATGTCTTCCTAAGATCAGCTTATTATTTTCTCATTCCCTTCTCTCTGTTTAAACGACAGCTAAGCGTCAATCAGTAATGTCTAATTTAGTGCCGTTTTCACAAAAAACCTTATACATCAATAGATTAAAAAAAGTTCTAAAATAGGCATAGCTTTTGCTTTATTTAAAATAAGATTAGTTTTTAAGTGGGTAAAAGATATGGAAGGTTTATCTGTTGTAGCAACATATGATCATGCCCCGGATCTGCATTTTGCCCGCGTGAGTGGCTTTAGTCCGATCTCCAGCAGCGATAAATTAGCCCTGTTGGAAACGCTAATGACCCAGGAAAAACTCGCCGATCTGCTGCAATCTTTTGCCACCTGGACCAGCCAACATTTGCCGGTTTGCCGCATGGCTTATATCTGGATGGAGCAGCGTTTTGAGATACTTAATCTTGGACGTGGCGCTTACAAACAGCATTTCTCTCTGCTTGATCCTAAAATGCAGTTACTGGGCCAAGTTGATTACGAATTAACCGGCAAACTGAATCCACATCAGCATCGTCTGTTGCAACAACTACATCAATTATTGATTAATCCGTTACGTCTGTTTCTGAAAATGGAAGAAATGGATCAGCAATGCCGGATGGATCATTTGACCGGTGTTGGTAATCGCGCTCATTTTGACGAAGCGATGCAGTTATCCATTGAGCAGAACAATCGTCAGCCAAATGGTTTAACACTGATGCTGGTTGATTTAGACAATTTTAAACAGATCAATGATAACCATGGTCACCCAACAGGCGATCATGTGCTGAAAATGTTTGCCGATCTCTTAACTGACGTTGTGCGTGGCACCGATATGGTATTCCGTTTGGGTGGCGATGAATTTGCACTGATGTTCCAACCGGCAGATGAATTCACTGCGTTGCGCGTTATGGTTCGTTTACAAAAACGTCTGGCACAACATCCAGAATTGAAACAACTGAACGTGGGCTGTAGTTTAGGTTATACCAATTGGACCAGCGGCATGAGCTCCAAAGATTTGTATCATCAGGCTGACGAACAACTTTATCATAATAAAAATCTGGGCCGGAATGCCTGAACTCAGAGTCAGGTATTCTGATCCCAGTTGATTTTTAACCCGATGTCTCTTGTTTGACAGATATAATCCTGACAGATAAATAACCCGACAACTGCCGCAATTTTTCCCTGATAACAGATGACCGGCATTGCGCTACGGAGCCAAGGCGCAACACCATATTCCTGCCATAATTTTTTCAACTCTCGCGAATGTTCTCTTCCCACCGGATGCGCTTTATACGAACCAGGCAAATTATATTCTATCGTTAACTTTTCATCCGCTTCTGGCATGCGTAAACGAACTTCACTCAAGTCATCAGTCTGTAACGTCAAAACTCCGTTAGTTAAATGAACAGGGATATTAATCGGTAATACTTGCGACGGAATCGCAGCGGGTATTGGGAATACTTGATATAAACGATGCTGATATCGACGGATAACCCCCTGTTGCCAGACTAATTCGGGCATCGCATCAGCACGGGCCAATGCCACTTCTGGCCAGATTTTCTGTAATTGTGCGTACGACGGCACCGTACCTGTCTGTTGACGTAACCAGAAGCGCAACAACTGATTGCGCCGTGCGGTTGACATAGTTCCCAACAGGGCAATCTGTAAACTACCATCGCAATGCTGACTGGCTAACAGGTCTGTTTTGGCGATTTCATCGAGTAGTGTTTCTTGTTCCGTACATAGACTTGCGCTGCGCGCTGCGGTTACCGCAATTTCTGGCCAACGTTCCCGTAATAATGGGATCACGCGCTGGCGTAGAAAATTACGATCAAAGCGCTCATCATGATTGCTGTCATCTTCAATCCAGCTTAAGCGCTGACTGATCGCCCAATCCAATAATTGCTGGCGACTAAAAGACAATAGCGGGCGCACTAAGTGGCCCTCCGCAAACTCAGCGTCCATTGGCATGGCCGCTAACCCTCTTGGACCCGAACCACGCTTCAGTGCTAACAGCAGCGTTTCCAGCTGATCATCTTGATGATGAGCTGTAAGCAAAGTACCACCTTTCGGTAAATATTGCCGAAACACAGCGTAGCGCGCCTGACGCGCCAGATCTTCCAAGCTTTGACGACTCTGTTTTTTAAGCTCAACACGTTGTGCCGTGAAAGGTATTGCCAGTATCTGGCACGTTTGCTGGCAATGGTTTAACCACTGATCGGCCAACGGATTCAACCCATGATGGACATGCACGGCCTGCAACGAAAAGCCCGCTCGTTGCCGAATATAGCGAGCCAACAATTCCAGCAATACGCGGGAGTCCAGACCACCACTAAAGCCGACCAGTAATGGGCCGGGTGTTAGCAGTTGGTCCAATATAGCGAAGACGTCGGTTTCTAAACGATTGAAGCTCACAGATACTCATTTCAGAACGCAATCATAATAAACACATGATAACAGAAGGGCTTCAGGATCACTGCTGTGTGAGCTATCACAGATTTCTATCTTGGCTTCGTTTTAATCGGTTTTTTAGCCAATTCTTAGCTACATTCAAACAGTAAGGCAAGGCCATCCCACTAACCGCGGTCAGGATAAAAATGAGCGAAATATTACGGGCACAATCCCATGCAGCCGATGCACAGACGGCGGTGACCGAGCTGAAAGAGCAGTTCCGTTATAGTCCATCTGCCAGCCTGATCCTGTTTTTCTGTTCTTGTTCTTATGATTTGCAACAATTAGCTGAGAATTTTAATACCTTATTTCCTGATGTTGAGGTGGTTGGCTGTACTTCCGCTGGAGAAATTGGACCGGAAGGCTATTTAGAGCACTCGGTTACCGCTGTTTTATTTCCCAAAGATGAATTTGATGTGGTGACTGGCGCTCTCAATCATCTGTCTGATTTCAGTGAAGCCAAAGGCACAGAATTTGTACAAAATTTAGTGCCGCAATTAACCGCGTTAGCTCACAACAGCCACAACCGTTATTCTTTCGCCATGCAACTGGTCGATGGCTTGTCGAAAAAAGAAGAGTTAATAAGCCATTGTTTCCAGAGAAACTTAGGACGCATTCCTCTGTTTGGTGGTTCTGCCGCTGATAACTTACAGTTTGCTCATACTTATACATTTCATCATGGGCAATTTTCAGAAAATGGCTGTGTATTAATTTTATTTAACACAAGCCGGCCATTCCGCTTGTTTAAAACACAGCATTTTTCCGGTACCAGTGCACCATTGGTTGTGACAGCCGCGGATATTGCGAATCGGACAATCATAGAGCTCAATGGATTGCCCGCTGCCCATGTTTATGCACAGCAAATTGGCTGTTCCGTAGAACAGCTTAACGCTCAAATTTTTGCAGCGTCACCAGTCGTGATAAAAATGAATGGCAATGAATACGTGCGCTCAATACAAAAAATGCATGCTGATGGTAGCTTACAGCTCTATTGTGCTATTGATGAGGGCATCGTGCTACGGGTTGCCAATAGCGTCGATCTGATTACTGACTTAGATCAGCAATTTGAAAAACTTCAAACCGCACTCGGCGATATATCGCTGACACTGGTGTGCGACTGTATTTTACGTCGAACTGATATTGTGAGCACGCAGCAATTACCGGCAGTAAGTGACGTTTTTCTACGTAACCGAACCTCTGGTTTTAGTAGTTTCGGAGAGCAATTCGGCGGGTTACATCTTAACCAAACTTGTACCGGTATTGCATTTGGTCGCGGAGAAGCCAGCTCATGACCAAACAGCAACCCTCCATCACGGATTTAGAAAATGAGATTGTCCGTTTGAATAAGATCGTCTCCGCTTTGATCAAGCAGGCCGATGCACGAAACGCCGACAAAATGACTGATTTCAGCCTGTTTCAATCACAGATCATGTTAGAAAATGAAGTGCATAATCGAACAGAACAGCTGGAAAACGCGTTACTGCAAAACAACCAGATCAATGCCGAACTCATCGATACACTACAGAGAATGATGAGGGAAATCGAAGAGCGAAAACTGGTGCTTTTAGCGTTAGAACAGGAAAAAGCAGAACAAAAAGCACTGATTAAAAAACTGGAAGAGAGTGATCGTCAGCTACGACAATCCGAAAAATTAGCGTCGATTGGTCAGTTAGCGGCGGGGATTGCGCATGAAATTAATAACCCGATGGTTTTATTACGTCCAATTTAAGCTCCCTGCAACGGTATTTTTCGCAGCTATTTCAATTAATCACACTTTATGAAAAATCTGAACTCGACCCAGTAAATCCACATTGGTTAAAGCAGATCCAGTCACTGCGTGATGAAATTGATATCGAGTTTCTGAAAGAAGATATCACGCCACTTTTTCAAGACTCGATTGAAGGGGCCACCAGAGTCAGGCGTATTGTTCAGGATCTACTGCATTTTTCGCGGGCCGGAGAAGATCACTGGGAATGGGCAAATTTACAAGATGGTCTGAATAGCACCTTAAACATACTAAGTAATGAACTCAAATATAAAGCCGATGTGATCCGGGAATATGGAGATATTCCTCTTGTTCATTGCATGCCTGCCCAGCTCAATCAGGTTTTTATGAATATGGTGTTGAATTCCGCTCACTCGATAGATATTCACGGCGAGATCAGAGTAAAAACCGGCAGAGAAAATGATTGGGTTTTTATATCGATCGCAGACACCGGTTGTGGCATGACGCCAGAAGTTAAAGCCAAAATATTTGATCCATTTTTTACTACGAAACGGGTGGGTTCAGGCACCGGTCTGGGCTTATCCGTAGCCTATGGCATCATCAATAAACATCAGGGGCGCATTGAAGTTCAAAGCGAAGTAGGAAAAGGGACTCTCTTTACCGTATGGTTACCTATATCTCCGGTGGTACCAGCAGATCCAGTATGAATATAAACACATCAATATTTCCTCCCCTTTAATAAACTATTTGCCGGATAAAAAAAGCCCCTATGCGGGGCTTTAAAAAGAGAACTGTTATTTGACTAATAAGCTAGCCACTAACCGTTAGTTGATTTCCAGCGGGGCAAAATTTTTCACCAGCTCATCGATCGCTTTCATTTGCTGGAGGAATGGCTCGAGTTGATCCAGAGGCAAAGCACTTGGGCCATCACAACGTGCATGATCCGGATCAGGATGCGCTTCGATAAACAGACCAGCCAGACCAACCGCCATACCGGCACGCGCCAGATCAACCACCTGTTCACGACGACCACCAGAAGCAGCCCCCAGCGGATCACGACACTGCAGCGCGTGGGTGACGTCGAAAATAACCGGGCTGCCTTGGCTGGCATTCTTCATCACGCCAAAACCCAGCATATCGACCACCAGATTGTCGTAACCGAAATTCACACCGCGCTCACACAAGATCACGCGTTCGTTACCGCACTCAGCGAACTTCTCAACGATATTTTTCACCTGACCCGGGCTTAGGAATTGTGGTTTTTTCACATTCACTACGTTGCCCGTTTTCGCCAGCGCTTCGACCAAATCAGTCTGACGCGCCAGAAATGCCGGTAATTGCAGTACATCAACCACTTCACTGATCGGTTTCGCTTGCCATGTTTCATGCACATCGGTGATGAGGCTGACGCCAAAGGTTTTTTTCAACTCTTCAAAAATACGTAAACCTTCTTCCATACCGGGGCCACGATAGGAATGAACGGAAGAGCGATTGGCTTTGTCCCAACTGGCTTTAAACACCAATGGAATGCCCAGTTTTTCAGTTACGGTGACATAGGTTTCGCAGATCGACATCGCCAGATCGCGCGATTCCAATACATTCATGCCACCGAACAACACAAATGGCTGATCGTTAGCAACATTGATCCCGTTAAACTGAACGACTTTCTGTTTCATTCCTCACTCCATCAGTGCAAAGTTGTTGCGCCATGATCCAGAAAAGCCAACTGCACTTTCAGTACAGCAGCGACCGGATCTTGCGGGCATTGTTCAATAAAATATGAATAATCATTCGCCGCTAATTGCGGGCATTCCAATTGTTCATACACTAAACCACGATCACGAATCTCATACGGATCATCCGGGTTCATTTTCAATAATACTTCACTGGCTCGTAATGCTTCCGGCAAACGACGGCTTTGTAACATACAGGCTTTGGTGACACTCAATAAACGCAATAAAATCTGACGTTGATCCGCTTCTTTGGTGTATTTGCTGTCCATTGTCGTCAGATCGCCCAATGTTGCTCGCAACATCAGAGAACGCTGATCTGCATCCCACTCTTCACCGGTAAATGGATCGATAAATACTGGTGTATCTTCAGGAAACAGCAGTAAAAAATTACCGGGGAAACAGACACCACGCACCGGTATTTCGACCGAGTTCGCCAGATGCATTAACACAATACCTAAGGTGATCGGTAAGCCACTGCGCTGGTTCAGCACATTATCCAACAGACAATTTTCTGCAGCATAATAATGTTCCCAGTCACCCGCAAACTGCAGCTCATGATAAAACGCATGCAGTAATTGCTCACGACGTTGCTTGATATCACATGCCGTCACAAACGGACGAATGGCGGTACGCAACAAACGTAGCTGCTGCAAACCGTCGATTAAAACCGGTTGCCCCTGCACATCTTCTGCGGCCATTAATGCCAGCATGGCAATATCTAAACCTTCAAAATCAGTATCATGTGTAATGTTCATTTGCGTACTACCTTGCAACATCACCGAACCATTGGCCGCCAGAAACGCGATCCTGACCACCTAAATCCTGCCTTGTCATGACTGCATGAAAACCGCGTGCCAACAGTAATTCGCGTACTGCCTGCGCTTGTTGCCAACCATGCTCCAGCAACAACCAACCACCATCAGCCAGATATTCCGGCGCTTGATCAATCAGTTGGCGAATATCCGCCAAGCCATCTTCTTCCGCAACCAGTGCGGTGAGTGGTTCAAAACGTACATCACCCTGTGCCAGATGCGGATCAGCGGCATCAATATAGGGCGGATTAGAGACAATCAGGTGGAAATTTTGTTCATTCAGCGCTGAAAACCAGTTACTGGCCAGAAATTTGACTGAAAAACCTAAGCGTGCCGCATTCCGCCTCGCTAATTCCAAGGCGGCAGGTTCGCGCTCGACAGCCCACATAGTTAAGCCCGGACATTCCGATGTCAGCGCCAGTGCGATGGCACCCGTACCCGTGCCCAGATCCAGCGCTTTTAAGCCTTGCCCGCGTTCTGGTAACAGGCTCAGCGCCCATTCCACCAGACATTCAGTATCCGGACGTGGAATTAACGTCGCCGGCGAAACCTGTATCGGCAGCGACCAGAATTCGCGCACACCCAGAATATAAGCGACCGGTTCACCTTGTTCGCGGCGAACAGCCAGTTGCTCCAAGTGCTCAACTTGTTCCGGCGTTAGCTCTTGTTCCGGCCAGGTACGTAAAAAAGTACGAGTACAACTTAATACCGCACATAACAGACAATCCGCATCCAGTGCGGCACTGTCGCTATCGGCAAAACGCTGGATCAACTGCTGACGCAGGGACGCTATTTGCATGAATGGTTCTCTGTTCATCACAATCGATGATTATTGCTCTGATAATGCAGCTAATTGGTCGGCTTGGAATTCCTGCAACAGTGGTTGCAACAGGCAATCCAGATCGCCCTCCATCACTTCCGACAGACGATACAGTGTCAGGTTGATACGATGATCACTGACTCGACCCTGTGGGTAGTTATAAGTACGGATACGGTCAGAACGATCACCGGTACTCAAAATACTGCGACGGGTTGAATCAGCTTCGGCACGACGTTTATCTTCTTCCTGCTGTGCCAGACGCGCCGCCAGTACTGACATCGCACGCGCTTTGTTTTTATGCTGTGAACGTTCGTCCTGACACTCAACCACCGTACCGGTTGGAATATGGGTAATACGGATCGCCGAGTCGGTTTTATTGATGTGCTGACCACCCGCACCCGAAGCACGGAAAGTATCGATACGCAGATCGGCAGGGTTAATATCCGGGATCTCTTTTTCCGGGATCTCCGGCAACACCATCACCGTACAAGCAGACGTGTGCACGCGGCCCTGAGATTCGGTTTCCGGTACGCGCTGCACACGATGACCGCCCGATTCGAATTTCATCACGCCGAACACACGCTCACCTTCCATACGGACGATGATTTCTTTATAGCCGCCATGTTCACCATCACTGGTGCTCATAATTTCCATGCGCCAGCCACGTCGTTCAGAATATTTGGAATACATACGGAACAGATCACCGGCGAAAATCGCCGCTTCATCACCACCGGCACCGGCACGAATTTCTAAGAAACAGTTGCTGTCATCTTTCGGATCTTTTGGCAGCAATAACACCTGTAATTCCGCTTCTACACGCTCAATCAGCTGTTTGGCATCAGCCAGCTCTTCTTGTGCCATGGCTTTCATTTCAGCATCGTCGCCCGCCAGCATCTCTTCGATGGCTTGCAGATCGGCTTCAGCCTGCTGATATTGCTGGAAACCCGCAACCACTTCACCCAGTTGCGAATATTCACGGGTCAGAGCACGGAATTTTTCCTGATCGGAAACCACATTCGGTTCACCCAGCAGCGCCTGAACTTCTTCATAGCGCTCCATCAGTCCTTCCAGTTTTCTGATCACTGTTTCTTTCATAGCATTCCTGTTTGATTTGTTTTTTGATCAGCGCAATTTGCGTGATATTTAATTTTTTTCGTCGAGTCGTAAGGCCTGACTCAATAATAATAACGAGCTTTTATCTTCGGCTTCGCCCGCTTGGCGTAACGCCTCGGTTGGCGCATGAATAAGTTTGTTCGTCAGTCGCTCACTCAACTCAGATAAGACCGCCGTAGCATCTTCGCCTTGCTCAAGTTTGCGTAATGCCAGAGCCAACTGCTCCTGGCGTATATCATCAGCTTGCTGCCGATAAAGGCGCACATGGTTTTGCGCCGATAAACTGCGAAACCAGTTCATGAACTGTTCACGTTCATCCTGCACGATTTGCTCTGCTTGCCGCGCAGCCTGTTCTCGATGCCGCTGATTTTCTGCGACGATGTTTTGCAGATCATCCACGGTATACAGGTAAGCATCGGACAATTCACCGACTTCTTCCTCAATATCGCGTGGTACAGCAATATCAATCAGCAACATCGGCTTATTACGTCGCTGTTTTAGCGCCCGCTCAACCAAGCCCTTACCTAAGATCGGTAACGGACTGGCGGTAGAGCTGATCACCAAATCGACATCCGGCAATACCTGTGGGATCTCATTTAAGGTAATCACATCAGCCTGCCAGGCACCGGCAATCGCTTGTGCACGGATCAACGTGCGGTTAGCCACCGTCATTTGCGAGACCGAATGCCCATACAAATGTTGTCCAACCAGTTCTATTGTTTCACCAGCGCCAATCAACAAAACTTTTACTTGTGATAAATCACCAAAGATCTGCCGCGCCAATGTTACTGCAACATAGGCGACCGACACACCATAAGCGCCGATTTCTGTTTCGGTCCGCACGCGCTTCGCCACACCAAAGGTGCGTTGGAATAAGCGATTCAACAGCCCTTTTACCGCACCTTGTTTACTGGCGGTATCCAGCGCTTGTTTTACCTGACCTAAGATCTGCGGTTCACCCAAAACCAGCGAATCCAGCCCTGCGGCGACCCGCATCAGATGACGAACCGCTTCACCATCTTGCAACTGATATAACGCCGGCTGGAGTTCATCTTCCGTCAGATGCTGGAAATGTGACAGCCATAGAGCAACCTCTTCACTGGCGCCGCTATCAACGGCACAGTAAAGTTCAGTACGATTACAGGTGGAAAGAATCACCCCTTCCCTGACACCGGGGACCGATGTTAACGCCGCCAAAGCATCGTCAATACGCTCTGGCCCAAAGGCCACTCGCTCACGCAATGACAACGACGCCGTCTTATGGTTTACCCCCAGCACAAACAGATGATGCATCAGGCTGCGGACTCGTCAGCTAATTTAGGGCAGCTATTCTACGAAAAAGTGGCGATCTTTGAAAGCAAAGCACCAGCGCCGATACCCAAAGTCATTGGTGTGGCGGCAAGGTGACAAGTGAACGCTGGCTACGACGCTGCAACTTCAAGTATGAAGGGTATATACTGTCGCATCGTTAAAGGAGGCTTTGTGAAAACATTACAACAACTATCATTGCTTTTTTGCCTGCTAATTCTGAGCGCGTGTACCTCACAACAACATCAATTAGACAATGCCAGCTGGCGTATGCAACGTCAGAAGCTGGAAAATATTACCCACTGGACCATCTCCGGTAAGCTGGCCATTATCACGCCAGAGAAAAAAGGCTCGGCACGTATTCACTGGCAACAAAATGGCGATGATTATCACCTCAATCTGACCAGCCTGCTCGGCACCCGCATTATGGAAATGAGTAAAGAAGGCGATAAAGTCGTTATTATCGATGACAAAGGCCGTGAATACAGCGGCACCGACGCCGAATATCTAGTCTATCGCTTAACCGGCTGGCAAATGCCGGTTTATAAACTGCCGTTATGGATCAAAGGTCTGCCAGGCGACACCGACTATGACATCAATGCGACCGGTCAGGTGACCAACATCAAAACGCTCAACTGGCAGATGCAATATCAAAGCTATCAGGAAGTTGATGGTTGGATGATGCCAGAGAAAATCACCTTTAAAGGTCAGCAAACCGAACTCCGTCTGGTGATCAATGATTGGGAACTGGTAACACAATGATGCAAACCAACACTATCGCATGGCCTGCACCGGCAAAGCTGAATCTGTTTTTACACATCAATGGCCGGCGTGCTGATGGTTATCATGAATTACAGACGTTATTTATCTTTCTCGATCACTGCGACTGGTTGCGCTTTCACATCAATGACAGCAATCTGGTAACCATTGAACCGGCGCTGGCCGATGTGCCGCAGGAACAAAACCTGATCTATCGGGCCGCCATGTTATTAAAGCAGCATTCTGCGGCACCACTTGGTGTCATGATTGAGTTGGATAAACGTTTACCGATGGGCGGTGGCATTGGTGGTGGCTCCTCTGATGCGGCAACCACGTTGGTCGCACTCAATCATCTCTGGCAGATTCATTTACCCATTGATGAACTGGCCGAGCTGGGCCGTCAGTTGGGTGCCGATGTGCCAGTTTTTGTGCGGGGACATGCGGCTTTTGCCGAAGGAGTTGGTGAACAGTTACAACCGGTTGAAATAGAAGAGAAATGGTATCTGGTTTTAGTGCCGCCGAGCCATGTCTCAACTGCTGCTGTTTTCCAACATCCTGATCTCAAACGGGACACACCTAAGCAGCAATGGCACGAGTTACAACAGGGTGATTGGCATAACGACTGCGAGCCTTTGGTGAAAAAGAATTACCCCGAGGTTGAAAAGGCCTTACGCTGGTTGATAGAATACGCCCCGTCAAGAATGACCGGTACTGGTGCTTGTGTGTTCGCGGAGTTTGAACATGAAGCCCATGCCAGAGAAATTTTGGCGTTGATGCCGACATGGCTACATGGTTTTGTAGCAAGAGGGAAAAACTTATCACCCCTTCATGTCGCTTTGCAACAGGTTTATGCTTGAGATGTCTGCCCCGTCAACATTTCCTGCTAGCCTTCACCCCCAACTGGACAAACCCAGAGGTTTAATCCCGTGCCTGACATGAAGCTGTTTGCCGGTAACGCCACACCGGAATTAGCGCAAAAGATTGCCGACCGCCTCTTTACTAAACTTGGCAGTGCAGCCGTAGGTCGCTTCAGCGATGGAGAGATCAGCGTACAAATCAACGAAAATGTACGTGGTAGTGATGTATTCATCATTCAATCAACCTGTGCTCCTACCAATGACAATCTGATGGAACTGATTGTTATGGTTGATGCCATGCGTCGTGCTTCCGCTGGTCGTATTACCGCGGTAATTCCTTACTTTGGCTATGCTCGTCAGGATCGTCGTGTACGTTCTTCACGTGTACCGATCACTGCAAAAGTTGTTGCTGATTTCCTGTCCAGCGTGGGTGTTGACCGCGTTCTGACAGTCGATCTGCATGCTGAGCAGATTCAGGGCTTCTTCGATGTTCCTGTTGATAACGTATTTGGTAGCCCAGTTCTGCTGGAAGACATGAAATCACGTCAACTGGAAGATCCTGTTGTTGTTTCACCGGATATCGGCGGTGTAGTACGTGCGCGTGCTATCGCTAAACTGCTGGATGAAACTGACATCGCTATCATCGATAAACGCCGTCCACGCGCTAACGTCTCTCAGGTTATGCACCTGATCGGTGACGTAGCAAACCGTGACTGCATCATCGTTGATGACATGATCGATACCGGCGGTACGCTGTGTAAAGCTGCTGAAGCTCTGAAAGAGCGCGGCGCTAAACGTGTATTTGCGTATGCCACTCACCCAATCTTCTCTGGTCTGGCAGCAAAAAACATTGCTGAATCAGTGATTGATGAAGTGATCATTACCGATTCTATTCCGTTGAGCGATGAAATTCGCGCACTGGGTAAAGTGAAACAGCTGACTCTGGCACCTATGCTGGCAGAAGCTATTCGCCGTATCAGCAACGAAGAATCTATCTCTGCAATGTTTGAACATTGATTCAAATTTTACAGGGTATAAAAAAAGCCTCTTCGGAGGCTTTTTTGTTTTTGGTGTTTTTTGATTTATCGATTAATGACGTAAACCAGTGCCTTTCTTCACCAACCACCAGCAAGTGCTGTAAAGCGCCAGAATAAACAGCGAGACTACCAGATAAGATGTCCACATCGGCACATCAGAGATGCCGATAAAACCATAGCGGAAACCGTTAATCATATAAATGATCGGGTTTACATGGGAAGCTGCCTGCCAGAACGGCGGTAATAGTTCGATCGAGTAAAACACCCCGCCCAGATAGGTCAGTGGTGTCAACACAAACGTCGGAATGATACTGATATCATCAAAACTCTTAGCAAAAATCGCGTTTAACAACCCGCCCAGCGAAAACAAGATCGCCGTCAGCACTAACATGATGAATACGCTGACCGGATCATGTACCTGAAACGGCACAAAGAATAATGACACCGCAGTAACAATCGCACCAACACACAAGCCACGCGCCACACCACCGGCGACAAAACCCCAGATGATCAAATAGTTCGGTACTGGTGCTACCAACAGCTCTTCGATATTGCGTTGAAACTTCGCACTGTAAAATGACGAAGAGACATTCGAATAAGAATTAGTGATCACCGACATCATGATCAGACCCGGAACAATAAACTGCATGTAAGTTACACCATGCATATCGCCAATCCGGCTGCCGATCAGATTACCGAAAATGACGAAATAGAGTGTCATGGTGATCGCTGGAGGCACTAATGTTTGGATCCAAATTCGGGTAAAACGGTTAATTTCTTTACGAACCAAGCTCTGGAAGGCAATCCAGTAAACGGCGCTATTCATGCCTGACGTCCTTTTTCTACTAATGAAACAAACAACTCTTCCAGCCGGTTGGCTTTGTTACGCATACTCAGCACTTTGACGTTTTGATTGTTCAATTGCTCAAACACGCCATTCAGGCCATCCGTTTTCTGAATTTCAACTTCCAGACTTAATTCACCCGCCGGATGAGATTTAAATCCCGCCAGCTGAACATTAGCAGCCGGACAATCTAAATCCAGCAAGAATGTTTCCACCTGTAATTTACTCAGCAAATTACGCATGCTGGTATTTTCCACGATGCGACCTTTATCAATGATGCCAATATTGCGGCACAGCATCTCGGCTTCTTCCAGATAATGGGTCGTCAGAATGATGGTGATACCTTCCGCATTCAATTGTTGCAAGAATTGCCACATCGACCGGCGGATCTCAATATCTACACCTGCGGTAGGTTCATCGAGAATCAGTAATCTTGGTTCATGCATCAGCGCTCGGGCAATCATCAGACGACGCTTCATACCGCCCGAGAGCGTACGCGCCTGTTTATCGCGTTTTTCCCACAGATCGAGCTGGGTCAGATATTTCTCGGCCCGTTCTTCGGCTACTTTACGCGGCACACCATAAAATCCGGCTTGCTGCACCACGATCTGTTCGACTTTCTCAAACTGACTGAAGTTAAATTCTTGTGGTACTAAACCAATTTGCGCTTTTGCCTGTTCCAGTTGCGTATCAATGTCATAACCAAAGACTTTGACCGACCCCGCGGATTTATTCACGAGCGAGCTGATAATACCAATAGTGGTCGATTTACCAGCGCCATTAGGGCCAAGCAGGGCATAAAAATCCCCTTCCTCAACCGCAAGATCGATGCCTTTCAGGGCTTCAACGCCTCCCTGATAGGTTTTGCGTAATTGCTGAATATCGAGAGCAAGCATAGTGTCAGAGTTCTTCATATTAGAGAGCAGTAATGCACAAGGCAGATAACGGATTATAACCTGTTCTGGATCATTCAGGCTAATAACAAAGATGGCATCAAAAGAAACCTTATTGATTAAGGAATCCACAATTTTTGTTAGTTCGATCGCATTTGCTAAACCGTTTTAGCTTGTTTAGTTGTTTTGCTAAACCGTTTTAGTAAACTAATTACAGAACAGTAAAACACTAATTGTCTTACTGTAAAAGGAAATGCTATTTCGTCGAAATAAAGCGCAATGAACGCTCGTCGAATAAATAACGAGCAAGGAATAACAACACTATATGCTGCCAAAAACAGCATGATGTAACAGTAGTGATTAATGATGAGAGAGTGTGCGTCCCAGTCTGGTTCACCCCAAGTAAAGCAGACCGGGCAGCACGTACAACCCACGCTGTTGTGAAGCAGCATCGGTTGATGAGATCACGGTTTGAGCTCCCGCTATCTCATTTAACCGGTTACATCCATTAAAGAGGATAACCATGAATGTAACTTCTGTAGCAAATGACCTGATCCCATTACTGGGCGGTAAAGAGAATATCGTCAGTGCAGCCCACTGCGCAACCCGTTTGCGCTTGGTTTTGCAGGATGATAACAAAATTAATAAAAGCGCCATCGAACAAGTGGATGGGGTAAAGGGTTGTTTCAGTAATGCGGGGCAAATCCAGATCATTTTTGGTACTGGTATTGTGAACAAAGTTTATGCTGCATTTACTGCTGTTGCTGGCATCAATGAATCCAGTGAAGGTGAAGTTAAAAAACTGGCAACACAGAAACTGAATATCATACAGCGTGCTGCCCGTACCCTGTCTAATATCTTTGTACCGATCATTCCTGCCATTGTGGCATCAGGTTTGTTGATGGGTACCTTAGGTCTGGTGCGTACTTACGGCTGGGCAAACCCGGACAGCGCGATTTTCATCATGCTGGATATGTTCAGCTCTGCAGCATTCATCATTCTGCCGATCCTGATCGGTTTTACTGCCGCACGTGAATTTGGTGGTAATCCTTATCTGGGCGCCACATTGGGCGGGATCTTAACCCATCCGGCACTGACCAATGCCTGGACTGTCGGCTCAGGTTTCAAAACCATGGACTTCATGGGCATTGACGTTGCCATGATCGGCTATCAGGGTACGGTTTTCCCTGTTCTGATCGCAGTTTTGTTCATGAGCCATCTGGAAAAACAACTGCGTCGCGTGATCCCAGATGCATTGGATATCATTCTGACTCCGTTCCTGACTGTTGTGATCACCGGTTTTGTTTCACTGTTGTTCATCGGCCCTGCTGGCCGCGGCTTAGGTGAAGGTATTACCTTCGTACTGACTACATTGTATGAACATGCAGGCTGGTTAGCTGGTCTGATATTCGGCGGTACTTATTCTGCCATCGTGATCACCGGTATCCATCACAGCTTCCATGCCATTGAACTGGGCCTGCTGGCTGATAAGAGCGTGGGTGTGAACTTCCTGCTGCCAATCTGGGCCATGGCGAACGTGGCGCAAGGTGGTGCATGTCTGGCAGTCTATTTCAAAACCAAAGATGCGCGCATCAAATCCATTGCCATCCCGGCTGGTGTTTCTTGTCTGTTGGGTATCACGGAAGCAGCTATCTTCGGTATTAACCTGCGCTTTGTGAAACCATTCTTGGCAGCATTAGCCGGTGGTGCACTGGGCGGTGCTTGGGTTGTCGCCAGCAAAGTTGGTATGACTGCGGTAGGCCTGACCGGTATTCCTGGTATCGCGATTGTGCAATCCAGCTCAGTACTGACCTATATCATCGGTATGGTTATCGCTTTCGGTGCCGCCTTTGCTATCGCTACCGTATTGCGTTACAACACGGACGCAGAATAATGTCTGAAGTTTCTTTACTGAAACAACTCGCCCGGTCGTTAATGACCGGGCAACTTATTGCAGCCAGTGACCCGTATCGTTTGCACTGGCATCTGGCACCAACAGTGGGCCTGCTGAATGATCCAAACGGTTTTATTCAAGCCCATGATCGTTACCACCTGTTTTATCAATGGAACCCCCTCGCTTGCCGCCATGGTGCTAAATGGTGGGGCCACTGGAGTTCTGTTGATTTGGTACATTGGCGTCATGAACCTGTCGCACTGCTGCCAACGGAAGAATATGAGATCAGCGGTTGTTATTCCGGCTCAGCCGTATTAAACAATGACAAAATCACGCTGCTCTACACCGGTAATGTGAAATATGCCGATGGGTCCAGAACGGCCAATCAGTGTCTGGCAGAAGAGCTGCCTGATGGTACCTACCAAAAACTAGGGCCAGTTATTCCGCTGCCAGAAGGTTATACCGGTCATGTACGTGACCCCAAAGTGTGGCAACACGATGGCTTGTGGTACATGGTACTAGCGGCACAAACGCCGGATATTAAAGGCAAAGTGCTATTTTATCGCAGCAATGACCTGCAACAGTGGCAATTGATCAGTGAAATTGCCGGCACCCATCTCAATGGCCTGAAAGAATTTGGTTATATGTGGGAATGCCCGGATCTGTTTCATCTGGATGGTCACGATATATTGCTATGTTGCCCGCAAGGCTTGGCGGCAGAACAATACAGTTATCTGAATTTGTATCAATGCGGCTATTTCGTCGGTGAACTCGATTATCAGCAAGGCACCTTCCCGCATGGTGAATTCCATGAGCTGGATCTGGGCTTTGAGTTTTATGCACCACAAACCACTGAAACTGCCGATGGCCGTCGCTTGATGTTTGGCTGGTTAGGCATGCCCGACGATAATGAATTGGCGCAGCCCACAGTGAAATATGGCTGGGTTGATTGTATGACCTGCCCGCGCGAACTGTTCTTCCGTGATGGTCAGTTATATCAACAACCAGCCAAAGAATTGCAACAGCTGCGACAAGGTTCGGGGACAACATGGCAAGGCACTGCCAGTGAAGCGCCGTTATTTGATGGTGTTTCTGCCGAATTGTTGCTGAATGTTGACGGGCCATTCTCATTATCGTTACGTGAGAATGCCGGCCTGCACTGGGATGGTGAATGTCTTGCGCTGACTCGCTTGAATTGGCGCACGCAAGAGAAAGAATCGCGGTATTGGTTTGGTAAATTACAATCGTTGCAGGTGTTGCTTGATAGCTCGTCATTAGAGTTATTTATCAATAATGGCGAAGCGTGCATGACCGCGCGTTATTTCCCGGATCCGACCGAAAAAAGTTTACGCTTTGAAGGGCCCGGTGCACTCTCAATTCATCACTGGTTGTTGTCGGCATGCGTGATAGAATAAAAAAGCTACCCGCTATCGGATCTGACGTGAAACAACCAAACCGTATTACTATCAGCAACATCGCAGAACTAGCGGGCGTCTCTAAGGCGACCGCCAGTCTGGTATTGAATGGTAAAGGCGATGAATATCGGGTATCGGAAGATACCCAGCAACGAATACTGGCGATTGCTGAAGAACATCGCTACCAACCCAGTTTCCATGCCCGTGCGTTACGCTCGTCACGCAGCCACACGATTGGTTTGGTGCTCCCCTTCTTAACCCAGTTCACCAACGCCAGTCTGGCGAAAGAGCTGGAATCGCTGTTTCGGAATGCCGGTATTCAGATCATCATCGCCTGTTCAGATGAAGATCCGGAGCAAGAGCGTGTGGTGGTTAATAATCTGCTGCAACGTCAGGTTGATGGTTTAATTGTTATCTCAAGCAATACCAGCGATGAAGCATATAGCAAGATCCACAGTTATGTACCGGTAGTGCAACTCGGTCGTCAGATTGGTGACTCCAGCTTACCGCTGATCATGACTGATGCGACCACCGCCACTGCTAATCTGATCCAGATATTGGGCACCCAATCACCAGAAGAAGTGTACTACTTTGGTGGCGAACCAAGCCTGACACCGAGCAAACAACGACTGACCGGCTATAAACAGGGCTTGCAACAAGCGCAGGTGATTGTGCACCCAGAATGGATACGTCAGCGCAATTATCTCTCGTATTCGGGCTATGACATGATGGAAGAGGTCTGCAATGAGTTAGGGCGCCCACCCAAAGCGTTGTTCACCGCTTCATTCTCGCTGTTGGAAGGCGTGCTGCAATATCTGAATCAAAATCCGCAAATGCAACAGGGCTTACATCTGGCGAGCTTTGATGATCACGAGTTGCTGGATTTTATGCCGCTGCATGTCGACAGCATCGCACAGGATTATACCGCCCTAGCCTTCAATGCCTTCACCATGCTGATGGCCTTGATGGAAGATAAACCGCTGACCTTACCTGTAACTCAAACGATTCCGGCCCGTATTCGCTGGCGACATCCCGAATCGCGTCGTTTAGGCAAACTGATGGCCGCCAATTTCCTGCGTAAATAACAAAGCCACCGAACTGGTGGCTTGGAAGCTTTATTCTTGCGGGATCACTTTGCCGATAAAACGCAGATTGCGATACAGCTGGGCGTAATCGA
>ERZ650300.342-NODE-342-length-27524-cov-8.750118_pt1 | contig 27524 bp, 25 predicted proteins | sample MGYA00376236_ERZ650300 | MGnify/ENA primary metagenome ERZ650300 (study PRJEB26733, sample SAMN07839303) | wastewater metagenome | biome: urban; feature: wastewater treatment plant; material: waste water | place: USA: North Carolina | collected 2016-04-28 ...
TTTTATTGCAAATTTGAATAGGGATGGGTTTTAACCCATCCTTTAGAATGAGTTTGATATTAGGCTTTAGCCAAATTATTGTTATTTTGGCTAAAGCCATTTTGAAGCAAATACTAATTTTTCCTCCAGATAAATCTGGAGGCAATTCAAATTGAAGAATAATAAAAACATTGTTTTGGATAAATCTGGAGGTAATTTAAAAGATGAAATATAAAATTCTCTGTTTTTATTGCAAATTTGAATAGGGATGGGTTTTAACCCATCCTTTAGAATGAGTTTTGAATTAGGCTTTAGCCAAAACTATTGTAATTTAGGCTAAAGCCAATTTGATACAAATGCTAATTTTATTCCTCCAGATAAATCTGGAGGTAATTCAAATTGAAGAATAATAAAAACATTGTTTTAGATAAATTTGGAAGCAATTCAAAAAAATGAAATAATAAAAATAGTGTCTATTTTATTGCAAAATTTGAATAGGAATAGGCTTTAGCCTATTCTTTAAAATAAAATCTCTAAATTGGTTTGAGCCGAATTTTAAACTAAAAATATAAGAATGCCATTTGTAAAAGTCTATCTTCATTGTGTTTGGAGTACTAAAAACAGAATTCCGTATTTAGATTCTATTGAATTACGCCAAAAAGTTTGGAATCATATAAGAGAGAACGCCATTCAAAAAGGAATTTATATTGATTTTATAAATGGATATTCTGACCACTGTCATTGTTTGATTTCCTTAGGTGTGGACCAGAATATTCAAAAAGTAATTCAGCTTATCAAAGGAGAATCCTCTTTTTGGATTAACAAAAATGAATTGACTAAAGAAAAATTTCAATGGCAGGAGGAATATTTTGCAGTTTCTGTGTCTGAATCGATTCTTGATAAAGTTAGAGAGTATATTAAAAATCAAGAGGAACATCATAAAAAGAAGTCATTTCAAGAAGAGTATGACGAATTTATTTTAAAATATGGATTTAAAATGGTTGATAATAAATGAAAAAACAAGTTCACATCTTTTTTACCGCTTTGATGTTCTATACTCGAGTTCCGTGTCCGAAGAACATTGACCACAATCCTGATTATTTAAACAAAGCGTCTCGTTATTTTCCTTTAATTGGTTGGATTGTGGGGGCAATTGCTTTTGGAGTGTATGCTGCGGCATCTTGGTTATGGAATGCTGAGATTGGGATGGTGCTTTCGATGATTGCGAGTGTGTTGGTTACAGGTGCTTTTCACGAAGATGGTTTTGCCGATGTCTGCGACGGATTTGGTGGCGGTTGGACTAAAACTAAGATTTTGACCATTATGAAAGACAGCGCTATTGGCGCTTATGGTGCGATTGGTTTGGTATTGCTTTTTTTGCTGAAGTATATGAGTTTGGTCACTTTGGCCAAAGGCGATTCACTACTCACAAATTACCATTCACTCTTCACTCTTTTCTTGGTTTTCATAACAGGGCATTCTTTGAGTCGATTGGCGGCGATTTCGATTGTGTTTACTCACGAATATTCTCGCGAGGATGCTACGAGTAAAAGCAAACCCATTGCGCAACAGTATTCTTGGAAAGAAGTTTTGGGCGCTTTGTTTTTTGGGCTATTACCTTTGCTGGTTTTGATGATGAATCACGCGATAATTGGGTTGGTGGTATTACCTGTTTTTTTGGCGCGTTATTTTTTGGCGCGTTATTTCCAGAAATGGATTGACGGCTACACGGGTGATTGTTTGGGAGCGACACAACAGGTGTGCGAAGTTATTTTTTACCTAACCTTACTAGCGATATGGAAATTTATTTAGTGCGCCACACCGAAACGGTTTGTGAAAAAGGCATTTGTTATGGGCAAAGCGATGTTGGCATTCGAGCTCCATATGATACTATTTTTGAATCGATTTTGGAGCAATTGCCAGAGCAAGGGGTTTTGTATACAAGTCCGTTGCAACGCTGTTCGATTTTGGCGCAGCATATTCAAGAAGCTAAAGGAATTCCAATAGTAGCCGAAGAACCTCGATTGAAAGAGATGCATTTTGGGGATTGGGAATTGCAGGCTTGGAATGCCATTCCGAGAACTGTTTTGGACCCGTGGATGAATGATTTTGTTAATGTTGCGGTGCCCAATGGAGAATCGTTTATGGATTTGGAAAAACGAGTTTGGGAATTTTTGGAGGAGAAATTAGAAAAACCAAATGAAAAACCGCTGATTTTAGTGACGCATTCTGGAGTGATTCGAAGTGTTTTGTGTAGAATAAATAACATTCCTTTGCAGGAAGCTTTTGCTACACCCTTGGATTACGGAGTGGTGGTGAAAGTTGAGTATACTCGTTAAGCAGGGTTTGCGTGAGGGCAATGTCATTAAGTTAAGAGGAAAAAGAAAAAATAGCACGTAGATACAACAGATTTTAAATGATTTTTCTGCGAAAATCTGCGAAATCTGCGTGAAAATAACAGAGTTATTTCTTAATTATATGACATTGGGATGACGGTGGAGCTCTCCCGATTTTTTCTATCGGGAAGCGGGAACGTACAGCCCGACCCGACTACTGAGCCTGTCGAAGTATCAGGAGGGGTACGCCCAAGTTATCAATAATGTGATTTATGTTGTTGTATTATAGTGTTTTATGATTTTTTTTACTTGTTTTTTGAATTTTAGTTTTAGTATTCCATTTTTTTAAGGCTATATTTGCATCCGAATTAAGGTTGCGTTTTACTTTTTTTAGAAGACGCATTAAAAGGGAATTAGGTTTAAAACCTAAGCTGTACCCGCAACTGTAAGCTACTAAGCTTGTTGTTATCTACAAAGCCACTGTTTTTAAAGTGGAATATTAGAAATTAGAAAATAGAAGTATAACTTCTAATCGCTAACTTCTAACTTCTACCTTGGAATGGGAAGGTCAACAACAAGACGCAAGCCAGGAGACCTGCCTTTTTTCTTAACCAATAACGAACTTTCGGGAAAAAAGGTTCAGGAAATTATGGCACATTTTAAATCTTTTTTTTGTTTTTGCTTGCTGGCAAGTCAACTGATTTTTGCTCAGAATGATTCGATTACTCGCTTAAAAGAGGTCGTCATAGCTGATGCGAAGTTGCGCAAATTCTCTACTTCTCAAACAATTCTTAGTTTGAACGATTCTATTTTGTCTAAAAATAGTGCGTTGTTGACCAATTTACTCAATTACAATTCGGTTTTGTATTTTAAAGAATACGGTCGTGGGATGCTTTCTACGGTGGCTTTTAGGGGAACCACTGCGTCCCAAACTGCGGTGATTTGGAACGGCATCAACATCAATTCTCAGATGAATGGGAGTACCGATTTTAATACAATCTCAGGAACGGATTATAATTCGATTGCTGTTAAAGGAGGTGGAGGAAGTGTGATTTATGGCAGTGGGGCTATTGGTGGCACAGTGCATTTGAACAATGACTTGCGATTTGAGCGTTCCTTTTCAAATCAATTGCGACTGGATTATGGAAGTTTCAATACGCAGGGGATTCATTATAGCAGCCAGTTTTCAAATACAAAATGGTCGGCTCAAATTGGTTTTTCTAGAAATTATTCTGATAACGATTACGATTATCCTGGTCTTTTTGATTGGAAAGGCAATCAGCGTTTTAATGAAAATGGAGAATATGAAGTGATTGGGTTCAATGCAGTAATTGGTTTTAAAATCTCTGATAAACAAATATTAAAGGCTTATAGTCAGTCTTCTAATACCGATAGGAATATTTCTTTGCTTTCGCCCTCTGAGTCTAGAACGAAATACAAGAATGATTTTAGCAGAAATTTGTTGGAATACAATGGTGTTTTTGACCAATGGACGATGAATGGTAAGATGGCTTATTTAACCGAGGGCTATCAGTACTATCCGAATAAGTCGCTACAACAATACAGTTTTGGGGATACCAAGACTTGGATTACCAAAGCGGATGTCAGTTTTCAGGCGACGCCCTCATTTTTGGTAAACACAATTTTAGAATACAATACAACCCGAGGCGAAGGCTCTGGATTTGGATACCACGAAAGACAGATTGGTGCTGCTTCTGTGTTGTTGAAATATGAGATTGATTCGAAATGGCAAAATGAATTGGGGCTTCGTAAGGAGTTTACCACTAATTATAAACCGCCTGTTCTTTTTTCGGCTGGAAGTGCTTTGCGCATCGCACCTTGGTACCAATTGAAAGTCAATGTTTCTCACAATTTCCGAATTCCTACTTACAATGATTTGTATTGGGAAGAAGGTGGCAATCCCAATTTAAAACCCGAAAGTGCTTACCAAGGCGAACTAGCTAATGTCTTTACTTATAAAAATATCAGCTTGACACAAACGGCCTATTACAATAAAATTAAAGACTTGTTGCGTTGGGTTCCCGGAAATAATGGGATTTGGTCTCCTCAAAATACGGATCGCGTAGCCGCTTATGGGATAGAAACCTTATTGGCATGGAAACAACAATTTGGAAAAAGCATTTGGCAAATCAATGGGACGTATGCGTACACCATTTCTAAGAATGAGGAAACCCAAAAGCAATTGTTTTTTGTGCCTTATCACAAGGCTACCGCAGCTTTAGCTTATAGTTATAAAAAATGGAGCGCCAATTATCAATTTCTGTATAATGGTTTTGTTTATACCCAATCTGATAACGACCCTAGTGCTATCATTCCCTCGTATTGGGTTTCTAATGTGGGCGTAGATTATGAGTTTTTTAAACGTAATCCAATAAAAATAGGCGCTCAAGTGCTTAACCTTTGGAATGGAAAATATGAAAGTCTGGAAAACAGAATGATGCCCGGACGCAATTTTAATTTGTATCTAATCTTTAAATTTTAATATAATGAAGTTAACTAGAGTTTTATTAGTAGCCTTTACTTTTGCCTTTTTGGCGTCTTGTACTAACGACGATAACGAGAATGTTTCCAAAGGGAATTATGATAATGGAGTGTTTATTTTGAATGAAGGCAATTCTTCTGGAGGTTCGGTATCGTTTTTAGGAGATGATTTGACTACTTTTAAACAAGATGTGTATGGAGCAGAAAATCCAGGTGACCTAGCGGGGAAGTATTTACAAAACATCTTTTTTGATGGGGATAAAGCCTATGTGATTGCAGGAGGTTCTAATGTGATTAATGTGGTGAATCGTTATTCTTTTAAGCTTATTACAAAAATCGAAACAGGTTTAATCACACCAAGATATGGTGTAGTGAAAAATGGTAAGGCATATGTAACCAATGCGAACACTTATGCTTATGCGAATCCAGCTACTGGAAATACAGATGATTTTGTAGCAGTTATCGATTTGGCTACGAATAAAGTGGAATCTAAAATTAACTTGAATGCTACCGCCAATCGTATTGTGTTAGAAGGTGATAAGTTGTACATCACAGAACCTTATAATAGCGACAAAGTTTTGGTAGTAAATACAGTAACTAAGGCTTTAGAAACACCAATAACTGTTGGATCAAGTGCCAATACAATGGAAGTGAAAAACGGTATATTATATGTGCTAGCATCTCCTAAAGGAAGTGCAAGCAAAATTGTGAAAGTGAAATTATCCGATAAATCGATAACTGAAGTGGTATTTCCATCAGCTTTGACAGGTGCAGGAAATTTGGATATTTATGGTTCTAAAATTTACTTTACAAAAGGTACAGGAGTGTATAGTATGGATATCGCAGCAACACAACCTTCAGGCAAACTTATTTTTAACTACTCATCGACTTCTCAATATGGAGTGATGTATGGTTTTGCGGTAGAGAATGATAAAATTTACATCGCTGATGGAGGGGATTTCGCTTCGAATAGTAAGGCCTATGTGTATTCTTTAACTGGAACATTGCAAAAAGAAATAACAGTAGGAGTTGGACCAAACGGATTCTATTTTAATAATTAAAAGCTCTAGCTTAAAAACTAAAAAGGCGTTTTCGAAATGAAAACGCCTTTTTTTGTTTGGGTAGTTGTTGTTTTTATTTTAGAGTTGAAACCACATCTAAAATGGTGTTGGCAATTTTTGTTTGTTCTGTTTCGTTGGTCAAGGTGTTTTTGTCGTTTTCGTTCGTCAAATACCCTAATTCAATCAAAACGCCAGGAACTGTTGCTTTCTTTAACACCATAAAAGGGGCGTTTTTTATGGTAGTATTCCCTTTTAAAGCGGTTTGTTGTGTCAATCTTGTGTTAAGTTGTGTCGCAATTTCTTTAGACCGTTCAACCGTTGCAAGATTTTGTTCGTTGATGAAAAATTCCAATCCAGATTTTTGATTGCTGGCGTTAGCATTAATATGCAACGAAATGAATAAATCTGGTTGTATACTATTGATAAGGTCAGCTCGAGAATGCAACTCTACGAATTTATCCTCATTTCTAGTAAAATGTAAAACAATAGCTTGATTGGTATTCTGCGCTTTTATCTTATTTGCAATTTGGGAAACAATTTCTTTCTCGATAGCAGCATCACTTTTTGCGCCAAAATCATGTCCGCCGTGTCCAGCATCTATCACCACGTGTATGGTTTTGGAAGGTTTCAATGCAGGCGAAATAAATGCTAAAGAAGCACACGCTAAGATCCCGATACCAATTTTAGAATACAATTTCATGCTATAATGTTTTAAAAGTTACTAATGAAGTTTCAAAAATCATTTCTTTTCACATAGGTATCTATAACGTTATGTTTTCTGATTTTAGTATAATCCCTACAAAGATTTCAATAATCCCTCAGGAATCGTTTCTAAATACATGTCGTTTCTAAAACCTTTGATAGATTTTGAATCTTTGAAATATTCAAATATTTTACCTTTGGTCGAGGGAATTCCTTTTGCAGAAGTTTTTAATTCTTTTCCAGTTATTTTCTCTATTGCTTTTCTTAATAATGGTTCGTAGCTTACTAATATTTCTTCATTATCTTTTATAATCGTTGTAAAATCTCCCAAAACACCAAAAGTACTGATGGTTTCTGCTTGTTGGAAAGTTGGTGTTAAACCACTTTGGTAGTCACCAAAGCCATCAGCGTTTACAATTTTTAGTACCAAAGGTTGCATAGCATATTTGTGAGAAGGGTTTACATTCTCTTTTTGGAAAGTTGGAGAATCATACAAGGTAATTGATCCTACGTTTTTACCTGTAGTAACATCTCCAATTTGAACAACAGTAATAAAAGGTTTCAAACCATTAATCACCAATTCACTAGCAGAAGCCGTACTTTTTGTTGTAATAATGTAGACTTTTGTTAAGTTCAAACTATTGATTGATGTGCTTCCAATTTTATCGGTAAAAAAGTTTTTGAGAGCCTCTGGATTGTTAGTGCTGAAATAGGCCTCAATTTTTTCGTTCCATTGTTGCTTAGCAAATACTTTTCCAGTGAATTGTCCTGTAATCATACTAGCCAATCTAGTAGCAGTTTGTACTGAACCTCCACCATTGTAACGTAAGTCCAAAATTAAATCGGTAATGCCTTGTGATTTTAAACTTCCAAAAGCTTCGTTAAGTTGGGTGTCATAGTTAGCAAAAAAGCCATTGTACATCAAGTACCCTATTTTTTTTCCTCCTGTTTCGATTACTTTATTGATAAATATTGGATTTTCATTCAAAGTAGTTTTGGTTAAGGCTACAGTTTTTCCATTACTCACAATGGTTGTTCCATTGTAGTCGGCTAGATTTAAGGTGTAGCTTTCTGCATTCAATAATAAAGCTTGATAGTTGCTAACGGTCAATTGTGTTCCGTTTACTCCAGTAAAATAATCTCCACGTTTAATAGCTTTTGTTGAAGCATCAGACCCAGGAATGATGTAACGAACATAACCAAAAATTTCTGTTGTACTTCCAGGTTTATAGCTTAAACCAAAATCAACACCGTCGTTTTTAGTAGTACCTTGAAAGGATTGCTCTAATGCAACATAATCATCAACAATCCAGCTAAAACGATCTATGGATTTGTCTACGCGCAAGGCTTCGAATAAACTTTCTGGAGTACTGTAGCCTTGTAGAAAGGCATTTAATTCGCTTTGATTTTTAAATTTATCATCGGCCAAATTAGGAACATCACTTTGCCATAAATAGTATTGATTCATCCCTTTCCAAACAAAATTTTGAATAGTTAAGTTGGTGGCAGGTTTATCGTCATTGTCTTCACAACTTTGAAAAATAAAGAGACTTAAGAATAAAAAGAATACAGTTTTAAGAATTGTTTTCATAGGTTGAAATTTATTGTTTTTTATGGCTACAGGTAATTGCTTTGCTTTTCGATGGTAAAGAAATTGAATCGTCTGAATGCTATCCTTGTATCGAGTGTTTTATTATTAGTAGCGTTATTTTTTATTTATCATAATTAATAACAACGCAAATTACCTAGTGGCTAAGTGAATGATTAGTTGCAGTAAAATAGTAACTTTAAAATTATTTTTTTATTGTTTGTAACAAAAATAATTGTCGTTCGTCTTGCTTATATGAACCGCTAGAAACAACCATTAGAATGAACCAAAATGAGTTTGTACAATTGATTACTCCTTTCAAAGACAAGGTCTTTCGATTGGCCAAACGATTACTCGTGAGCACAGAGGAGGCTGAAGATGCTACACAAGATGTTTTGGTAAAGTTGTGGAATAAAAATGAAAGTTTATCCGGTTATGCTAGCGTTGAAGCCTTGGCAATGACCATGACTAAGAATCATTGTTTGGATCAGTTAAAAGCGAAACGTTCCAGTAATTTGCGAATTGTACACAACAATTACACGGATAGAGAACCAAGCTTGCAGCAAAAAGTAGAAGACAATGATAGTTTGACATGGGTGGCTAAAATAATTGATCAGTTGCCAGAACAGCAACGTATGATTATTCAGCTTAGAGAAGTAGAGCAATATGAGTTTGAAGAAATTGCCAAATTATTAGAAATGAATGAAACCGCCATTCGCGTGGCACTCTCTAGAGCGAGAAAAACCATTAGAGAGCATATGTTAAAAACACACCGTTATGGAACTGTATAAAATAGAAGAGCTTATAGAAAAATACTTTCAGGGAGAAACCAGTATTGCCGAGGAAAAAGAATTGACGAATTATTTTTCTTCATCGAATGTTGCGCAGCATTTAGAGCAATACAAACCGATGTTTGGTTATTTTTCCTTAGCAAAGCAAGAAACTAGTAGCCAAAGAGGGGCATTAATTTCTGAAAATGAGTCTAAGGGGCTTAAAAGAATTTGGTGGTCTGCAGCTGCATCGGTTGCTGTTTTGCTTGGAGTAGGAATGTATGTTTACAATACCACTGCAACCCATACAAGTGTCGCTACGAACGAATTGGGAACCTATGATTCTCCTGAGGAAGCGTTTCGCGAAACTCAAAAAGCACTTGCCTTGTTGTCGGGACATGTAAACACCGGTATAGAAAGTGTACAGGTCATTCAGGAATACGATAATTCAAAAGAAAAAATTTTTAATCAGTAAATCAAAAAATCATGAAAACAACAGTTTTAATCAGAAACAATAAGCAATCCGTATCAATAATGAGAACAATTTTTTTATCTGTACTTTTTGTACTTATGGCGTCACCACTATTTGCACAAGGTGCCTTCGATAAATTCGATGGTCAAGACGATGTTACTTCGGTTATCGTCAATAAAAAAATGTTCGAAATGATGAGTAAAGTCAAAGTAGATGCTTCCGACAAAGAAATGCAGCAATACCATCGTTTAATCAAAAAACTAGACAACCTAAAGGTGTTTACCACCAAAAGCTCTCGTGTTGAAGCCGAAATGAAAGCCACTGCTGAGCGTTATATGAAAACGGCTAATCTAGAAGAACTAATGCGTGTAAACGATAATGGACGTAGTATTAAAATTTTAGTAAAATCAGGAGCCAAAGACACACAAATCAGAGAACTATTGATGTTTATCGATGGTGGAAAAGGCGAAGACAGTGTCTTGATGTCTTTGACAGGCGATTTTGATTTGAATGAAATCTCGGTATTGACAGATAAAATGCGTTTTCCTGGTGGAGACGATTTGAAAAAAGCCACAAAAGGAAAGAAGTAGTAACTAGTACTTAGTCGTTAGTGATTAGTAATCGAGTTCTTGTTTTTGATGCTGGTTTCTAATCAAAGATATAGGATTCCAATTCCTGCAAGGTTTTCAAAACCTTGTAGGTCTGTTTTCAGAATCTTAAAATACGAAAACAAAAAAACTAAAAGAATTGGAATAAACTTAGAGTTAAGAATATTCAAAATGGAACGCTATTAATATAAAAAAGGTAAAAAAATGAAAGCAGTAGTTGGTTTGGCTATTTTCCTATGCCTGTGGTTGAGCAGTTGTAACTCTGAACCGAGTTTGCAAAAGTATTTTGTAGAAAATACAGAAAACAAAAATTTTATAGCACTTGATATTTCCTCTTCTATTTTGAATGTGGATCAAGCTAAGCTTTCTTTAGAGCAACAGCAAGCCCTACAATCGTTTGAAAAAATAAATATTTTGGCTTTCAAGCGCAATCCAAATAATACTGCTGAGTTCGAAACTGAGCGCGCCAAATTAAACGGAATCTTGAAAAATCCTAAATACCAACAGCTTATGAAGTTTGGTTCTGGTAAAGAAGGTGCTTCCGTGAGTTTTGTGGGAACGGATGAGCATATCGAAGAGTTTGTTTTGTTTGCCAACCAAAAAGAAACGGGTTTTGCAGTAGTTCGTGTGTTAGGTAAAGACATGAACCCAACTCATATTATGAATATGATGTCCGTTTTGCAGCAATCAAGAATCGATTTGGATCAGTTGAAACCGTTACAGGAATTGTTGAAGAAGCAATAATTTCAGAAAATTATCATTAAGAACGGCTGGCGAATTGCTAGCCATTTTTTTGTTGGTACGTTTCCCAATCCTCAGGTGTATTCAAATTCAGAATTACCTCTGGATTTTCAACGGGTACAATGCCAATCATTGACGAAGGACAAGCTTTTATCAAATAATCCAACCGACTGTTACTGGGATTCAGTTGAAGTAGCGATTTCCAAAAAGCAGCGGCCATAACTATAGGATGCCCGTTTTTGCCTTTGTAATTAGGAATAACAATGGCTTGCTGTTTTTTTAAAAGTAGTTGTAGGGTTTCGTCTTTGGGTATAGGGACATCAATGGGACAGAATAGTATAGTTTTAGGTTTTTCTATTTGAGAAAGAACCGTTTGTAAGCTAGAAAAAGAACCTCGTTCAGGGTTTGGATTTACAATGGCTCGAATGTTGAGATTTAAGTAAGTAATAGGTACTTGTAAAGCTGAGGTTAACCAAGGTAGTGCATTGCAATAAGCGGCCGTATGAAAACCCAATGCGATATAAACTTCGGTACCGCCAGAGGAAGCTATGCTTTTTAATTGGGTTTCGAACCAATAGTTGTTATTATGAAATAGTAAGCCTTTGGGGTTTCCCATTCGTTCTGATTTCCCTCCTGCCAATAGTACAAAAGCAACATTATTTTTCATAACAAACTTGTAGTAGTTGAGCGGCAATGCTAATGGCAATTTCTTTTGGAGTATGGCCTCCCAAGTCTAATCCAACGGGGCAATGCACGGGATTCATACCTGATTCAAAACCCAATTCGTCTCGAAGCATATGATGGAATTTATTGCGTTTGGTTTTGCTACCAATGAGGCCAATGAATTTTGTGCTTTCAGCTAGGCATAGGGCAGTGATTTCAAAATCCAATTTATGGTCGTGGGTAACAATGATGGCATAACAATTTGGCCCCCAATGTACAGTGCTTTTGTACAAATCAAAAGGAACAGCGCTGTAGGTTACGGAAGAGGGAAGTGATAAGGTGTTTTTCCATTGTTCTCTAGTATCCAATAGTGTGATTTGAAACGGGGTATTGGCTAAAACTTCGCACAAGGCAACGCCAATATGGCCTGCGCCAAAGAGATACAGTTCTGGATTTTGATTCATAGGTTCGATTAAAAGGGTTACTTTGCCGCCACAGCATTGTTCGAATTCGGGGCCTAACGTATAAGTAGTAGATTGAATTTGATTTTCTTGAATGGCTTTTTGGGCTTGAGTGATGATATGAAATTCAAGTTTTCCTCCGCCAATGGTTCCAAAAATCTCTTTTTGATGGGTTACAATCATTTTTGAACCTATTTTACAAGGAGCAGAACCCAACACTTGAGTTACAGTGACCAAGGCAACCGGTGTTTTGGAGGTTTTGAAAGTATGCAATAGTGTAATCCAATCGTTCATAGAAAGGGGAAATGTTTTTGCGTTAGGGATAGTAGAGGAAAACCTTTTTATACCCGTAGCCATTGCGAAGGGTATAAAAAGTTTGGGAACGGATAGCCCGACCCCGAGGAGCAGTGACTTGTGGTTTAATGGAGTCGTGTGCCTCGGGGGAACGCCCCACAAATTATCCTACGATTTCATAATCAATTAAAGGTAAATTATAGTATTTTTTTCCGGTGAGTTGAAACAAGGCATTGACGATGGCTGGTGCGATTACCGGTACGCCAGGTTCGCCTACACCAGTTGGATTTTCGGTGCTTTCTACGATTTCTACATGTATTTTTGGTGCTTCGTTCATACGGATTAAAGGATAATCACTAAAGCTGTTTTGTTCTATGGCGCCGTCTTTGGCGGTGATTTTTCCGTAATAGGTCAAAGACATCCCGAAAATAGCGGCTCCTTCTAACTGTGCTTTTACCGTATCGCGATTGATGACGGTACCACAATCGATAACGGTGTACACATTGTGAACTTTTACTTTATTGTTGATAAATGACACTTCGACCACTGAGGCGACATAGGAATAAAAACTGTATTGGACCGCTATACCAAAGGCGTGACCTTGAGGCAATGCTTTTCCGTAGTTGGCATTTTTTGCTGCTTGTCGCAAGACGTGTTTCATTCTTGCCGTGTTGTATTTTATGGCGTCTTGTGTGTTTTCAATGCGGTCCGGTCCGATGAGGTTCAAGCGGAATTCCAAAGGGTCTTTTTTAGCGGCATGCGCTAACTCGTTGGCAAAAACATTTACAGAAAAACCGTGAGGAATATTGATAACAGAGCGCATCCATCCGATGCGGACGTGAGCGGGCGCTTTGCCTGTTTCGACTTTAAAATTGGGAACGTCTAACGGTATGTCTGTGGCACTTCCAGCTTCCCATTCGGCAGGATATTCGGTACCGGGCACAAAAGTAGACATAATAGAAGGTAGAGCGAAACGGTGCAGCCAAGCGGTTACATTGCCTTGAGCATCCAAAGCAGCTTTGAGATATTGGGCACTTTCGGTATGATAATAACCGTGTTTGATTTCGTCTTCGCGCGTCCAAACTACTTGAACGGGAGCGTTGATAGCTTTGGATACCATTACCGCTTCTACGATATAATCGGGTTTTGATTTACGGCCAAAACCTCCGCCAAGGAAGGTAATGTTTACTGTAACCTTGTCTAAAGGAATTTTTAAATAATCGGCCACTTCTTTACGAGCGGTTTGAGGGTCTTGAGTAGGTGCCCAAACTTCGCAAGAATCGCCTTTTACCCAAGCAACAGCATTGGGTACTTCCATTGGAGCGTGCGCCAATAAAGGCAATTGTATGGTGCTTTCGACAATTTGATGTGCTTTGGCAAAAGCTTGATCTACATCGCCAATCGATTTGGCTACTTTTGCGGGTTGCAACACGCCATCGGTGATTGTTTTTTGATAATCGGCAGAGCTATAAGTTGCATTGGAGCCATAATTCCATTCTATAGTTAAGGCTTTCTTGCCTTCAAAGGCAGCCCACGTATTAGAAGCAATTACGGCTACACCACCCAAAGGGCCAAATGGTTTCGCAATTCTTGGGATTTCGATGACGTCAATCACCCCACGAATTTTGAGCGCTGCTTTTTTATCGAATGATTTTACAGTGCCAAAAGTGACTGGACATCGGGCAATGGCCACAAATTTCATATTGGGTAAACGTTTGTCAATACCAAAAAGAGCGCTTCCGTTGGCATAGTTAGCAACATCAACACTTTTTAAGGTTTTACCAATGTATTTAAAGTCTTTTGGGTTTTTTAAAGTAACGTTTTTAGGTAATTCTAAAGTTTTGGCAGTAGCAGCGAGTTCGCCAAATCCTAATTTTTTACCACTACTGTGTACAATAAAATGATGTTGAGCGATACATTCTGCTTCAGGAACGTTCCATTTTTGTGCAGCAGCAGTAATGAGTAAAGCCTTGGCTGTGGCGCCCATTTTTCGCATGGTTTCATAGAGATATAAAATACTTCGCGAACCGTCTGTATTTTGATCGCCATATTTTGCGTCTCCCAAAGCTTGTTGCACCACTACTTTAGACCAATCGGCTTCCATTTCGTCAGCTATAATTGAGGGTAACGATGTACGAACGCCATTCCCCATTTCAGAACGTGAGGCTATAAGCGTAAGCGTGCCATCGGTTTGGAGGTACACAAATAAATTAGGGTTGAAAGTTTCTATGGTAGTAGAGGATTCAGAAGCAAATAAGGAGCTATTTGCAGCTAATAATAATCCGCCAGATGCCAATCCAATGGTTTTGACAAAATCACGTCGACTGTAGTTTTGAATTGCCTCCATTATTTTCCTTGTTTTTTGAGTTCAACGGTATGTTGTATTGCATTTTTAATACGTTGATACGTGCCACATCTGCATAAATTGCCAGACATAGCGTCATCAATTTCTGCCTCAGAAGGCGATGGGTTCGAATTAAGTAAGGAAGTAGCTGTAATCAATTGACCAGGTTGGCAATAGCCACATTGTGGGACATTGTACTCAGCCCAAGCTTCTTGTAAGAGTTGTAAATTGGGACTACTACCTTCGATTGTGATGATTTTTTTGCCTTTGGCATCGCTTACGGGAGTCAAACACGAATACGTTGCTTCGTTATTGATCAGAATTTTACAAGCGCCACAAGCGCCGATACCGCACCCAAATTTAGTGCCCGTTAACCCGATAATGTCGCGAATCGCCCATAATAAAGGCATTTCGGGAGCAACATCGAGATTGTATTTTTTACCATTGATATCGAGTGTGACCATAACACGAAAAATAAAGTTAGATGGTACAAGTTACACTTTTTTTATGGAGATGGTATAGTGTTGATTTAAGGATTTTTGTTTTATCAAGTGGTTGTTTGAAATATAGTATTCAATACGATCTACGATGTAATAGTTTTTTTGGAATCCAAATGCTTAAAAGATGTAACTTTGGTTTTTTCCAAGGAGCTTTAATTTTTTGGTATAATTAAAGAGTAATCTTTTAATAGTATGAGTAATCCTTATCTTGACGTTATCTTTAGAAGTGTAGCTGTTTATTTGTTCATGATAATTGCGCTTCGCGTTTTTGGGAAAAAACAATTGTCACAGTTGAATACAGCCGATGTAATTTTGATTTTATTGATCAGTAATTCGGTTCAAAATGCAATGGTGGGGAGCAATGTTTCTCTTATAGGTGGTATACTTGCGGCTTTGTCTTTGTTTGTGATGAATCTGATTTTTAAAAAAATGGTATTCAAATCTGAGTTAATCAAAAATTGGATACAAGATAAGCCTGAAATTTTAGTCCATAATGGAAAAATTGAATTTGAGACTGTGGCCAAATTAGGAATCACTTCCGAAGAGTTGGAGGAGGTGATGCGGGAACACGGGATTGAGCATTTTCGAGATATCAAGTTAGCAATGCTTGAAATTGATGGTGATATTAGTATGATTTCAGGTAACACTACTTTACGACAAACCCATCATAAACGAAAAATCCACAAATCGCTCGGTGAAGTGGGAGAGTAATAAAGCAAAAGATATAAATTGAAAAAGGTATAAATGAAATTCATTTATACCTTTTTTTGTGACCATGGAGGGATTTGAACCCTCACGCCCTTACGAGCACCACCCCCTCAAGATGGCGAGTCTACCGTTTCTCCACATGGCCTTCAAATAAAAAAAGGTCATTCGCCGTGGCGAACAACCTTTGTGACCCGACTGGGGCTCGAACCCAGGACCCCATCATTAAAAGTGATGTGCTCTACCGACTGAGCTATCGAGTCATTTCGTTTCTTGAATGCGGGTGCAAATATACGTACTTTTTTTTCAAGTTTCAAAGCAATTTTATTATAAATTTGTCTTTTTTAATCAAAAAGTCACAATGCCTTAATTAGTAAGGTTTTATTGCCATGAAAAAAATTGTATTATTAGGGTATATGGGTTGCGGGAAGTCAACCATAGCCAATAATTTATCTGAAAAAACGAGTCTTCCCTTTTTAGATTTGGATCATTATATAGAAGAAACGACAAAAATGTCAATCAAAGAGCTCTTTGAGAAGCGAGGAGAAGTGCATTTTCGTAAATTGGAACACGATGCATTCCAGACTCTTTTGGATGAAGAAAAGACAATTATATTGGGTCTTGGTGGGGGAACTCCTTGTTATGCTAATAATCACGAATTTTTGCAACGACCTGATGTAGTCTCAATTTATTTAAAAGCTTCAGTGGCTACTTTGTTCGAAAGATTGTCTAGAAACAAAAGTAAAAGGCCCTTAATTGCCAACTTAAACGATGCCGAATTAAATGAATTTATCGCCAAGCATCTATTTGACAGGAGCTATTATTACAATCAAGCAAAATACAAAGTAGCTGTTGATGGCAAGACAATAGACGAAACGGTTGAAGATATTCTAGCTTTATTAGCTTAAATAGGCATAGCTGTTTCCTGAATCTTCAAAAACTACTTGAACATGTTCGAACAAGGAAGTAGATAATGAAATCCCTTTAAAATCAGCTTTTACAGGGTACTTTTTGTGATTTCTGTCAATGAGTACCGCTGTTTTGAATTTTTTTAAGGGAACTTCTAAAAAATGACGAACGGCATAAATAAGTGTAGTTCCTGAATTCAGAACGTCATCGACTAAAACCAAGCCTTTATCAGTATAGTTTTCCTTAGCCAATGAAGTGCGAATAGCCAAATCAGGTTGGTGTTTGTTGAGCTCAACTTCGCAAAGCGAAACTTTAATAGGAGCAATCAAGGCCAAAGCAGTCGCAATTTTTTGAGCAAAAACAAAGCCGTTTTTGGTAATACCTGCGAGTACAATTTCTTCTTCGTCTACAAAGGTTTCGTAGATTTGGTAGGCAATTCGCTTGATTTTGTGTTCTATTTCTTGATGGGTTAAAATGATATTTTGGCTCATAGTTTTTTATTTTGAAAGGTACAAAATGGAATGGTTTGGGTTTGATTTTAAAGATAATTTTTTAGAAGTTTAACTTGTTATTAAAGTAAATCCTCGTCTTCATCCTCTACTATGACATTGCCAAATTCATCAATGTCACGACGGTCTTTTTTAGTTGGGCGTCCAGTTCCGTTTTTTCGATAATGTTCTTTGGATAATTTCAATAATTCAAGATGCTGGTATACTTCGGGAGGCGTATCATTGCGACGATACATATCGACCAATTTTGCTCCTACACGATTATCAGGAATGTCTAATACTGTAATGATTTGGGTGATTTGATCTTTACGAAAAGTAATTCTGTCTGTAGGAAAAACTTCTTTCGAAGCTTTGGCTACTTGACCATTTACGGTTACTTGGTTTTTTTTGCAAGCTTCGGTAACCATATTTCTGGTTTTGTAATAACGAACGCACCATAAATATTTATCTATTCGCATAAATTTTCAAAAATCAAAGTTAAATAGTTTATCAAAATCAATCTAAATTGTATCTTGCGCACTCAAAAAGCAGTAATAATGAACAAAATTAAGTTTTATTTTATTTTATCAATGCTATCCTTGGCATTATTTTCATGTTCCAAAGACAAAGAGGCGGAGGTAGCGCCACCAAGAGAATATAGTGTACAATATGCTACTGACATCAAAGACATTGAAGAATACTTGAAAACTTATTATATTGAGGAAGTTACTACAGACTTCGATATTAAGATTTCTAAAATACCTACAGGAGGAACTCAAAAGTCGATTTGGGAGCAAACGACTTATCCTCTTAAATTTAGAGAAGTTAATTTACACGGACTGAAGTATAAATTGTATTATTTGGTTTTAAATGAAGGGATAGGTGAGTCTCCATCTAATGTCGATGCGGTTTTTACTGCATACAAGGGAGATTATTTGCAACAAGTGACCAAAGATGGAGTAACAACACTTACCGTTACAGAATTTGAGAGATCAAGTAATCCTCAACAATTCTTTCAGTTAACAAGTGTAATAAGAGGTTGGTCTGAAGTTTTTCCTTTGTTTAAAAAAGGAACGTATACTTCTAATTCAGATGGGACAGTATCTTATAAAGATTTTGGAGCGGGTGTTGTTTTTATTCCTTCTGGCTTGGGGTATTATAACAGTGGTAGTGGTTCAATACCGTCATATGCTCCACTAGTTTTCAATGTTAAATTATACGAAGTACAACGCAACGACCAAGATGGAGATGGTATTCCTTCTTATTTAGAAGATTTAGATGGTGATGGTTATATGTATAGTTTTACCAATACTACTTTGTATCCAACAAAACCTACTACTAACCCTGATGATACTGATGGCGATGAGGTGCCAGATTGTTTTGATGTAGATGACGATGGAGATAATTATACCACTAAATTAGAGCGTTCATACAAAGATGCTAACGGAGTGGTTAAGTACTATGATTTTGCAAATATACCTTTGTGTACTGGAGGTAATGGAAAGAAAAGACATTTGGATCCAAAATGTTATAATTAGTGTCTCTTAAAAATTAATATAAAAAAAAACCGTTCTTACAAAAGAATGGTTTTTTTTTGAACTTAACTTTTGCATTTCTATAGTTGTCTTCTTAGTTATTATTCGAAGATTTTGCGGTTTGTAATTTTAGTTTTCAATGGGTTTTAATATCATTTAGAAACAGTACTGTTTATATAGTATCAAGCAAAAAAATCCCGTCAAGTTCAACTTGACGGGATAAATATAAAATTGCTAAATATTATTTTCTAGCTAATACACGCTCAACTGCAGCTTCAATAGCTTGGTGATTCAATTGGTATTTCTCCATCAATTGTTCTGGAGTTCCAGATTCTCCAAAACTATCGTTTACCGCTACGAATTCTTGCGGTGCAGGAGTGTTTAAAGCTAAAACTCTAGAAACGCTTTCGCCTAAACCACCAAGAATGTTGTGCTCTTCAGCAGTTACCACACATTTAGTTTTGGCAACCGATTTCAAAATGGCTTCTTCGTCCAAAGGTTTGATAGTGTGGATGTTGATTACCTCTGCTGAAATTCCTTTGGCTTCCAAAGCTTCTGCAGCGATTAAGGCTTCCCAAACTAAGTGTCCTGTTGCAACAATTGTAACATCTGTTCCTTCGTTCAATAAAATAGCTTTTCCAATTACGAATGGTTCGTCTGCTGGCATAAAGTTAGGTACTACTGGACGTCCAAAACGTAAGTAAGCTGGACCATGGTGATCTGCTAAAGCAATAGTAGCTGCTTTAGTTTGATTGTAATCGCAAGTATTGATTACCGTCATGCCTGGTAACATTTTCATTAATCCAATATCTTCAAGGATTTGGTGTGTAGCTCCATCTTCTCCAAGTGTTAAACCTGCGTGTGATGCACAAATTTTTACATTTTTATCAGAATAAGCTACCGATTGACGAATTTGGTCGTAAACACGTCCAGTAGAAAAGTTGGCAAATGTTCCTGTAAATGGAATTTTACCACCAATAGTTAAACCAGCTGCAATTCCAATCATGTTGGCTTCTGCAATTCCGATTTGGAAAAAACGCTCTGGGTGATTTTTTTTGAAATCATCAAATTTCAATGACCCAATTAAATCCGCACAAAGTGCTACTACATTCTCGTTCTTTTGACCCAATTCTGTCATTCCCGCTCCAAAACCTGAACGAGTATCTTTACTTCCTGTATTTGTATATTTTTTCATTATTTGATTTTAATTGAAAGATTGAAAAATTAAAAGATTAAACATCTGAAGTCAGAAATCTTTAATCTGTCATCTTAATTCTAGTAATCTGCTAAAGTTGAAATGTTTTGCGCTAAACCATTCTCCAATTGTGCGTCATTTGGAGCTTTACCATGCCAAGCATGCGTATGCATCATAAAATCAACACCATTACCCATCTCAGTATACAAAAGCACACATACTGGTTTACCTTTTCCAGTTTTAGCTTTAGCTTCAGTCATACCAGCGATTATTGCTTCGATGTTATTTCCTTCTTTGATTTCAAGAACATCCCAATCAAAAGCTTCGAATTTAGCTTTCAAGCTTCCCATATTCAATACTTCATCAGTAGTACCATCAATTTGTTTTCCGTTTACGTCAACAGTTGCAATAAGGTTGTCTACATTTTTAGCAGAAGCATACATAATGGCTTCCCAGTTTTGTCCTTCTTGCAATTCGCCGTCTCCGTGTAAAGTATAAACGATATGCGAATCTCCATTTAATTTTTTCGCTTGTGCAGCTCCAAGGGCAACTGATAAACCTTGTCCTAACGATCCAGAGGCCATACGAACACCAGGTAGTCCTTCATGTGTAGTTGGATGTCCTTGCAAACGAGAGTTCAATAGTCTAAAGGTAGCAAGCTCTGATACTGGAAAATAACCACTTCTAGCTAATACGCTATAAAATACAGGTGAAATGTGACCGTTGGATAAAAAGAATACATCTTCACCAATGGCATCCATATCAAATCCTTCTTTGCGGTCCATTAGGTGTTGGTAAAGGGTAACCAAAAATTCTGTGCATCCGAGTGAACCACCTGGGTGTCCAGAATTAACAGCGTGTACCATACGAAGAATATCTCTTCTAACTTGGATAGTTAAATCGTTTAATTGTTGTGTGTTAGGCTTCATTTTGTGTGTAAAAGTTAAACTGCTGCAAAAGTAATTTTTATTTTCCCTTAAGACAAATGATTTCGAAAGCAATTTCAATCTTAATGGTTAAAAACAACTGAACTTATTATAAAGTATGAAAAATCTTTGGGAAAAGGGTGTGGAATTTTGACAAACGAAAATGAGTAATGCTATAGTCTTAGTTTTCGTAGAGTTTTTTTGGAAGATGATACTACCTTCTAAATTGTCCCAAATCTACTTTTACCGAAAAAATATTCGAATATAAAGCCACACCTTGGTTGCCTAAATTGGTCAAAGCATAATCTATTTGAATCCCTCGATATTGAAATCCCAATCCGATGTTGGGTTGAAAATTGGTTTTTTCGCTAGCGTCTAATTGGGTTACTTTTTGAAAATTCCCAACACCAGCTCTCAGAAATACCAAATCTGTATAGCCCAATTCGAATCCCAAGGCAGGGTCAATACTCACGAAGTCACTTGTAATAATATCATTAGTTTTGGTAAAGCGCATATTCAGGTTGGCAGCTGCCAATAGACTATAGTCATAGTGAAAAACGAATTTTTTAGAAATGCCAAGTTGTGCTTTTGGGGCTGTAATTTCGGTGCTTTCGGGAAGTTCTTGGTTTTGACCAGGAATAGCATCGGCTATGGCTTGGTATTTTTCTTCATCAATGTTCCAAATATTGTAAGTGGTCGTTAAGTCTCGAACAAGTAAGCCAAATTGCCAATTATTGCGTTCGAATTGCAAACCTACATCAAAACCAAAGCCCCAAGAATTGGCAAAATCTCCAATAATTCGGCGCACTACTTTGGCGTTGACTCCATATTGAAAACCAGGAACTGGGAGTTTTCTAGCATAAGAAAAGGTAAAACCATAATCGGCAGTAGAGAATAATTCAATACGGTTGTAGTCAATATTTCCTTGATTGTCGATGAGTTCGGTAGTGTTCAATATATCATCGACCCCAAATCGAATCATTGAGATGCCCCAGCTGCTTCTATCGTCTATGGGAGAAGCATAGGCCAAATAATCGTATTGGGCAATATTGGCAAAATAATTAGCGTGCATAGCCGCTACTTGATGGTCTTTAAGATGCGTCAAACCAGCAGGATTCCAATAGCCCGCATTAACATCGGCTGTAAATGAAACTGCAGTATTCGACATTCCTAGCGCAGCCGCATCTACACCAATATTGAGAAACTCATTGGAGTATTTTCGGACCGTTTGAGCAGATAAGGAGCAAGTACCTAGTACTAAAAAAAACGAAAGAATCTTTTTCAAAAGCAAGCAGAGCTAGTTGGGGTGAATATTTTTTTCAAAAATAGAATTTTTTAGGGAGCTTATTCCTCACTTTCAAGAGAATTCTCTTTTCTTTAAAAATTGCTGAAGAAACTCTGATAAAAAACGCACTTCTCTTTCACTTATTATCTTACTTTTGCTGGTACAATTTTTTTAATACCGATTCCGATGACTTTCAAAAAACACATTCCTAATAGTATTACCTTATTGAACTTATTTTGTGGTTGTATTGCTATCACTTTTGTGGTGCAACAACAATTCGAAATGGCCTTTTATTTTGTGTGTTTAGGAATTTTTCTTGATTTTTTTGATGGTTTTTTTGCACGCCTCTTTCAGGTTTCTAGCCCTTTAGGATTACAATTGGATTCTTTGGCTGATATGGTGACTAGTGGCGTAGTTCCAGGATTGACCATGTTTTATATGATGTTAGAAGCCTTTGGTTTACAAATTAGTGACCCGTTTTCAGGTCAATATGCGTTGGCTTTTTTGGGTTTTTTGGTCACACTGGGTTCTTGTTATCGATTAGCTAATTTTAATATTGACACGCGTCAAACCGACTCTTTTATTGGTTTGCCTACTCCAGCCAACGCTTTGTTTATTCTGAGTTTGCCCTTGGTTGTTCGTCATTTTGATTCGTTTATGCTATTCGAATTATTGTCGAATTACGGTGTGCTTTTGGCGATTAGTATTGGGAGTGCTTACATTTTGAATGCTGAAATTCCTCTGTTTTCTTTGAAAGTCAAAAAACTGACCTTTCAAGATAATAAATTAACCTTTTTCTTTCTGGCGGTTTCTCTTTTGCTGTTGGTGACGCTACAATATTTAGGCATTCCATTAGTCATACTTTTTTATATTTTTCTTTCTATCCTTAACAATAAATTTATCAAGCAATAGGGGATTACAATATGAGGAAAGTGACCAAAAACTATCCCAGACGTCGACCGAATAAGAAAAACAATCAAAGTATAGCTACCCTTAAGAAATATATTTGGGCAGCCTTTGGATTACTGTTTTTAGGAAGTGTCATCTATCATTATCGTACGGCTTTTGCGTATTATTTAGGTTTTAAATCAGACAAACTCAGTAAAACCGATGTTTTTTCGGAAGCCAGAAATTTGCGAGTACTCGAAAAACACGAGGGAAAAGCCGTAGGGATTGATGTATCGGAATATCAAGGAAAAATAAGTTGGTCGTATGTTGATACGATTGAGAACCAATACCCTCTGCATTTTGTATTTATCCGTGCAACTGCGGGTAATGATGCGGTAGACCGACGTTTCAAACGCAATTGGGAGGGAGCCAAAAAGAACAAAATGATTCGTGGTGCTTATCACTATTATCGCCCGAATGAAAATTCTTTAGAACAAGCTGAGTTATTTATCAAAACGGTTCGATTGCAAAAGGGAGATTTGCCTCCTGTATTGGACATTGAAAAATTACCCAAAAATCAGTCGATGACTAACCTCAAGAAAGGACTTCGAAGATGGTTGCAAGCCATAGAAAATCATTATAAAGTGAAACCCATCATATACACTGGAGAGAAATATTATGATGATTTTTTGAAAGAAGAATTCAGTGATTACCTCTTTTGGATAGCCAATTATAATTTTTATCGAGAGGAAATTCAAGACGATTGGTTGTTTTGGCAGTTTACAGAACGTGCTGCCGTTCCTGGAATTGAAGGTAACGTAGATGTCAATATTTACAACGGCGATTTGCAACAATTGCAATTCATTACAATCGAGTAAAAAGTTAATTGTTTAGTTGGTTAATCGCTTAACTGTTTAATCGTTTAAAAGTTTTTGATTGGTCTTTACACTTATATTTTCTTATTTGCCTTATATGGTTCAAACCACTTCCACTTTGAATTAAAAACTTTATTGACTTATATGTTTTAACCTTTGCGTCCCTTGCGTAATTCTTTGCGTTCCTTGCGTTTAATTTTTTTTTCAAAACAATGTAAATATCACTAAATCTGGGTATTGACTATTTAGTTCTAGCTTTATATTTTTATTGCTACAAATACTGTTAATTATTGTAACAGTGTGTATTGTCTAATTTTAATTGAAAAGCCTTTGAAAATAAAGAATACCTTGCTCTTACTTTTAGTTTTTAGTTTTAGTTGTGCTTCCGTTTTTAGCCAACAAGGAAAAGTTGACCCTACTTTTAATACCTATGATGATGGTCTTTTGGGCGATGGTTTTGACAACACGGTCAGAACATTATCAGTACAAGATGATGGTAAATTAATCGTTGGTGGTGATTTTCTAAATTTCAATGGTGTGGCGACACCTTATTTATGCCGATTGTTGCCCGATGGGTCCAAGGATGCATCTTTTTTCTTAGGAACGGGCTTTAATAATAAAGTCTACACTTCTTTGCTTCAACCTGATGGTAAAATTTTAGTTGCAGGTTCTTTTACTCAGTTTAATGGTACAGCAGTAGGACGTTTGGTTCGTTTGAATCCAGATGGAAGTCGTGATAGTTCATTTACTGCATCTCCTGGAGCAACCAATAGTATTATCTATAATATGGCATTGCAATCCGATGGGAGTATTTTTTTGGTGGGAAGTTTTACGAATTTTAATGGAACCACCGCCAATAGAATAGTGAAAATTTTGCCTAGCGGAGCTGTTGATACTAGCTTTGTCGTTGGTTCGGGCGCTTCTGGTTTGATCGAGAAAGTGGCACTTCAACCCGATGGAAAAATTATCATTGGTGGAGGTTTTACTTCATTCAATGGTGTAAGTGTGGGTAAAATTGCTCGATTGAATGCCAATGGTACTTTGGATACTAGCTTTGTAACTGGTGTTGGTTTTGACGACAATGTCAGTGCCATAGGCGTTCAAGCGGATGGTAAAATTATTTTGGGAGGTTCATTTACCACCTTTAATGGCACTGCTGCGAATCGGATACTAAGGATAAACACGGATGGAACTGTCGATGCTTCTTTTACCTCTGGGACAGGATTTAATTCAGGAGCGGTGGAAACTATTAAGATGAATTCTAGTGGAGCATTTATGCTGGGAGGTTCTTTTTCTGGAACCTATAATGGTTTAGCGGTTAACAGAGTGCAACTTTTTCTTCCCGATGGTGCAATCAATACCGCATTTGATATTGGTAATGGTCCTGCTTCTGCCACTGTTTATGCTTTAGAAAATTTTATGGATACTTCATGGTACGTTGGTGGTTCTTTCTCTGTTTTTGACGACCAGAATCAAGGGAAGTTAGCTAAAATTGATGCACTAGGCACACTGGATATTGGATATCTAACCTCCGGAGTGGGTCTGAATAACAGTGTTTCGAAAGTACTCCCATTATCTGATAAAAGTGTAATTGTGGTCGGGAATTTTACACAATTTAATGGTGAAATAGCTCCTAGAATTACCAAACTCAATGAGGCAGGCGAAAGGGATAGTACATTCAGTGGTTCGGGTCTGGGTGCCAATGCTAACATTCGTAATGCGACGCTACAAGCTGATGGGAAGATTATCATTGTTGGAAATTTTACGGCATATAACGGAACAGCCGTTAATCGAATAGCTCGTTTATTACCCAATGGAAGTTTGGATGCAACGTTCAATATAGGTTTGGGTTGCAACGGACAGGTGTATGGAGTAGCGGTTCAGTCGGATGGTAAGATTTTTATAGTAGGTAATTTTTCCACTTACAATGGAATTCCTGCTGTAAAAATTGCTCGTTTGTTACCCGATGGAACTTTAGATACAAGTTTTGTTACAGGCTCAGGTGCCGAAGACGGAATAGTCGAAACGCTGGCTTTACAGTCGGATGGGAAAGTGATTTTGGGTGGGCATTTTACACTATTCAATGGGGTTTCGTCCTCAAAACTTATTCGTTTGAATGCTGATGGGAGTGTTGATTCCAGTTTTTCGGTCGGTACTGGATTTGATGCAATTGTTTATAATGTCACCCTGCAATCGGATGGTAAAATCTTGGTGGGCGGTTCTTTTGCTGCTTTTAATGGAAATGCAAGGCGAAGAATTGTGAGATTACAAAATAATGGTGCTATAGATGCTAGTTTTGGCATCGGGACAGGATTTAGTAACGGAACGGTCAGAACTATTTTAGTGCAACCCAATGGTAAAATACTAATTGGAGGAACATTTTCTGGAACGTATAATGGAGTAGGAGTGAAACGAATGCTTCGTGTGCAAGCTAATGGAGTGCTTGATGGAAGTTTTTCGGCCAATCTGAATGGCACACTATCCACTATTGCAATGACTTCTGATGAGAAAGTGTTGATTGGTGGTGCTTTTAATTCTGTTTCTGGCACAACCAAACATCGAATTGCTAGATTGCTGCTGTGTGTGGATCAAACGAAACGAGTTGCGGGAGCTTGGAGCAATGGTGCGCCAACAGCAGGAAAGGAATTGTTTTTTGAAGAGGATTACACTATTGCTAATACAACTTACGCGTGTAATTGTGCTATTGCTTCTGGTGTTGAAGTAAATGTGAGTGCAGGAACTACTTTAGCTTTGCGATACCAATATGAAGGAGCTGGACTTTTAGTTATCGAAGATGGGGCAAGTTTACATCAAATAGATGATCAAATTAGTAATTCGGGTGCCATTCAATTAAAAAGGAAGACGACTCCCATTCGGAAAATGGATTACACATATTGGTCTAGCCCTGTTCAAAGTCAGCGATTAGTAGATGTTTCTCCTGCAACACTTTCTGATAAATTTTTCTCTTTTGATGGGGCAAGTGATACTTGGAAAAACGAATCGCCTACTTCATTGATGACTATTGCCAGAGGTTATATCATCCGAGGGCCTCAACATTTTTCGACCACGGTGCCTTCGTTGTATGAAGCTGTTTTTTCAGGAATTCCGAATAATGGGATATATGATTTTCCAGTAGGAAGTGACCAATTCAACTTGATTGGAAATCCGTATCCATCGGCAATTGATGCTGATTTGTTTATGACCGATATCAATAACGCTAGTAGTATTGATGGGGCTTTGTATTTCTGGACACACAATACGCCTATCCAACAAAGTGGTTCTGAATATATTTATACTGCCGATGATTATGCAACCTATAACCGTACAGGTGGTACAGGAACAGCAAAAGGAGCTGCACTTTCTGGCGGGCAAGTTCCTTCTGGCAAAATCGCATCAGGTCAATCTTTTTTTGTGGGAACCGCCTCAGGGATTCCCGCTAACAGCCGTTTTCAATTTAAAAACAGTATGCGAATAATAGATCAAAATACGCAATTCTTCAAACAAGCCAGCACCAAAAAAGCAACAGCAATCGAGAAAAACCGTGTTTGGCTGAACTTGACCAATAGCGGTGGTGCCTTCAAACAATTGTTAGTGGGCTACATTACAGGAGCAACCAACGATTGGGATAATTTGTATGACGGACCAACATTTGATGGGCAAGAGTTTGTGGATTTCTATAGTGTGAATCAAGGAAAAA
>ERZ650300.344-NODE-344-length-27444-cov-18.372047_pt1 | contig 27444 bp, 24 predicted proteins | sample MGYA00376236_ERZ650300 | MGnify/ENA primary metagenome ERZ650300 (study PRJEB26733, sample SAMN07839303) | wastewater metagenome | biome: urban; feature: wastewater treatment plant; material: waste water | place: USA: North Carolina | collected 2016-04-28 ...
GTTGGATAGAGTATCTGGCTACGAACCAGAGGGTCGGGCGTTCGAATCGCTCCGGATGCGCCAGATGTCCCCATCGTCTAGAGGCCTAGGACACCGCCCTTTCACGGCGATAACCGGGGTTCGAATCCCCGTGGGGACGCCAAACAAGCAAAAAAGCCAGGCTGACGCCTGGCTTTTTTGCGTTCTTGTCGTTTTCTTTCGATTTTACTGCAACGCAATATCCCGGTTGGGCGCAGGTGCGAGTAAAATGCCGCCTGCTGATATGTCCCCCATAATCCAAAATCAGAGGAGCGTTGCATGACCACCATCCGCCAGCAGGATCTGATCGACAGCATTGCCGACAGCTTGCAGTTCATCTCTTACTACCACCCGAAGGACTACATCCAGGCCTTGGGCAAAGCGTATGAGCGCGAAGAAAGCCCGGCCGCCAAGGATGCAATCGCTCAGATTCTGACCAACAGCCGGATGTGCGCCGAAGGCCACCGTCCGATTTGCCAGGATACCGGCATCGTCACCTGTTTTGTGCGCGTGGGCATGGACGTGAACTGGGAAGGCGCCACCATGAGCGTCACCGACATGATCAACGAAGGCGTGCGCCGCGCTTACAACCATCCGGACAACAAGCTGCGCGCCTCCATCCTGGTTGACCCGGCCGGTGCCCGCAAGAATACCAAGGACAACACCCCGGCGGTGATTCACTACGAAATCGTGCCGGGCAACAGCATCGAAGTGGACATCGCCGCCAAGGGCGGTGGTTCGGAAAACAAAACCAAGTTCGTCATGCTCAACCCGTCTGACAGTATTGTTGACTGGGTGATCAAAACCGTGCCGCAGATGGGCGCTGGCTGGTGTCCGCCGGGCATGCTGGGCATTGGCATTGGCGGCACCGCCGAAAAGGCCATGGTGCTGGCCAAAGAAGCGCTGATGGACGAAATCGACATCCACGAACTGATTGCCCGTGGCCCGCAAAACCGCGTGGAAGAACTGCGCATTGAGCTGTACGAAAAGGTCAACGCGCTGGGCATTGGCGCCCAAGGCCTGGGCGGCCTGGCCACCGTGCTGGACGTGAAGATCAAGGACTACCCGACCCACGCCGCCAGCCTGCCGGTGGCGATGATCCCCAACTGCGCCGCCACCCGCCATGTACACTTTGTGCTGGATGGCTCCGGCCCGGCCCAGCTGGAAGCGCCGAGCCTGGAAGACTGGCCGGCCGTCACCTGGACCCCGTCGGCCCAGGCCCGTCGTGTGGATCTGAACAGTGTCACCCGCGAAGAAGTGGCCAGCTGGAAGCCGGGCGAAACCCTGCTGCTGAACGGCAAGCTGCTGACTGGCCGCGACGCCGCGCACAAGCGCATGACCGATATGCTGAACCAGGGCGAAAAGCTGCCGGTGGACTTCACCAACCGCTTTATCTACTACGTGGGCCCGGTTGACCCGGTGCGTGACGAAGTCGTCGGCCCGGCTGGCCCGACCACCGCCACCCGCATGGACAAATTCACCCGCCAGATGCTGGCCGAGACCGGCCTCTTGGGCATGGTGGGCAAATCCGAGCGTGGCCCGACCGCCATCAGCGCCATCAAGGACCACAAGGCGGTGTACCTGATGGCGGTGGGCGGCGCGGCGTATCTGGTGTCCAAGGCGATTAAAGCCTCGCGCGTGGTGGCGTTTGCCGACCTGGGCATGGAAGCCATTTACGAATTTGACGTGGTGGACATGCCGGTGACTGTGGCGGTGGATTCGGGCGGCACCTCGGTGCACGAAACCGGCCCGAAAGAATGGCAAGCCAAGATCGGCAAGATTCCGGTTGTGCAAGGCTGATTGCGACCGCTGACCATGTTTTGTGTGCCCTTGCCAGACGATTTGTCCTGTTAATGGCCACACACCTGATTCAGCATCGCTGCGCTGAGTTTTGTGGGCAGCGCTTAATCTGAAACCCGCCGGGTCAAGCCCGGCGGGTTTATTTTTGGCATAAGCAACAGGTTCATTATACGGTAGGAATATCAGTATACATTCGAACGTTTGCCTTTCCGGGGTGTCCATGGTCTGGTCTGCTGCGTGTTGGCGCGGCGATTGCTTGATGCCAGAACCCGACGCCCAATGTTTCCGGGATGGCAAAAACAGGGGCGCAGTATGGGAAAGACGCTATTTCAACGTTTGGAAAATATGGCTATCTACCGTCAAATCGAACGCACGTTTTTCAACAACCTGACCAAAAAACTGCTCAGCGTGTTCATGGTGTTTATTCCACACGCAGCATTGACCGCATATTTGTCGTTCAAGCTGGATGATCCCGTCTTGAATTGGCTGGTCTGGTCCGCCTTGGCCGTGCTGACGGTGGCTACCCTATGCTGGGTGTGGTATCTGCGCCACCTGACTGTCACCCCGCTGCGCGAGATCATCACCTTGCTGAATCAACACAGCGAGGGCACGGGCGATTTGTCGCACGACGTGCCGGTATACACCCACGACGAAATCCGCGAGCTGGCCACCAGCCACAATCGTTTCCAGGGCAAGCTGCGCGACATGATCAACCGCATCCGCCAATTGGCCATCCACACCGCTGTCGAATCGGCCAGGCTGGTGCAAATGAGCCGCCAGGTGTCCGGCCATGCGCAAAGTCAGCGCACGCTGAGCGAATCAGTGCGCAGCCTGAGCGCCGCCACCGCCAGCGATGTGGAAGCCATGTCGGGCGAAACCGGCGCCATTGCCGGGCAAACCGAAAACAATCTGCACTTGGCGCGTGAATCGCATGGCGAGCTGCTGGACATCACCCGCCATATCCACGACATGAGCCAGTCCATGCAGCGCTTTTCCCGCACGGTGAGCGAGCTGTCGCAGCAATCGGTCGAAATCCAGTCGATTGCCGGCCTGATTAAGGACGTGGCCGAGCAAACCAATCTGCTGGCGCTGAACGCCGCCATCGAAGCTGCGCGCGCTGGTGAGGCCGGGCGCGGTTTTGCCGTGGTGGCCGATGAAGTGCGCAAGCTGGCCGAGCGAGTGGGCCGCGCCACGGAAGACATTTTTGCCAATATCGACCATATGGTTGGCCAGGTGGACGAAACCTTGCTGGAAACCCAGGGCATTGTGCGCACCACCGAAATCACCAAGCAGGTGGTTGATCGCGCCTCGGGCAATTTCTCGTCGCTGGTGGCGGACTTCGAGCAGAACAGCGCGCGTCTGGCGCGCATGGCCGACACCATGCAGGCGCTGGCGGCGCGCAACCGCGAGATTTCCACCCACGTGGCGCAAGTGCACACCCTGTCTGCCGACATTACCCAGGCGGTGGGCGCCGTGGAAAAAACCACCCGCGACATGAACGCCGCCGCCGAAAACGTGCAGGAAGTGGTTGGTTCGTTCACCACCGGGGACGGCGTGGTCGAGCAATGGGTGGCCAAACTCGGGGAGTTTCGCGCGCGCGCCCAGCAAGAATTGCAGGCTATCGCCGCACAGGGGCTGGATGTGTTTGACCAGCGCTACCAGCCGGTGGCCGGCAGCGCGCCGCCCAAGTTCCGCCTGGCCTACACCGACGCCTTCCAGCAGCGCATTCAGCCCTTGCTGGACGAGATTGCCCGCGCCATGCCGCAATGTGTCGCCACCTGCCTGGTGGACACCCAAGGCTATGCGCCGACTCACCAGAGCCGCTTTGCCCAGCCGCAAAGCGGTGAGTTGAGCCAGGATATTCAGCACAGCCGGCATATGCGCCGCTTTGACGACCCCATTGGCCTGCGCTCGGCGCGCAACACCAAGCCTTTCCTGGTGCAGACCTATTCGCGCGACACCGGTGAGGTGCTGTCGGAAATCTCGCTGCCAGTGATGGTTGATGGCCGGCATTGGGGCGCATTGCGCATGGCGGTGTCCACCGACGCCATGCTGGCGCAGTGAGCAAGCGGCAGGGCTAGGGCGCGTCGTCTTCTGGCGCTCGGCGGCGGCGCGGTTGGGCATCGCGCTGCTGATGGGCGGCCAGCGGCTCGGCCATGTCGGTGAGCAGAATATTCAGCGCGTCGCCCGAGATGAACAGCTCGTGCACCGACATCGCCAAAGACACACTCATCAGCAGCAGGCTGGCGCCAAACACCCAGGTGGCGATTTCACCCTGGCCAATGAACACCAGCACCATGCTGACCACGCAGCAAAAAATGCTGAGCGTGCCGACAATCTGCATGCCGCGAATCAGCGCCACCCGTCGGCGCAGATTATCCAGTTGGCCAATGATTTTCGGGTCGGGGTCTTGCAGATACTCATGGTGCAGCGAGCGAATGATGCTGGACAGGCCCAGAAAGCGGTTGGTGTAGGCCAGCAACAGCAGGGAGATGGCCGGAAACAGCAAGGCCGGGGTGTTGATTTCGATATGCATGGGAGCAGTCAGCAGCAGCGCCGGTGTGCATGCCGGCGCTGGAAGTCATATGGTCAGTGAGCCGGCTTGCGCGTCAGCGTGCTCAGGTCCTTGACGATGCGGCTGGCGTAGGTGGCGGTGTCCAGGTCGGTGTAGCGGCGAGCCACCTTGCCTTGCGGGTCGATCAAAAAGGTATGACGCTTGGCGAATTTCAGCACCAGCAAGTTGGTGAGCGCGCCATAGCGGGCGGCTACCTCGCCATCCGGGTCGCTCAGCAGCGGGAAGGGCAGCAGGTATTTCTGGGCAAAGGCCGCGTGGCTTTCCTTGCTGTCCAGGCTGATGCCGACGACTTCAGCCCCCAGGAGCTTGAGTTTGACAAAGTCATCGCGAAAACTGCATGCCTGTTCGGTGCAACCCTGGGTTTGGTCTTTCGGGTAAAAATACAGCACCAGCCAGCGGCCACGAAACTCGCTCAGATCGCGTAGCACCCCGTGTTGATCTGCCAGCCGGAAGGCCGGCGCAGCTTCGCCTTGTGCCGGGCCACTGGCCCAAACCGGCAGGCTGATCGCTGCGAGCAAGCTTAACAACAGGCTCCAGCGCGACAGCCAATTAACCATTTTCATCAATCAAAACCTCCATGCCGACAGGCGTGCGCTCGAACAATTCAATCACCGCCTCGCTGGTCATGCGCACACAGCCCAGTGAAGTTGGCGTGCCCATCGGCACATGGCGGCCGGCGCCGTGGATGTAAATATAGCGGGCGTAACTGTCTACCAGCACCCCATCGCGGCTGCCCTGGTTCAGTCCTGGCTCCTGGCCGCACAGCCAGAGGATGCGGGTCAATATCCAGTCTTTGTTGGGATATTCGGCGTGGAGTTCCGGGGTATATTTCCAGGGGGTGACTTCCCGGCGAAAAATAATGGTGTCACTCGCTGCGCCATCGCCGATTTTTTCGCATATCCGATGCCAGCCACGCGGGGTTTGGTAGCTGTTTTGTGTTTCGCCCACCCCGCGCTTGGCGGTGGAAATGTCGTAGCGTTTTTCCAGTGTGCCTTCGGCTGAAAACACACTCAGCGTCTGACTGCGCACGCCCACCTTGACCCATGGCTGCCCTGGGGTGCGCGGGTTGGGGTACGCCTCGTGCAAGGTCTGCTGCTGTTGTTGCTGTTGCCACTGCGCCCAGGCCTGGGCATCGGGCGCGGCCATGGATGCTGCCGGCAGCGTCCATAACAGCGCGGCCATCATTGCTGCGCGCATGCGCTCTCCTTCTGGCTGTGTTCGACAATATTCACCGGCGTGCCGGCAGGAACCCGATCAAACAGTTCGATCAGGTCGTCGTTATTCATGCGCACGCAGCCATGCGAGCCGGGCTTGCCCAGCTCAACCGCATCTGGCGTGCCGTGGATATAGATATAGCGGCGCATGGTGTCCACGTCTCCCCGCCGATTAAGCCCCACTTCGCAGCCAGACAGCCACAAAATCCGGGTCAGAATCCAGTCGCGGTCGGGCTTGGCCGCCCAGCTTTCTGGCGTGCAGCATTCCCCGGTCCAGCGCCGGCCGACAAACACCGCGCCGCGCGGCGCGCCAGCGCCAATCTTGGCGCGGATCACATGCCGGCCGCGTGGGGTCTGGTAGCTGCCGCGCTGCTCGCCAGCGCCGCGCGCGGCGGTGGACACCGGGTATTCGCGCAACAGCGCGCCATCTTCAGCCAGCAGCCGCAGGCGCTGGCGGTCTAGCTCAATCACGATGTGCATCAGGCAGGGCTCCGGGCGCGGCGGGCGCGAAAAAAATCGGACAATAGCGCACCCGCCTCGGCGGCGCGCACGCCAGGGTACACGGCGGTGTGATGATTCAGACGCGGCTCGGCAAACAAGTTCACCACGCTGCCGGCGGCGCCGGTTTTGCCGTCGTGCGCGCCAAACACCAGCCGGGCGATGCGCGCATGCTGGATGGCGCCGGCGCACATCGGGCAAGGCTCCAGCGTCACATACAGGCTGCATCCGTCCAGCCGGTAATTGCCCAGCGTGGCCGCCGCCTGGCGCAAGGCCAGCATTTCGGCGTGGGCGCTGGGGTCGTGGCGGCCAATCGGCTGATTAAAGCCACGGCCAATCACCTGGCCATCTTTCACCACCAGCGCGCCCACCGGCACTTCGCCTGCTTCAGCCGCCTCGCGCGCCAGCGCCAGCGCCAACGCCATCCAGCGTTCGGCCTCGGCCCAATCCAGCGGCGGCGGCGGTGTAGGCCGCGCGCGCGCCGCTTGCCATAGAGACTCGCGCAGCTCGGCGTCGAGTTCGCTGCCACGGCAGCCCAACACGCAGCCATGCAATGCCCATAGCAAAGTGCGCGCCACCGTATGGCCGCGCGCCTTGAGCTGCACAAACGCCTCCACCGCGCCCAGCTCAACCAACTGGGCGTGACTGTGCACGCCCAGCTCGGCCAGCCAGGCTTGGGTTTTTGGCCCGAGGCGGGCCAGCGGGTCGGCGGCCGTCATCGACGGCCTTTCCGGCCAATGGGGAATAGACAGAAAAACACAGGCATGTCGTCATTTTAGTGCGCCAGCGCGGGCCGGTCACGCAACATGCGTAGGAATACGGAATAGACCTGCCTCCGTGGGTGGGCGATGGCGAGGTCAGGCGGGGGTGTCGTCCTCACCTGGCGCGCTCGCCGCCGCCTCATGCGCCAGCAAGGCGCGCTTGCGCTCGATGCCCCAGGCGTAGCCGGCCAGCTCGCCATTGCTGCGCACCACCCGATGGCAGGGAATCACCACCGCCAGCGGATTGGCGGCGCAGGCGCTGGCCACCGCGCGCACCGCGCGCGGCGCGCCAATGCGCGCGGCCAACTCACGGTAGCTGACGGTGTGCCCGCTGGGAATATCGCGCAGCGCCTGCCACACCCGCTGCTGAAAAGCCGTGCCGCGAATATCCAGCGGCAAGCCCAGATCAGCGCCGGGGCGCGCCATCCAGCCGACCACCTGCGCCACCAGGGCTTCGTAGTCCGCGTCGCCCGCCAACAGCTCGGCGCGCGGAAAGCGGTCTTGTAGATCGCGCAGCAGCGCTTCTGGGTCGTCGCCCAGCGCCATGGCGGCGATGCCGCGCGCGCTGGACGCCACCAGCAAGGCGCCCAAGGGGGTTTGCGCCACCGCCACGCGCAGCTGCTCATGCGCGCCGCCCGCCCGATAGCGGCCTGGCGTCATGCCCAGCATGGCGTCGGTGTGGGCATAAAAACGCCCGCTGGACGCAAACCCAGCCTCATGCATGGCCTCGGTCACCGTGCGCGCGGTGGGCAACTGCGCGCGCAGCCGCGCCGCGCGTTGCGCCAAGGCATATTGCCGTGGCGTCAGCCCCAGCTGCGCCTTGAACAGGCGATGCAACTGGCTGACGCTCTTGCCCACCGCCTGCGCCAACTCGCTCAGGCTGGGCGTGGGCTCGGCGTGCTCCAACAACCGGCAGGCGCGGGTGACCGGGTTGCTTGCGCTGGGGGAAGGAAGTGAGTTCTCGGCCATGGGGGTTCTTTCATCAAGCGGTGGGTCAAGCCTGACAGACTGTAGCCCGCTGATCGGGAAAAAACACTCCGATTCTTGTCATGGCGCCACTTTTGTTTTTGCTGTTGCGTTGGCTTTGGAAAGCCCTTGATAATCGGCCGCTTGTCCATGGCGAGCGCCAAGTTGGCGGCATGCACACGGCGGGCTTCGCTGGATTTTGCATAAAGATGAAGTCATGTTTAGTTTCTATGAGTTTTTTGCAGGTGGCGGCATGGCGCGCGCAGGCTTGGGTGAAGGCTGGGAGTGCTTGTTGGCCAATGACTTTGACCCTAAAAAGGCAGCTTGTTACGCCGCCAATTGGGGGGCGGCGGATTTACGGGTTGGCGATGTGGGGGCATTGAACGTGGCCGAGTTGCCTGGCCATGCTGATCTGGCTTGGGCATCGTTTCCTTGTCAGGATTTGTCGCTGGCTGGCGCTGGCGCTGGTTTGAATGGTTCGCGCTCTGGTTCCTTTTGGGGGTTCTGGCGACTGGTTCGCGGCTTGGGTGAGGCTGGCCGTTCGCCTCGTCTGGTCGTGTTGGAGAATGTTTGCGGCGCGCTCACTTCACATCAAGGCCAAGACTTTGCCGCTCTGGCCAATGCCTTGGTCGACGCGGGATATCGCTTTGGCGCGGTAGTGGTGAATGCCGTCCACTTTTTGCCACAATCACGGCCTCGCTTGTTCATTATCGGTGTGCTGAATCAGCAAGCTATTCCTGAGCAGTTGATCACGACAGGACCAGAAGCAGAATGGCATCCTCCTGCCTTGGTTGATGCGTATGGCAAGCTTTCTCCCTCTACGCGCCAGGCTTGGGCTTGGTGGCGCTTGCCTATTCCTGAGCCGCGCGCTTCTGTTTTTGCTGATTTAATCGAAGATGCGCCATCTGGCGTGGCGTGGCATCGTGCAGAAGAAACCCGCAAATTGTTAAGCATGATGAGCCCGCGCAATTTGGCCAAAGTGGAGGCCGCACAACAAACCGGGCGGCGCATGGTGGGCGCAATTTACCGACGGACACGCACGGAAGGCCCTGATCGGCAGAAAGTCCAGCGGGCGGAAATTCGCTTTGATGATGTGGCGGGCTGCTTGCGCACGCCGGCTGGCGGTTCGAGTCGGCAAGTAATCATGGTGGTGGAAGGCGAGAAAATTCGTTCGCGCTTGCTCTCCCCGCGTGAGGCGGCGCGTTTGATGGGGTTGGCGGACAGCTATCTTTTGCCGGCAAATTACAATGACGCTTATCACTTGACTGGAGATGGTGTGGCGGCGCCCGTGGTCCGGTTTCTCGCCCAGTATATTCTTGAACCCATTTTGCAGGCTGGTGTGACCGCGAACAGGAAAGTTGCTTGATGGAGGCCGCTGAAATCAACGCCACGCTGGAGGCGTTCTGTAAAAAATTTCGTTTCTCTGGCAAGGGCGCATTATGTGTTGCGTTGGTCGTCACTCAGCATGCTCAGCAGAAGGGGTTGCCGCTGGATGCCGATGCTTTGCTGACAGAAGGCGGAGGCCAAGTCTTGGGGCTTGGCAAGACGCAGGTGCAGACTGTGTTGGCGCGCCATGGCATTGAGCGTGTTTTGGCGGCCGAAGGCGGCCGAACCAGTCGGGGCAGCATTGGCAATATGCGCGCCTATGTCGATTTGCTCAATACCCAGGCCAAGCTGGCCGACCTGGAAGCAATTGAGCATTTCTGGATTGGCAAGGTGCGCGCTTTTTTTGCCGCTAAACCATTCAAAATTCGTTTGGATGCCTCGCGCAGTTTGCGCATGATGGTGCGTGATGTGCTGGTGCAAGCGGAAGAGCGCCAGAAAGCTGCGCCAGGCATGCAGTACGCTGGTGCGGTGCTTCAACATTTGGTGGGCGCGAAGCTGGACTGTGCTTTATCGATGAATCAGTCAGCCAATCAATTGCTTCACCATAGTTTTTCAACGTCAGACGCACAATCGGGACGGTCTGGCGACTTTTTGCTTGGCGATGTCGCCATTCACGTCACCACATCGCCCAGCGCCGGGGTGATTGAGCGATGCAAAGAGAACTTGGATCAAGGGCTGCGCCCAGTGATTGTCACCACAATACGCGGCTTAACGGCGGCTGAAGTGTTTGCTGAATCTGCTGGTGTGCTGGAAAGAGTCGATCTGTTTGAAATTGAACAATTTATTGCGCTGAATTTGTATGAACTGGGTGGTTTTCTCGCAGAGGGTCGGCGTATTGCCGTGCGTGATGTCGTGACACGATATAACGAAATTGTTGACGAGGTCGAAACCGATCCCAGTTTGAAAATCGAACTTCAGTGAAGCCAGACCCTGCCGCCGCGCGCAGCCGCACCATGCGCGCCATTCCCTCGCGCAACACCACGCCAGAGCGCAAAGTGCGCGCCTTGCTGCGCGAGCTGGGTCATGTGGGTTATCGCTTGCACCGCAAGGAGCTGCCTGGCGCGCCGGATGTGGCTTTTATCGGTCGGCGCAAGGCGATTTTTGTGCATGGCTGCTTCTGGCATGGCCATGATTGCCCGCGCGGCAGCCGTCAGCCGGTGAACAACGCCGACTACTGGCGGCGCAAGATCGCCGGCAATGTCGCCCGCGACGCCCGTCATGGCGCGGCGCTGGCGGCCTTGGGCTGGTCGGTGCTGGTGGTGTGGGAGTGCGAATTGCGCGCGCCGGCGCCTTTGCGCGCGCGTTTGGCGGCCTTCATGGCCGCCTGAGGCGGTTTACGCTTCGTTCAGCAAAAACAGATTCGGCCCATTGCGCGGGTGGCCGGCTTCGCCCAGCGCCACGTCCAGCGCCAGGCTGGCCAGGTCGTCGGCTACTGGGTCCAGCGCCGGGTCTTGCTCCAAGAACAGAATTTTCAGATAGCTCTGACAGGCATCGCAGGTTTCCGCGCGCACGCCGGCCGGGCCGTCTTCCAGCTGATGGTAGTGAATCTTGCCGTCTGAATCACAGGCGGTGCAGCGCGCACGCACGGCGTACCAGCGGGTGTTGCACAGCGTGCAGCTCAGGTAGCGCAGCTTGCCCAGCCGGGCGCCGATCTGGATCACGCTGGCGACTGGCGCGCCGCCACAGCAAGGGCAGTGGCTGGCGCTGGCGGCAAGCTTGACCGGGGTTTGGCGCGCCCAGTGCGTCCAGCAGGCTTGCAGCGCGGCGGCCACCAGCAGGCGCTCGGCGGCGTCGCTGGCGCTGGGCGCGCCGCCCTGGCCGCGCGCATCCGCCAGTACCTGTTCGGCCAGCGCATGCAGCTGCGCCGGGCTGGCGCTGGCCAGCGCCTCGATGGCGGCGCGCACTGGCGGCGGCGCGTCCTGGCTGAGCAGGGCGCCCAGTTCGTGCAGCACGCGCGGCCACTCGGCCGGCAGGCTGGCGGCGGTGGCCGGCCACAGCGGCTGGGTGGCGGTGGCCGGCGGCGCTGGCGGCAAGGCGCGCAACTGCGATTGCGCCAGGCTGAGCTGGCCCAAAAACGCCAGCCAAGGGCCCAGCGCGTGGCCATTGGCCAGTTGGGCAAAGCGCGCGGCGCGGGTGGCGAATACAGCGGCGTCTGGCGCCAGGGTGGCGTCCGGTTCGGCGGCGTTGAGCAGATCAACAGACATGGGGGTTTTCCAGAATCAGGCGCGCCTGCCGCCAGGGCAGGCGCGTAATATCGGTGAAGGGGAGGGCGCGGCGTTCAGCTTGGGTCGATATCCATGTGGACATATTCGCCGCCAGCGTACACCACCAGGCTGTGCTGACGGGCAAAGCCCACCAGGCTGACGCCGGTTTCTTCCGCCAGGCGCACCGCCAGCGCGGTGGGGGCGGACATCGCCGCCAGCGCGCCGATGCCGGCCAGGGCGGATTTTTGCACCATTTCGTAGCTGGCGCGGCTGGACACCAGGGCAAAGCCGTCGCGGTTATCGGCGCCGGCCTTGGCGCGGGCGCCAATCAGTTTATCCAGCGCATTGTGGCGGCCAACGTCTTCGCGCGCCAGTTCGATGTCGCCGGCCAGATTCACCCAGGCGGCGGCGTGCGCGGCGCCGGTGCTCTGGCGCAGCGGCTGATGGCGATCCAGCTGTTTGACGGCGGCAAAGATGGCCGAGGCCAGCAGCGGCGCGCCGCGCGCCACCCGGCTGTGGCAGCGCGCCACGCCATCCAGGCTGTCCACGCCGCACAGGCCGCAGCCGGTGCGCCCGGCCAGCGCGCGGCGGCGTTCTTTCAGCGCATGAAAGCGCCGGCTTGTGATGTCCAGATGGACGCTGACGCCATCCGGGCCGTGTTCATAGTCCAGTGCGTACACTTCGGACGGGTCTTGCACAATGCCTTCGCTCAGGCTGAAGCCCAGCGCCAGGTCGTCCAGCTCGCTGGGAGTGGCCAGCATCACCGCGTGGGAGATGCCGTTATACACCAGCGCCACCGGGGTTTCTTCCACCAGCACATCCACCGCGTCGCGTTGCCAGCCGTCGGCGCACAGGCGGCGCACCGGCACATGGGCGGCGGTTTGCGGATGGGTGTCTGGAGAAGCAAAAAATTCGCGTTGCATGTCGGGCTCCCGCCCGTCCGGCGGGCGCAAGGCCAGCCGGACGGGGGTGGATCAGGACTTCTTGCCGGTCATTTCACGATACCAGCGCGGATGGTGTTTTTTTGCCCAGGCATGGGTGACCACGCCTTCCACCATGGCGCGGATGGTGCCTTTCACCCACAGCGCGGCGTAGACGTGGACGATGATGCCGGCAATCAGCGCCACGGCGGCGCTGGCGTGCGCCAGCAAGGCCAGGCGCACCACCGGAATCGGGAAATACCCGGCAAAGTACTGCCGCCAGGCAATCAGGCCGGACACCATCAGCACCGCCATGCAGGCGCACATCAGCCAGAACATGCCTTTTTGCCCGCCGTTGTACTTGCCGATGTCGCCGACTTCGTTGCCCTTCATCACTTCTTTGACTGATTTCATCCATTTCACGTCCTCGGGCGTGATCAGGTTGTGATGCCAGTAGCGGAAGAACTGTCGGGCAAAGGCCAGGAACATCACCACGCCGACAAACGGGTGGACAATGCGCGCCAGCTGCGGCGTGCCAAACACGCCGGTCAGCCAGAAGAACGCCGGGTAAAAGAAGGCCAGGCCAGAAATCGCCAGCAGCACAAAGCACACGGCGACCACCCAGTGATTGATGCGCTCCGGGGCGGAGTAGCGTTGGATCAGTTGCTCTTTCACTTGCGGGTCTCCTCGTGGTCTTCATCCGGGCGGTTGGGGCCGACGGTGATGTAGTGGAAGAAGCCAAACAGGCCGGCGGCGGCAATGCCCAGGGTGGCCAGCGGCTTGAGCAGGCCTTTCCACAGGCTGACCGTGGTGCTGATGGCCGGGTCTTTCGGCAGATTGCTGTACAGCTCGGGCTTGTCGGCGTGGTGCAGTACATACATCACATGGGTGCCGCCCACGCCTTCCGGGTCGTACAGGCCGGCATTTTGGTAACCGCGGTTTTTCAGGTCGGCGATGCGCACGGAGGCGACTTCTTTCATGTCCTCTTTGCTGCCGAACTGAATCGCCCCGGTCGGGCAGGTTTTCACGCAGGCCGGCTCCTGGCCCACCGCCACGCGGTCGGAGCACAGGCTGCACTTATAGGCCTTGTTGTCGGCCGGGCTCAGGCGCGGCACATTGAACGGGCAGCCGGCCACGCAGTAGCCGCAGCCGATGCAGTTTTCCTGGTGGAAATCGACAATGCCGTTTTTGTACTGAATGATGGCGCCCGGCGACGGACAGGCTTTCAGGCAGCCGGGGTCGGCGCAGTGCATGCAGCCGTCCTTGCGGATCAGCCATTCCAGCTTGCCGTTTTCTTCGGTTTCGGCAAAGCGCATCACCGTCCAGGCCTGGGCGGTGAGGTCTACCGGGTTGTCGTAGACGCCGACGCAGGAGCCGACTTCCTCGCGGATGTCGTTCCATTCGGAGCAGGCCACCTGACAGGCCTTGCAGCCGATGCAGGTGGACACGTCAATCAGCTTGGCCACTTCCACCGGGGTTCGCGCTTGCGGGGTGGCGGTCGGGGTGGCCGAGCGGCGCAGAATATCAAGAGATTGCAGAGCCATGGTTATGCGCGCCTCATGCCTTTTCGATGTTCACCAGGAACGATTTATATTCAGGCGTTTGCGTATTGCAGTCACCCACGAACGGCGGCAGGACATTGGTCAAGAAGCCCTTTTTCGCCACGCCTTCCCAGCCCCAGTGCAGCGGAATGCCGATCTGGTGCACGGTCTGGTTGTTCACCGTCAGCGGCTTGACTCGCTTGGTCACCACCGCCTTGGCCTTGATGAAGCCGCGCTTGGAGCTGACCTTCACCCAGTCGCCCTGGGCGATGCCCTTTTCCTTGGCCAGTTGTTCGCTGATTTCGACGAACTGCTCGGGTTGGGCGATGGCGTTCAGCCGCACCGATTTGGTCCAGAACTGGAAGTGCTCGGTCAGCCGGTAGGTGGTGCCCACATACGGGAATTCTTTGTGCGTGCCCAGGCGCTCGCGGTCGCCCTTGAAGATGCGCACCGCCGGGCTGCTGACCACTTTCGGGTGCAGCGGGTTGGTGCCAATCGGGCTTTCCATCGGCTCGTAGTGCTCGGGGAAGGGACCGTCCGCCAGTTTGTCCACGGCGAACAGGCGGCCCACGCCTTCAGGGTTCATGATGAACGGGTTCATGCCAGTATCCGGGCCGGCGTCGGCCTTGAAGTCGGGCACGTCGATGCCGGCCCACTTTTCGCCATTCCAGGCAATCAGCTTGCGGCTCGGATCCCACGGCTTGCCTTCTGGCGTGCACGAGGCGCGGTTGTACAGAATGCGGCGGTTGGCCGGCCAGGCCCACGCCCAGCCGGGGGTGTTGCCCAGGCCGACATCGGTATTGTCGCGGCGGGACATCTGGTTGCCGGCTTGCGTCCAGCAGCCCGAGAAAATCCAGCAGGCGCTCATGGTGCTGCCGTCGTCGCGCAGCAGGGCAAAGCCGGGCAGTTGCTCGCCTTTTTTGGCCAGCTGCTTGGTCGGGTCTTTCGGGTCGAACAGGTCGGCCAGCGCGCGGCCGTTCATTTCCTTGGCCAGTTCTTCCGGCGTCGGGTTTTTCGGGTCGCGGTACGGCCAGGACAGGTTCAGAATCGGCTCGGCGCCCTTGCCGGCGTCTTTTTTGTACAGCTCGCGCAGGGCAACAAACAGCTCACCGATGATTTCCTGGTCACTCTTGGCCTCGCCCGGCGCATCGGCGCCCTTGAAGTGCCATTGCAGCCAGCGGCTGGAATTGACAATCGAGCCGTCTTCTTCGGCAAAACAGGTGGACGGCAGACGGAAGACTTCGGTCTGGATCTTGGCCGGGTCGGCGGGGTTGGATTCGCCGTGGTTTTGCCAGAAGCTGGACGTCTCGGTGGCGATCGGGTCGATGACCACCATGTATTTGAGCTTGCTGAACGCCTCGCGCACCTTGTTGGCGTCCGGGAAGGAGGCCAGCGGGTTAAAGCCCTGTACGATAAAGCCGTTCATCTTGCCCTGGTGCATCAGCTCGACCATGTGCAGCACGTCGTAGAGCTTGTCCCACTTGGGCAGCCAGTCGTAGCCCCAATTGTTCTCGGCGGTGGCTTTGTCGCCCCAGAACCATTTCATCAGGCTGACAAAGAACTTTGGCGTGTTGCTCCAGTAGTTGAACTGGCCATCCAGCAGGGTTTTTGGCGTGTTCTTGGCCAGGTAGTCGGCCAGGGTCGGGTGCTGGGTTTCGTTGGGCAGGGTCAGGTAGCCCGGCAGCGAGGTGGACAGCAAGCCCAGGTCGGACAAGCCCTGGATGTTGGAGTGGCCGCGCAGTGCGTTGACGCCGCCGCCGGGCATGCCGATATTGCCCAGCAAGAGCTGGATCATCGCCATGGTGCGGATGTTTTGTGCGCCCACCGTGTGTTGCGTCCAGCCCAGCGCGTACAGAATGGTGCCGACTTTGTTCGGTGCGGCGGTTTCGCCCAGGTGCTGACACACCGCCAGAAAGCCTTCTTTCGGGCTGCCAGTCAGGCTGCTGACCAATTCCGGGGTGTAGCGGGCGAAGTGGGCCTTCATCAGGTTCCACACGCAGCGTGGATGTTCCAGGCTGGGGTCACGCTTGGCGGCGCCGTTGGCGTCCAGCTCGTAGTTCCAGCTGGCGCGGTCGTATTTGCTTTTCTCCGCGTCAAAGCCCGAGAACAAGCCCTCGTCGAATCCGTATTCTTCTTTGACGATCAGGCTGGCGTTGGTATACGCCTTGACGTAATCCCAGTGAATTTTGTCGTTGGCAATCAGCCAGTTGATGATGCCACCCAGAAACACAATGTCCGAGCCGGCGCGGATCGGCACGTATTGGTCGGCCACGGCGGCGGTGCGGTTAAAGCGTGGATCGACCACGATCAGCTTGGCGCCGCGTTGTTTTTTTGCCTCGATCGCCCACTTGAAACCCACCGGGTGCGCCTCGGCGGCGTTGCCGCCCATCACCAGAATGAAGTCGGCGTTCTTGATGTCCACCCAGCTGTTGGTCATGGCGCCACGACCAAAGGTGGAGGCCAGTGCCGCCACGGTCGGGCCGTGACAGACACGCGCCTGCGCATCGGTGGCGATAATGCCCAGCGAGCGCATGAATTTTTGCGTGAGGATGCCGGTTTCGTTGGACGAGGCCGAGGCCGTCAGCATGCCGGTGGACAACCAGCGGTTGACTGGCACGCCGTCGGCGTTCTTGTCGATGAAATTCGCGTCGCGGTCGGCCTTCATGTGCTTGGCGATGCGCTCGACGGCTTCGTGCCAGCTGATGCGCTTCCATTGGTCGCTGCCGGCTTCGCGCACTTCCGGGTATTTCAGTCGGCCCGGGCTGTGTACAAAGTCCAGCAGGCCGGCGCCCTTGGGGCACAGCGAGCCACGGCTGACCGGGTGATCCGGATCGCCTTCGATGTGGATGATTTCCTGCTTGGCGTTCTTGGCGCCGTCGCCCAGGCTGTACATCAGCAAGCCACAGCCCACCGAGCAATAGGTGCAGGTGTTGCGCACTTCGGTGGCGCGGCTGAGTTTGTACTGGCGCACTTCCGCCTGCGCGGTGGCCGGGGCCATGCCCATGACCGCCAGGCTGGTGGCGCTCATGCCGGCGGCGGAAATCTTGAAAAACTGCCGTCGGCTGACTGAGACGCCAGCAGCGGCATGGTGATGGTGATCCATATATCTCCTCCTGGTTTTAGCTCAACGGCGCGCATGCGAGGCGGCCGTTGCGGGGGATCGGGAGGGACGTGTTGGCCAAGATTCGGCGTGGGGGGCGTCCCTCCAAAGCGGCTGGGCCATAGGCAAGAGCTGTGCCATGGAAGAAACCCCATGAAGATCATGGGTTTGGCGTGTAACGCCAAGGGGGGCAGTCAGAATGGGGGGTCATTTTGGCGGCGGGCTGGACAAAATGACCTAGCCTGGCGGGCAAAGGCAGGAGGGCAAAATGATACGGGGCGGACAATGTCCGCCCCGTGCACTGATGGGCATCCCGTCAGATGGTGTGCGTTTATACCTTGAACATACGCACTTTGTCGCCCAACTGGGTGACTTTCTGGCACATGCTGCGCACCGAGACTTCTGCCTCAGACACCGCCTGATCATTCTCCTGCGCGGCGGCGCTGATGGTTTCCACGTGCATGGCCACTTCATTGCAGGCCTGCGCCTGCTGGGCGCTGGCCTGGGCGATGGCGCTGGTTTGCGCCGCCATGCTTTGCACGCGCTGGTGAATCATGTCGATCAGTTTGACGGTTTCATCCGAACGGGTGGCGCCGGCATCGGTGCTGTTGGCGGCGTGTTCAACCACATCGACCACCAGGCCGGTTTCTTTCTGGATGGTTTGCAGCAGCTTGCCGATTTCCAGCGTGGCCTGCGTGGTGCGTTCAGCCAGCTTGCGCACCTCATCCGCCACCACGGCAAAGCCGCGGCCTTGTTCGCCGGCGCGGGCAGCTTCGATGGCGGCGTTCAAGGCCAGGAGGTTGGTTTGCTCGGCAATATCCTGAATGGCCTGGGCGATGCGGTCGATTTCGCGGGCGTTGACATCCAGTTGTGACACGCGGGTTTTGACTTCGCCGATGGTGGCATTCACCGCGCGGATGTCCTTGGCCATGCCCTGAATGCTGGCGGTGGCGTCATCGATAAAGTCTTCGGTGGCTTCGGCCTCCACGCCGGCCTGATGGGCGGAGTTGGCCACATGGCTGATGCCGGTGGCGATTTCTTCCATGGCGCTGGCGGTGGATTGCGAGGCCTGGCTTTGCTGATGCGAGCGGTCGGCAATGGTTTGCGTCAGCTCGGCCAGCGCACGGCCGGTTTGATCCACCGATTCGCTGTGGGTGCGAATATCGCGCACCACCGGCTGCAAGCGCCCCATGAAGACATTGAACGCCTGGGCGATCTGGCCGATTTCGTCCTTGCGACTGACTGGCAGGCGTACGGTGAGGTCACCTTCCAGCTCGCTGACGGTGAGGGTGAGTTTTTCCAGCGGGCGAATCATCTTGCGGATGCCCAGGGTCAGCACCAGCGTCATCACCGCTACGCCAATCAGGCCGATGATGGCCATCTTGATCACCAGTTGATTGGCGTCGGCCAACACCGCTGCCATCGGAAAGCTGACCATCATCGACCAGGGGGCGGCGCCGTTGCCCAGGTGGAGCGGGGCAAATACATACATCTGACCGGCAGCCTCAAACTGATAGGGTTTGCCCTGGGCAATCGCTTCCAGTGCCTGCGGCGACAGGGTGTCGGCCTTTTTGCCCAGCAGCTTGTCGTTGGGGTGGCTGGCGTAAAAACCACCATTGGACACCAGGGCTGCATAGCCGGAAGCAAACGGGCGGACATTGGCCAGCGATTTTTGCAGGCCTTCCAGCGGGTAATCCAGCGTAACAATACCGGCAAACTTGCCGCTGACCAGCACCGGGGTGGAAACCGTGGCCATCCATACTTCGCGGCCGGCTACCTTGTAGGGGTAAGGGTCGGTAAAAATGTCCTGCAGGGTTTTCTGTGGCACCACGTACCAGTCATTGGCTCCGGGTTTGTCGTAGTCCACCAGCGGTTCTACGGCAATCTGGCCGGAGGCCCGGTTCCAGTACGGCAGGTAGCGGCCGGTTTTGTCGTGGCTGGGGGCACGGCCCGCATATTCGCTGTCGCGACCGTCCAGAGCGTTGGGTTCCCACAGCGAGCCGTAAGCCAGCACATCCGGTGTCTGCTGGAGCATTTCACGCATGGCGTGGTCGATCTGTTCGCGGCTGGGCGGCGTGCCGGCAGCTTTCATGCCTTGCAGCGTGTGCGCCAGGGTGCGGGCACTGGCAAAAGCGCGCTTGAGCTCGCCTTCCAGCCGCGCGGCTTCGCGTTCGGCGAGCAGGCGGGCGTTATCCTGTGCGCCTTTCAGTGCGTTATCACGGCTGTCCAGGGTGCTGACCAGCATGGACAGGACAAAGATGCAGGCGGCAATGCACACCGCCAGAAAGGTGATCCGGTTGCGTATCGAATGAGCAAAGAGGGTCATGGCTGGAACCGTTCAAGGACATTTTCAGGATATTTTCATGTTCTTGTTATGGGGTGATAAACGGTATGCCATGTGTCGCATTAATGCGACACATGGCATACCATGGGGTGCTCAGCCTGGCGCATGGACGGCATAGTGTGGCATGCCATACGCGCGAAGAATCAATCCAGGCTGGCATGTATCTTCAAACGGCACATTATTGCATATGGCATGAAGTTGCGTCAGGGTGTTTTATGTCATTGTCAGCCGGGAAAGGCATGGCCGATCCAACTGCCCTGTTTGTAGTGCACGCCTGGCTGCATGATCAGGCCGGCATTGACGCTGGATTCAAACAGCATCACCACATCCGAGCCGCCAAACTGGAAATAGGCAAATTCTTCGCCCTTGCGCAGCTTGACGCCCACGTCGGCGGTCATGACCACCGACGACACCTGACACATGCCCACTGGCAGTACTGCGACCAAGCCCACCGGGCTATCCAGCACCAGCAAGCCGCGCGCCTGCGAGAATTGATAGCCGGTGCCGTCCTCGGCGTGCAGTACGCGCTCGCGCACCAGTTCATGTGCGTCGCCTTCAGTTTCTTTGGGCTGAGCGTTGACTTCCAAGTAGACCTGACCATGAATCACCCGTGACTCCAGCACGCGGCCGGACACTGGGGTGTGCAGGCGATGGTAATCAGTGGTGTTCAAAAAGCTGTGCATGAACAGGCCACTGCGAAAGCGCTCGCGGTAGGGGCTGTCGGCCAGCAATTCATCCAGCGACCAGCGCAGGCTCTTGACGGTGATATGGGAGTCCGCGCCAATCGCCCAGGCGCCGACAAAGGTGGAGTCGGCTGGCGACACCAGAATATGGTCATCCTGCGGCGCCGCCACCGGCCGGTAGCCGGGTTTGACGTGGCGGGCAAAAAACTGGTTAAAGCTTTTCCAGCCGCCCGGCGCGGTGATGTATTCACCCATGTTGTAGGCCGGCGCTGCGTAAAAACTTTGCAGCGATTCTGCAGTGAGCGAGTCTGGCGTATCCAGAAACTGCCCCCAGGCGCGGGCAAAGTCCACCATCCAGGCCGACAGCGGGGTCAGCGGGGCGCCGGGCGCTGCCGGCAACTGCGGGTTTTGCAATTCGCGCAACGGGGCTTGGTCCAGCACAAAATAAAACTCACAGATGCGGTTGTAGATTTCGCGCCCCTGGCTGTTTTCGCAAGGCACCCATTCCAGCAGCTCCACCAACCAAGTGAAGTAGTCGGTCAGGGTGGCAATGCGCGGAAAGCCGGCAATCTGGTAGCCCGCCACCAGGGCAAAGGCTTCTTCAAACCGTGGCTCCCAGCGATGCTGGGTGATCAGTCGGCACAGATCGTCGATCACCGGGTGGGTCAGGCGTTTTTGCGCGTCTATCATCAACATGGACGAACCTCTTTTGTCGGAGTGCACTTTGCCGTGCTGCGCACGGCGCCAAGGGGGCTGCGACAAGGCCGACCGGCAATCTGTATGCTTTTTGCCTATTTGGCTATTAAAATAATTTTGCGGCTTTTATTTGAGCCTTGGCGCAATAAAAACCATGATGTCACGAAAAAACATTATTCACAATGGTTATAAAATCCGTGGTTTTACGTAAGTAAAATTACGCATCGTATGTTTTCTATAGGCATTTTTACGCAAAATCTGCACAAACAAGCTATTTTGATTCGCCAAGTCCAGCATATTGCACAGCCACGAAGCTGATAGGGTGATCTCCTGCACAGTATGTATTGCGGCATCCGCGCCAGCCTCGAAGAAAACGGCTACGTCAGCGCTTGTGTGACCTGGGCTTGTCGTTGGGGGAGTTCCGGCTGATGTGGGATTAGATCAAACCTGTGCCAGCTGGCACTTGCCGTTTTGCCCAGATTCACTTAGCGTGCAGGGCGCGCGAGCAGCCCACGCCTAGCCCACTTACGAGCCGCTAACAAAACCCTCCTGGCGTTGTGGTGCGGCTTTAGGCGCACAACCTATGCTGTCTGCGGCTGCGCGCCTGACCAGGAATGCAGTGCTGAGTTTTGTAAGCCGCGCTTGTGCGGGTAATCTGTGTACGTATGGCATATCGGGTATGCTATATGCAATGTGGATCAACAAACTGTTTTGACCTGGAGCGGGAATCCTGATGAAACCGTTGGCTGAAATCGTATGGCAGCGCCTGACCGGGCTGATGCCCGGTGAGCTGAAAAAGGCGGAATTGCCATGGCTGGCAACGCCCTTCCAGCACCTTTCCCTGCTGGCCAACCGGCGCGCAACCATGATTGTCAATCGGGTGCGCCTGTTTGCCTTTTTGTTTGCCGTGCTCACCCCGATGTGGATCGTGGTGGATTTTTTGGTTTTTCCAGCGCCCTTGTGGTGGCAATTGGCCTTGATGCGCATGCTGGCTAGCGCTGCCTTTGCTTGCCTGGTGCTGTTCTACCAGCCCAGGGGTAATTTGCTGGATGCCTATCGGGCCATGGCCCTGTTGTTTATCATTCCTACGCTGTTCTATGTGGCCTCGTACAATCTGATGGGCGCGCATGAGCTGGCTGGGCTGTCAGCTGCGGTGAGCTCTGGCTATGCCTTTCTGCCCTTTGTACTGCTGGCGGGCTTGGCGATTTTTCCGCTTACGCTGATTGAAAACCTAGTGTTGGCCAGTCCGATCTTGATCGCCCAGATTGTCGCGGCGGGTATGCGCTGGCCGCATCTGGATTTGCCGGCCTTTATTGGCACGTTTTGGCTCTTGGTGCTGATCACCGGCGTGTCGGCGCTGGCCGGCATGAGCCAGCTGGCCTTTATGATTGCCTTGGTGCGCCAGGCCACGCGCGATCCTTTGACGGGGATTTTTTCTCGCAGCAGCGGCGAAGAGATGCTGGAATTACAGTTTATTCTGGCCAGCCGCAGCGGTGCGCCGCTGGCGGTGGCGTTTGTCGATCTGGATCACTTCAAGAGCATCAACGATCACTATGGCCATGAAGCCGGCGACAAGGTGCTGATTGCCATGACCCGCAATATTCAGGCGTGTTTGCGCCGTGGCGATATGCTTACCCGTTGGGGGGGCGAAGAATTTTTGCTGATCATGCCCAATACCGATCTGGAGCAAGCCGTGCAAGCACTGGCGCGGCTGCGCGAACATGGGCTGGGTGCGCGGCCGGAAGGCGCTCCGGTGACTGCCAGCATTGGTGTTGCCGAGCGTTTGGGTGATGCGCTGGACGACTGGCGCATGCTGGTTGAGCTGGCCGATCACCGTATGTATTACGCCAAGCAGCATGGTCGTAACCAGGTGTGCGCGGCCCTGCCAGATGGGCAGGATCCCTTGGTCAAGGCTGCCTGAATTGATCCGGGCGCTGCAGTCTGGCGCCCGGCCTGCTTGATTCGTGCGGGCGCCTGACTCCGCGTCGCCCAATTCAGCATGGCAATCCTGGCCTGGCGTGTGACCGCAGACGGTACAAATCGTGCGGCAAGGTCACGCCACAACACCAGGCACATTGTGTGGGTGCTTCTTAGCCCATAAAACCCAGTTGCACCCCGCTCAGCACGACCACGCCCAACACGGCAAACAGCAGGGCCGCACAGCCGTGCACCCATTTCACCGGAATGCGTTTGGCAGCGGCTTCGCCCAGCAGCACGGCCGGCACATTGGCCAGCATCATGCCTGCTGTGGTGCCCATCACCACGCCCATCAGGCTGTCAAAACGCGCGGCCAGCGCCACGGTGGCGATTTGCGTCTTGTCGCCCATCTCGGCCAGGAAAAAAGCAATCACGGTGGCGCCAAATACGCCCAGCTTGTCTTGCAGTCGAGTGTCTTCGTCGTCGATAGAATCCGGAATCAGCAACCACACCGCCATGGCAAGAAACGAGCCGCCCAGCACCCAGCGCATGATGTCTGCCGGCACGAGCGCGGTCAGCCAGCTGCCCAGGCTGCCCGCGAGGGCGTGGTTGAGCACGGTGGCGACAAAAATGCCGGCAATGATGGGGGTCGGGCGTTTGAAGCGGGCGGCGAGCAAGAGGGCAAGCAGTTGGGTCTTGTCGCCGATTTCGGCCAGGGCGACAAAGCCGGTGGAGAACAGAAAAGCTTCCATGATGAAAATATCCAGGGGGCCAGACGTGCCATGACCTGTGTCGCCGCGGCCCCCTTAAGGCAGCGAGCGCAGGTCATGGGTCTTGCCGCATCCGTGGATGTCGCGCGCCATGCCGGGTTCGGCAAGTGTGTTGACGCGGGCGCCTGTCTGGCGACAGGCCGGCTACTCCCCCAGTGAGTGGCGGCATTGTAGCGGCATTGCGCCGCCGCAGCAAATTCTCGCGGCAAAAAACAAAAGCCCTGACGCAATGCATCAGGGCTTTTTAGCAGCACGGGCAACCGGGGCTGAATTACTTCAGCTTGGTTTCCTTGTAGATCACGTGCTTGCGGGCAACCGGGTCGAACTTTTTGATTTCCATCTTGCCGGGCATGGTCCGCTTGTTCTTGGTGGTGGTGTAGAAGTGACCGGTGCCGGCGGTCGATTCCAGTTTGATCTTGTCGCGCATGGTGATTAGCCTTTAATTCAGTGACGGTCGCGGTGGACAGATTACAGTTCGCCGCGTGCACGCAGATCGGCGAGCACAACGTCGATGCCAACCTTGTCAATGGTGCGCAGGGCAGCGTTGGACACGCGCAGGCGCACCCAGCGGTTTTCACTTTCGACCCAGAAACGGCGATATTGCAGATTCGGCAAGAAACGACGTTTGGTCTTGTTGTTGGCGTGGGAAACATTGTTCCCGGTCATCGGACGCTTGCCGGTGACTTTGCAAACTCGCGCCATTTGAGTTACTCCCAGAAACCAGTAAAAACACGCTTTATATCATAAAATCAGGCGGCTGCTCAAGTGTTGCGTGCGTGTGGCTGCCGGAGGCCGTCTGACGGGGCTGCCGAGGGCCCGATACCGCCAAGCATTTGGCGCGCGAGGGATTTCACGATAAAATTCCGGATTCGTTCAGGCCAGCATTCCCATGACTCAATACATTTTCGTGACCGGCGGGGTTGTGTCCTCGCTGGGTAAAGGCATTGCTGCTGCATCCATCGCAGCAATTCTGGAATCTCGCGGTCTTACCGTGACCATGCTCAAGCTCGATCCGTACATCAACGTCGATCCGGGCACCATGAGCCCGTTCCAGCATGGCGAGGTGTTCGTCACCGAAGACGGCGCCGAAACCGACCTCGACCTTGGCCACTATGAGCGCTTCATCAAGGCCAAGATGAAGAAAAGCAACAACTTCACCACCGGCCAGGTATACGAATCGGTGATCACCAAAGAGCGCCGTGGCGACTACCTGGGCGGCACCGTGCAGGTGATTCCGCACATCACCGACGAAATCAAGGCCAAGGTGTACGCTGGCGCTGGCGATGCTGACGTGGCGATTGTCGAAATCGGCGGCACGGTGGGCGACATCGAATCGCTGCCCTTCCTGGAAGCCATCCGTCAGATCCGCTCCAACCTGGGCCGCAAGAACACCCTGTACGTGCATCTGTCCTACGTGCCGTTCATCCACACCGCTGGCGAAATCAAGACCAAGCCGACCCAGCACTCGGTGAAGGAACTGCGCGAAATCGGCATCCAGCCGGACATCCTGCTGTGCCGCATGGATCGCCCGCTGCCGGACGACGAGCGCCGCAAGATTGCCCTGTTCTGCAATGTCGAAGAAAACGCCGTGATCGGCTGTTACGACGCCAGCAGCATCTACAAGATTCCGGCCCAGCTGCACGAGCAAGGCATCGACGACATCATCGCCGAACACCTGAACCTTACCCTGCCGCCGGCTGATCTGTCGGTGTGGGATGGCATTGTCGACGCCATCGAGCATCCGCAGCGCGAAGTGAACATCGCCATGGTCGGCAAGTATGTGGACCTCACCGAATCGTACAAATCCTTGTCCGAAGCGCTGAACCACGCCGGCATCCACACCCGCAGCAAGGTCAATATCCACTACATCGACTCGGAAGAGATCGAGCGCGACGGCGCCGCCTCGCTGGCTGGCATGGACGCCATCCTGGTGCCGGGCGGCTTTGGCAAACGCGGCGTGGAAGGCAAGATTCTGGCGGTGAAATTTGCCCGCGAGCGCAACATCCCCTACATGGGCATTTGCCTGGGCATGCAGATCGCGCTGATCGAATACGCCCGCGACGTGGCCGGCATGGCAGGCGCCAACTCCACCGAATTCGACCTGGAAACCGACTTCCCGGTGGTGGCGCTGATCGACGAATGGGTGAACCACGACGGCAAGATCGAAAAGCGCGACGAAAACTCCAACCTGGGCGGCACCATGCGCCTGGGCGGCCAGCAGTGCGACCTGGAGCCGGGTTCGCTGGCGGCGCGCGTGTACGGCGCCACTCAGATCGTCGAGCGTCATCGTCACCGTTACGAAGTCAACAACTACTACGTGCCGCGTCTGGAAGCCGCCGGGCTGAAGATCAGCGGCCGCTCCAGCGGCCATGAGCAGCTGGTGGAAACCATCGAGCTGCCGAACCACCCGTGGTTCTTCGCCTGCCAGTTCCACCCGGAATTCACCTCCACCCCGCGTGATGGCCATCCGCTGTTCAAGGCCTATATCGAGGCCGCCATCGCCCATCAAGCCGCCCGCGGCTAAGCTGTTCGACCTGACGACGGGGCATATGCCCCGTCGGCTGTTTTCTGGAGAAGCCGTTCATGCATCTGTGCGGGTTTGAAGTCGGGCTGCATCGCCCGCTGTTTCTGATTGCCGGCCCCTGTGTCATCGAAAGCGAGCAAATGGCGCTGGACACCGCCGGTCAGCTCAAAGAGATTGCCCAGGCCGTGGGCATGCCGTTTATCTACAAATCCAGCTACGACAAGGCCAACCGCAGTTCCGGCAAGTCCTTCCGTGGCTTGGGCATGGACGAAGGCCTGCGCATTCTGGCCGAGGTCAAGCGCCAGATTGGCGTGCCGGTGCTCACCGACGTGCACACCACGGAAGAAATTCCCACCGTCGCCAGCGTGGTGGACGTGCTGCAAACGCCAGCGTTCTTGTGTCGGCAAACTGATTTCATCCGCGCCGTGGCCACTGCTGGCATCCCGGTGAACATCAAAAAGGGCCAGTTTCTGGCCCCCGGTGACATGAAAAACGTCGTGGACAAGGCGCGCGAAGCAGCGATTGAGGCCGGTAGCGATGGCCAGCACATCATGGTGTGCGAGCGCGGCGTTTCGTTTGGCTACAACAATCTGGTGTCGGACATGCGCAGCCTGGCCATCATGCGCGACACCGGTTGCCCGGTGGTGTTTGACGCCACCCACTCGGTGCAACTGCCTGGCGGCCAGGGCACGGCTTCGGGCGGTCAGCGCGAGTTTGTGCCGGTGCTGGCGCGCGCGGCCGTGGCCGCAGGCGTGGCCGGGCTGTTTATGGAAACCCATCCAGACCCGGCCCAGGCGCTGTCTGACGGGCCCAACGCCTGGCCGCTGCCGCGCATGCGCGAGCTCTTGGCCACGCTCAAGTCGCTGGACGACTTGGTAAAATCCTCGCCTTTGGCGGAACAATCGTTATAATCCGCCGCGTCCACTTGCGGGCGCGGCGCTATCCGTTTGCCTGCGGGCCGGCCTGACGCTGCGCCCGGGCATTGTTTTTGATCACGTACTTGCATTGCTGCATTGGGGAAAACCATGAGTTCGATTATTGATGTCGTCGCGCGCGAGATTCTGGATTCGCGTGGCAACCCGACGGTGGAAGCCGACGTGCTGCTGGAATCCGGCGTGATGGGCCGCGCCGCCGTGCCGTCCGGCGCCTCCACCGGCGAAAAAGAAGCCCTGGAACTGCGCGATGGCGACAAGGGCCGCTACCTGGGCAAGGGCGTGCTCAAGGCCGTTGAAAACATCAACACCGAAATCTGCGAAGCGATCATCGGCCTGGACGCCACCGATCAGACCTTCATCGACAAGACCCTGCTGCAACTGGACGGCACCGACAGCAAGAGCCGTCTGGGCGCCAACGCCATCCTGGCCGTGTCCATGGCCGTGGCCCGCGCCGCCGCCGAAGACGCCGGCCTGCCGCTGTACCGCTACCTGGGCGGCGCTGGCCAGATGTCGATGCCGGTGCCGATGATGAACGTGATCAACGGCGGCGCGCACGCCAACAACAGCCTGGACATCCAGGAATTCATGATCA
>ERZ650300.347-NODE-347-length-27368-cov-23.951891_pt1 | contig 27368 bp, 26 predicted proteins | sample MGYA00376236_ERZ650300 | MGnify/ENA primary metagenome ERZ650300 (study PRJEB26733, sample SAMN07839303) | wastewater metagenome | biome: urban; feature: wastewater treatment plant; material: waste water | place: USA: North Carolina | collected 2016-04-28 ...
ACAGCAGCCACACGATCAGCAGGTTGGTGTGAACCATGCGGGCGATGTTGAAGGGGATCGCCGGGAACAAGAAGTCACCGATGACGTATTGCAGGCCCAGCGACAGACCGAAGACGATCTGGCCGGTGAACAGGCCCAGTGCGGCAATGAAGTAGAGCTTGGCTACCGCCTGCGACTGGTATTTGATGGTTGCGGGTTGCATAGGATGATCCTGAAGGGTTGGATATGACATCGCGTGAGGCGCAGGCGCTCACCCTTCGATGTTGGGAGGCCACTTCTCGGTGTTGATGCCGTTCGACCAGCGCAGGAACTCCACGAGATCGTTCAGTTGATCGTCGGTGAAGTTGAACTGCGGCATCTGACGGCGACCGGGGGTATTCGTCGGCATGGCCTTGATCCATCCCTTGATGAAGTCGGGGCCGCGGCGCTCATACACATTGCCCAGCTCTGGGGCGAAGTAGGCGCCTTCGCCCAGCAGCGTGTGGCAGCCGATGCAGTTGCGCGTTTCCCAAAGGTGCTTGCCGCGCACGACGGCCGGGGTCAATTCCGCGGATTTGGATCGCTCGGGAATCTTGGTTTCGGTGTGAAAGATCAGCGCCGCAAAAAGCAGTACGAAGAACGTGGTGCCTCCGTAGAAGATGTTGCGCGCCATCTGGCTGGTGAAGCCTTGGCTCATGGTGGGTTACCTCTCTGTAGTGGGACGAGGGATACGGTACTGATCTCTCACAGGTCCGGGGTTGATTTCTCTCAATAAGATTCATTTTGCGTGAATCTTTGTTTATCATACCCACACTCGAACGCCAAATCCAGCCTCTGTTACTTCTTCAACGTGGCTGGCTGGCGCGTCACCAAGCGGGTTACGCACCTTCTGTTGCGCAGAAGCGTGACCCATCCATGGGGAGTTCCCGGTGCCATCCATTCCATTGCCGCACGCTCCAGAGTCCGCGCCGCGCTTGCGCGGCGACCTGGGGGTGTGGTTGATCATCCTGGCCGAGCTGTTGACCTTCGGCATCTTCTTTGTGTCGTACGCGTTTGCGCGCAGTCGCGATGTGGCGGGCTTCAACGCAGCGCAGGCCACGCTCGACCTGCATTCCGGCGCGTTCAACACCGTGCTGCTGATCACGGGCAGCTGGTGCGTGGCCCGTGCCGTGCAGGCGGTGCGTAGCGATGCGCGCAGCGCCGGCCTGCGCTGGTTGCTGGCTGCGATGGCTTGCGGCGCAGGCTTTGGCGTGGTGAAGCTGGCTGAATACGCGGCCAAGCTGAACCAGGGCATCGACCTGACTTCCAACACCTTCTACACGCTGTATTTGATGCTCACCGCATTCCACTTCCTGCACGTGGTGGTGGCCATGCTGGCGCTGGGCTACCTGGCGGTGCGCTTGCAACGCGGGGCCTACGGCAGCCACGACAGCCATGCCATGGAGACCGGCGCTGCGTTCTGGCACATGGTCGATTTGCTGTGGATCGTGCTGTTTCCGCTGGTCTATGTATTGCGCTGAGATGGCTGCGAAGGAGAAAGCTGTGCACGAAACCCGCTGGTTGAATGCTGCCTGGGTGCTGCTGTTGGCCGCCACCGCCATCACCTATGTTCTGGGGGAGATGGGCCTCGTGTCGCAAGCAGGAGGCTGGTTCCTGGCAGGTCTGGGTGTTTTGACCGTGGTCAAGGGCGTCGTAGTCATCCAGGTGTTTTTGGAGATGCGCCATGCCCCCGCGCTGTGGCGCTGGCTGTTGCTGGGGTGGCTGGCGTTGGTGATCGCGCTGGTAGCGCTGGCCTATTTGTTGGGGCGGGCGTGAGGTTCTTGGACGAAGCCCCTGCCGCCGCATAGATTTGCTGGCGATTTTTGGGGCGCTGGCCAGATCAGCCCCTGGGTGGATGGGCTTGCGCGCGCCAGCCTTCCGGGCGGGCGTGAATGCGGCACAATTTGCGCCTCATTGTTTTCACCGGATGGCACGCCTCCATGACCGACCTTCTTTCGATTGCCCCCCGCGACAAGGCTGAAATTCTGGCCCAGGCGCTGCCCTACATTCGCAAGTTCCATGGCAAGACCATGGTCATCAAGTACGGCGGCAACGCCATGACCGACCCCGCCCTGCAGGCCGACTTTGCCGAAGACGTGGTGCTGCTCAAGCTGGTGGGCATGAACCCGGTGGTGGTGCACGGCGGCGGCCCGCAGATCGAAACTGCGCTCAACCGCCTGGGCAAGAAGGGCCAGTTCATCCAGGGCATGCGCGTGACCGATGCCGAAACCATGGAAGTGGTGGAATGGGTGCTGGCCGGTGAAGTGCAGCAAGACATCGTGGGCCTGATCAACCAGGCGGGCGGCAAGGCCGTGGGCCTGACCGGGCGTGACGGCGGCATGATCCGCGCGCGCAAGCTCAAGATGGTGGACAGCAAGGACCCCAACATTGAACACGATGTGGGCCAGGTGGGCGATATTGTCTCCATCGACCCCAGCGTGGTGAAGGCGCTGCAAGACGACGCCTTCATCCCCGTCATCAGCCCCATTGGCTTTGGCGAAAACAACGAGAGCTACAACATCAACGCCGACGTGGTGGCCAGCAAGCTGGCCGAAGTGCTCAAGGCCGAGAAGCTGATGCTGCTCACAAACACCCCCGGCGTGCTCGACAAGGCCGGCAACCTGCTGACTGACCTGACAGCCCGCCGCATCGACGAGCTGTTTGCCGACGGCACCATCTCGGGCGGCATGTTGCCCAAGATTGCGGGCGCGCTGGACGCCGCCAAGGCCGGCGTGAACGCCGTGCACATCATTGACGGCCGTGTGCCGCACGCCATGCTGCTCGAAATTCTGACCGAGCAGGCCTACGGCACCATGATCCGGTCGCACTGAGCGCGCACGCACCATGCGCCTGCTTCTGGTCGAAGACGATGTGATGGTGGCCAGCGGCATCAAGCTGGGGCTCACCGATGCGGGCTATGCCGTGGACTGGGTGGGCAGCGGCGAGCGGGCTGAGGATGTGCTGCGCAACGAATCGTTCGATGCGGCCATCATCGACATTGGCCTGCCGGGCATGGATGGGCTGGAGCTGACCCGGCGCCTGCGCCGCCCCGACATGCCCAGCCGAAGCATGCCGGTGCTTATCCTGACCGCGCGCGATGCCCTGCATGACCGGGTGCAGGGGCTGGACCTGGGGGCCGACGACTACATGGTCAAGCCCTTCGAGCTGCCCGAACTGCTTGCACGCCTGCGTGCGCTGCTGCGGCGCTCACAGGCCGCCACCACGGCGGTGCTCAGTTTTGGACCGCTGGAGCTGGACACCGCAGGCCGCCGTGCCTGCGCCCGCGTGGACGGGGTGGAGCACGTCATTGAGCTCGGGCCGCGCGAATGGACGGTGCTGGAGTACCTGCTCATCCACGCCCCCAAGCCCGCCAGCAAAGACAAGCTCTTGCAGGCCCTGACGGGCTGGGACAAGGAAATCACGCCCAACGCGGTGGAGGTGTATGTCTCGCGCCTGCGCGGCAAGCTGGAGCCGCACGGCGTGGCACTGCGCTCCATCCGGGGCTTTGGCTACCGGCTGGAACTGGCGCAGCAGGCCTGAAGCCGAGGAGGCCCATCCATGCCAGCACACCTTGAAGCCTGTTCGTGTCGGCATGGTGGTGCAGCGCTTCATAGCCGCTGCAATCCTTGAGGAGTCATCGCGGCATGTATGCCCACAGGCCACGCCCCGCACCTCGCCTTGGTTTGACCGGTATGACCTCTGACTTGCGCAACCGCCTGCTGTTGCTGCTGGTGCTGCCGCTGTGCGTGCTGGCCCTGGTGGGCGTGTGGATGGACTACCGCTCGGCCGACGACGCAGCCAGCCGGCACGACCAGCGGCTGCTGCGCCTGCTCCCGGCGCTGGCCGACTCGGTGGTGGCGCCCTCCATCCATGAACATGGCGCGCCCCTGCTGCTGCTGGCCCCGCCCGTAGAGGATTTTCTGCGCCAGAACGCCGGGTTCGCGGGTTACAGCGTGCGTGACGCCGATGGCCAGTTGCTGCTGGGGGATGAGTGGGTGGATGGCGTGGTGCCCACCACCGCGCAGCCTGAATTCCATAGCCTGGAATATGGCGGCGTGACGTACCGGGTGGCGGTGCAGCGCGGGCGCACCGGGGCTGGGGAGCTGGTGGTGGCGATTGCCGATGGCTCAGACCCCCGCCAGCAATGGGCTCAGCAGCTGCTCTTGCGGGTGCTGCTGCCCAACCTGGTGCTGGTGGCTGCCGCCGCGCTGGCCATCCACTGGGCCGTGGGCCGGGCTTTCAAGCCTTTGGTGGACCTGGCCGAGGCGGTCGAGCACCGTTCGCCGCGCGATCTCAGCCCCATCGACGAAAGCGCCTCGCCCACCGAGGTGCGTCCGCTGGTGCATTCGCTCAACCGCCTGTTTGCCCTGGTCAACGCGCAGGCGGAGGGGCAGCGCCGGTTTGTGGCCGACGCAGCCCACCAGTTGCGAACGCCGCTGGCAGGCCTGCAGGCACAGGTGGAAGCCTGGGCCATGATGGCCAAGGCGGCTGGGGCGGTGCAGGGTGATTCTGCTAATTTAGATAGAAAACAGCCTCTAGCGCCCACCCATAAAGCGCAAGGTGCTATTGTTTTAGGAGTGGAGCAGATTGAGAAGCTGCGCAATGCCACCCGTCGCACTTCGCAGCTGGCGCACCAGCTGCTGGCCTTGTCGCGGGCCGATGAGCGCAGCATGGACGCGCAGCCGCTGCAGCGCGTGGATCTGAAAGACCTGTGCGAGACGCTGCTGGAGAACTTCCTCGACGCGGCCACGGGCAAGGGCCTGGATCTGGGGCTGGAAGTGCAGCCGGTGCACGTCACTGGCCATGGCTGGCTGCTGCGGGAGTTGATGTCCAACCTGGTGGACAACGCCATCAAATACACCCCGGCGGGTGGGGTGGTCACCATGCGCTGCGGGCAGCGGCTGGTGCCTTCGGGGGCATTGCGGGTGTATCTGGAAGTGGAAGACGACGGCCCGGGCGTGCCCGAGAGTGAGCGCTCCCGCGTCATGCAGCGGTTTTACCGGGTGCCCGGCGCGGTGGGCGAGGGCACGGGTTTGGGCTTGGCCATTGCCGACGAAATCAGCCGGGTGCACCGTGCAACGCTCACGCTGGACACGGGAGCGCATGGCCGAGGCCTGCGCGTGACGGTGCTTTTCCCCTAGTCATCGTGACCCAGCCGGAGTGCGGCTGTGGTGTACCGTCTGGCTGTGGGGGCTGCGCGCAGTCTCGCCGTCAAGGGCTGCGTTTGCAAACCATTTGCAAACCGACGGCGAACGGGTGTGCGAGAATCATTTGCACACAGGATTTACGCCCTGCCGCGCGCTTGAAGGCGCCGGGGTGTCCTGGCACCCTACCGTGCTACCGGTCGCACTCCACCAGCCCGGGGCTCCGTCTACTTGGCCTGTGGGTCTTTCTCTTTGTTGTTTGCGCATGTCTGATACCTCGTCTCTGATTGAACCTGCCGACTCCGTTGACGCTGAAGAAGCGCCAGCGGCCCGCAAGCGGCCCAAGCCGGGCGAGCGGCGCGTGCAGATCCTGCAAGCGCTGGCGGCCATGCTGGAACAACCCGGCGCCGAGCGCATCACCACGGCCGCACTGGCTGCGCGCCTGTCGGTGAGCGAAGCGGCGCTGTACCGCCACTTCGCCAGCAAGGCGCAGATGTTCGAGGGGCTCATTGACTTCATCGAGCAATCCGTGTTCACGCTGGTGCAGCAGATCACCGGGCGTGACGTGCCTGCCCCCGACCAGCCTGCCGAAGTGGGGCTGCGCCAGGCCAGCCGCATCATCGCGCTGCTGCTGCAGTTTGGCGAACGCAACCCCGGCATGGTGCGGGTGATGGTGGGTGATGCGCTGGTGTTTGAGCATGAACGCCTGCAGCAGCGCATGAACCAGTTCTTTGACCGCATCGAGTCCACCCTGCGCCAATGCCTGCGCGCCAGCGGTTCAGAAACGCCCACCGTGCACGCCCAGGTACAGGCCAGCGTGTTGACCTCGTTCGCGCTGGGGCGCCTGCAACGTTTTGCGCGCTCGGGCTTTCGCCGCAACCCTACCGAGCACCTCGACGCCAGCCTGGCGCTGATGCTGCATTGATGGGCTTGCGTTAGATAGGGCGCAGCGCCCCGTCTGCCTTTCCTTCCAAGCCCCACGCTCACCGGTGTGGGGCTTTTTTGTTGGGCGAGACCTGGGTGGGTGGCTCCGTGCTGGCGTTTTCCCTGCTGCACCGGGCGGGTGGGCGGCATAAACTGGTCACTGGGTTGACACGCGCCCCTGCGCGCGGCCCCGTTCGCGCTTCGGTGTCACGCAGGTGGCTGCAGAACAACAGGCTTTGGGTGTTACCTCTTTTTTTCGAGGGGGCTTTCGCCGAAGATCAAAAATGCTGCAAAATAGAACGAACGTTCGTTTTATTTGCACGCATGCCCGCCAAATCTGATTCTTCCGCTCCACGCGCCCCCCGCACCCGTGCCACCACTGGCCGGGCCATGCAAAAGGGCCAGCAGACCAAGGCGGCCATCGTCGAAGCCGCCCTGGGCCTGGCCACGCACATTGGGCTGGAGGGGTTGTCGATTGGCGCGCTGGCAGACATCACCGGCATGAGCAAGTCGGGCGTATTCGCCCACTTTGGCTCGCGTGAAGAGCTGCAGATTTCCGTCATCCGCGAATACCACACGCGCTTCGAGCAAGAAGTTTTCTACCCCGCCATGTCTTCGCCCCGCGGCATCGCGCGTTTGAGCGCGATGTTCGACAACTGGATGAAGCGCACCTCCATCGAAATCGACTCGGGCTGCATCTACATCAGCGGCGCTGTGGAGTTTGACGACCGCACCGGCCCTGTGCGCGATGCGCTGGCCAGCTCGGTCATGACCTGGCACGCCGCCATGCGCCGCGCCATTGAGCAGTGCAAGGACTGCGGCGAGCTGCGCCCGGACACCAACGAAGAACAGATGCTGTTCGAGATCCACGGCCTCATCCTGGCGCTGCACTACGAAGCCCGTTTCCTGCAAAACCCGGGCTCCATCGAACGGGCCGTGATGGGTTTTCAAAACATTCTTGCGCGCTACCGCACCGAAGGTGCAGCAGCGCGGGCGGCACCGTCCGCCAAAGCCGCCCCGGCGGCACACCGACCTGCCGCTGCGCGGCGCAAAGTTTCCGTTTCAACGACCACCCCCTCCAAGGAGTAAACCGATGCCTACCTACACGCCGCCCCTGCGCGACATGCAATTCGTGATGCATGAAGTCTTCAAGGTCACCGATGAATTCAAGGCCATGCCCCAGCATGCCGAGGTGGATGTGGACACCATCAACGCCGTCATCGAAGAGGCGGGCAAGTTCGCCTCTGAGGTGATCTTCCCGTTGAACATCAGCGGCGACACCGAAGGCTGCGTGCTGGACAAGGCCACCCACGAGGTCAAGACCCCCACGGGCTTCAAGGAAGCCTATGACAAGTACGTCGAAGGCGGCTGGGCGGCGCTGAGCTGCGACCCCGCCTATGGCGGCCAGGGCCTGCCCTTTGTGCTGAACCAGTGCCTGTACGAGATGATGAACTCGGCCAACCAGGCCTGGACCATGTACCCCGGCCTGAGCCACGGCGCCTACGAAGCCCTGCACGCGCATGGCACCGATGAGCAAAAGAAGCTGTACCTGCCCAAGCTGACCAGCGGCGAGTGGACTGGCACCATGTGCCTGACCGAACCCCACTGCGGTACCGACCTGGGCCTGCTGCGCACCAAGGCCGAACCCCAGGCTGATGGCACCTACAAGCTCACCGGCAACAAGATTTTCATCAGCGCTGGCGAGCACAGCATGGCTTCCAACATCGTGCACCTGGTGCTGGCACGTTTGCCCGATGCGCCCAAGGGCAGCAAGGGCATCAGCCTGTTTGTGGTGCCCAAGTTCAAGGTGAATGCTGATGGCAGCCTGGGCGAGCGCAACCCCATTTACTGCACGGGCCTGGAGCACAAGATGGGCATCCACGGCAACGCCACGGCACAGATCGCCATCGACGGCGCCATCGGCACCCTGGTGGGCCAGCCCAACAAGGGCCTGGCTGCCATGTTCGTGATGATGAACGCCGCCCGCCTGGGCGTGGGCAACCAGTCGCTGGGCCTGACCGAAGTGGCTTTCCAGAACGCGCTGGCCTACGCCAAGGACCGCATCCAGATGCGCTCATTGAGCGGCACCAAGGCCAAGGACAAGGAAGCCGATCCCATCATCGTGCACCCTGACGTGCGCAAGATGCTGCTCACCGCCAAGGCCTACGCCGAAGGCGCCCGCGCGCTGCAGATTTACTGCACGCTGCTGCTGGACAAGGTGCACAGCCACCCCGACGAAAAGGTGCGTGCCGAGTCTGAAGAACTCGTGGCCCTGCTGACTCCCATCGTCAAGGCTTTCATCACCGACAACGGGCACATCGCTACCAACCACTGCATGCAGGTCTTTGGTGGCCACGGCTTCATCAAGGAATGGGGCATGGAGCAGTACGTGCGCGACAACCGCATCAACATGATCTACGAAGGCACGAACACCGTGCAGTCGCTGGACCTGCTGGGCCGCAAGATCCTGGGCAACAACGGCGCCACGCTGAAAAAGCTGGGCAAGCTGATTGGCAAGCTGGTGGAAGAAGAAGGCGTGAACGAGAAGATGGCCGAGTTCATCAACCCGATCGCGATGCTGGGCGACCAGATGACCAAGTTCACCACCGAAATCGGCTTCAAGGGCATGCAAAACCCCGACGAAGTGGGCGCTGCCGCTGTGGACTACCTGCGCGTGGCCGGTCACCTGGTGTTCGGCTACCTGTTTGCCCGCATGGCCCAGGTCGCCCTGCGCGAAATTGCCGCTGGCAACACCGACCCCTTCTACGGTGCCAAGCTGCAAACCGCACGCTTCTACTTTGCCAAGCTGTTCCCTGAAACCGCCACGCTGATGCGCACCGCCCGTGCCGGCAGCAAGGTGCTGATGGACACGGACCTGGCCCTGGCCTGATCCGACGCCCTGCATGCACGGTGAATTTCAAGCATTTTTGCCCTGGAGCGCTTATGTATAAAGCGGTAGCAGCTATTATTTTGGTAGCAATTGGGGCTCCGGCCTGGGCCCAGATGACCCCTGAGGGCCTGTGGCGCAACGTGGACGACAAGACGGGCGAAGCCAAGGCCGAAATCCGCATCCGTGACACGGGTGCGGGTGGGTTGCTGGGGGTGCTGGAAAAGCGCCTGTCCAAGGACGCCAAGCCGGACGATGTGTGCAAGGAATGCACCGATGACCGCAAGGACAAGCCGGTGCTGGGCCTGGAAATCATCCGTGGCGCCAAGAAGGCCGACGGCAAGGACGTGTGGGAAGGCGGCAAGATTCTCGACCCCGAGAACGGCCGCAACTACACGCTGCGCCTCACGCCCATCGAGGGCGGCAAGAAGCTGGAAGTGCGTGGCTCCATCGGCCCCTTCGGCCGCACGCAGACCTGGATCCGCATCCAGTAACCCCCATTCCCGTGGCCGCGCGCACCCCAGCGGGGTGACGCCGCGCCCCAACAAGGAACCCAACCCATGTCCCGATTCCAAGTGAAAAAAGTCGCCGTGCTCGGCGCAGGCGTGATGGGCGCGCAGATTGCCGCCCACCTCGTCAACGTGAAGGTGCCCGTGGTGCTGTTCGACCTGCCTGCGAAGGAAGGCCCGAAGAACGGCATCGTCACCAAGGCCGTCGAAGGCCTGAAAAAGCTCAAGCCTTCGCCCCTGGGTGTGGCTGATGATGCAGCGCTGATCCAGCAGGCCAATTACGAAGAGCACATGCACCTGCTCAAGGAATGCGACCTCGTGATCGAGGCCATTGCCGAGCGCATGGACTGGAAGCTCGACCTGTACACCAAGATCGCTCCCCACGTGGCCAAGCACGCCATCCTGGCGTCCAACACCTCGGGCCTGTCGATCACCAAGCTGAGCGAAGTGCTGCCCGAGAGCATCAAGCCCCGTTTCTGCGGCATCCACTTCTTCAACCCACCGCGCTACATGACGCTGGTGGAGCTGATCAACACCCCCACCACGCAGCCTGAAGTGCTCGACCAGCTCGAAGCCTTCGTCACCAGCGGCCTGGGCAAGGGCGTGGTGCGCGCGCACGACACGCCCAACTTCGTGGCCAACCGCGTGGGCATTGCGGGCATGCTGTCCACGATGAAAGAGGTGGAGAACTTTGGCCTGACCTACGACGTGGTGGACGACCTCACGGGCAAGAAGCTGGGCCGTGCATCGAGCGGCACCTTCCGCACCGCCGACGTGGTGGGCCTGGACACCATGGCCCACGTCATCAAGACGCTGCAGGACAACCTGAGCCTGGAGACCGATCCCTTCTACGAAAGCTTTGGCACGCCCGCCGTGCTGAAAAAGCTGCTGGAACTGGGCAACCTGGGCCAGAAGACCAAGGCCGGTTTCTTCAAGAAGGTCGGCCGCGACGTGATGCGCTTCGAGCTGGAAAGCGAAGAGTACGTGCCCGCCGGCCAGAAGGCCGACGAGGTGTACGCTCGCATGCTCAAGAAGCCCGCCGCTGAACGCCTGCGCCTGCTGCGCAACGCCGAAGGCGCGCCCGGCCAGTTCCTCTGGGCCATTTTGCGCAACAGCTTCCATTACGCTGCCGTGCACCTGGCCACTATTGCCGACAACGCCCGCGACGTGGACCAGGCCATGCGCTGGGGCTTTGGCATGAAGCAGGGCCCCTTCGAGCTGTGGCAAGAAGCCGGCTGGCTCGAAGTGGCGAAGATGATCCAGGAAGACATCGACGCTGGCAAAGCGCTGTGCAAGGCACCGCTGCCCGAGTGGGTGTTCAAGGGCCCTGTGGCCGACGCCGGTGGCGTGCACACCGCGCAAGGTTCGTGGAGCGCATCGCGCGGCCAGTTTGTGCCCCGCCGCCAGCTGCCCGTGTACGAGCGCCAGATCTTCCCCGAGGCGCTGCTGGGCGAAACCAGCCTGCCCGACTGGCGCACCGCTGGCACCACCATTGCCGAATCGAAAGCCCTGCGCACCTGGACGCTTGATAGCAAGGTTCTGATTGCCAGCATCAAGAACAAGATGCACGCCATCAGCCCCGAGGTGATGGAAGGTCTGGCTGAAGCCCTGGAGCTGGCCGAGCGCGAATACGACGGCATGGTCATCTGGTCGGGCGATGCGCCGTTCAGCGTGGGCGCCGACCTGGAAGCCACCATGCCCGCCTTTGCCGTGGGCGGCCCCGACGCGGTGGAAAGCATCGAGCAGGAGCTGCAGAACCTGATGATGCGCATCCGCTACGCGCAGGTTCCCGTGGTGGCTGCCATCCACGGCATGGCGCTGGGCGGCGGCTGCGAGCTGGCCGTGTATTCGGCCAAGCGCGTGGCGCACATGGAAAGCTACATCGGCCTGGTCGAAGTGGGCGTGGGCCTGGTGCCCGGCGCCGGCGGCCTGACCTACATCGCCCGCCGCGCGGCCGAGAACATGGCGGCCTCGACGAGCAAGGACATCCTGCCCTTCCTGACCGAAGGCTTCACCGCCGCCGCCATGGCCAAGGTGGGCACCAGCGCGCTGGAGTCGCGCAAGCTGGGCTTCCTGCTGGACAGCGACGTCATCGTTCCGCACAAGGACGAGCTGCTGTTCGTCGCCATCAACGAAGCCAAGTCCATGGCTGCCAGTGGCTGGCGTGCACCGCACAAGCGCCTGTTCCCCGTGGCGGGCCGCAGCGGCCTGGCCACCATCAAGGCGCAGCTGGTGAACATGCGCGACGGCGGCTTCATCAGCGCCTATGACTTCAAGATCGGCGCGATGATCGCCGAGGTGGTCTGTGGCGGCGATGTGGATGCGGGTTCGATGGTGAGCGAGGAATACCTGCTCACGCTGGAGCGCAAGGTGTTCTGCCACCTGATCGCCCAGCCCAAGACGCACGAGCGCATCCTGGGCATGCTGTCCACCGGCAAGCCTGTCCGGAATTGATGATGCACCCCCTGAGTCGCTTCGCGCCTTCCCCCTCTCCTGCGGGAGGGGGACGCACCCTGTGGCCTGGCAAAGCCAGCTCCACGGGTGCACTGGGCTGGGCCGCGCCAGTGTTCGGCAATGTGAGCTGTGTGCAGTGCGATGGGTATCTGGCATGAGCGCGTTGCAAGCCCCTAACAAACTCCAGCGCTCGCTGATGCGCCTGGACGAAGCACCCGCCTTCATGCGGGGCTTTGTGCAGAACATCATCTTGCGCCGGGCCGTGCCCTTCACCGGCACGGCCGGGGTGAAGTTCGTTTCGCTCACGCCTGAGCGGGTCGAGGTGGATCTGGCCAACGAGCATCGCGTGCAGAACCACATCGGTGGCGTGCACGCCTCGGCCATGAACCTGCTGGCCGAAACGGCCACCGGCATGGTCGTGGGCATGAACGTGCGCGACGACTGCCTGCCGCTGGCCAAGGAGCTCTCCATGGCGTTCAAGAAGCGCGCCACGGGCGGCCTCAAGGCCGTGGCCACGCTCACCGCCGAGCAGCGCGCCGCCATGCAGGCCAGCGACAAGGGCGAGGTGCAGGTAGCGGTCACGGTGACCGACGAAGCCGGTGTGGAGCCGGTCGAATGTGTATTTACGTGGGCCTGGGTTCCTTCCAGCCGCCCCCCCAAGAATTGAAGGAGTTTCACCATGGCTCAAAAACAAGTTCAGGACGCCTACATCGTCGCCGCCACGCGCACGCCCATCGGGCGCTCGGGCCGCGGCTATTTCAAGAACACCCGGCCTGACGATCTGCTGGTCGCCGCCGTCAAGAGCGCCATGCTGCAGGTGCCCACGCTGGACCCCAAGGCGATTGAAGACGCCATCATTGGCTGCTCGTTCCCCGAAGGCGAGCAGGGCATGAACATGGCCCGCATTGCGATGGGCCTGGCGTTTGACCACCCTGTGGGCGGCGTGACGGTGAACCGTTTCTGCGCATCGGGCATCACCGCGCTGCAGATGGCCGCCGACCGCATCCGCGTGGGCGAGGCCGACGTGCTGATCGCCGGTGGCGCCGAGTCCATGAGCCTGGTGCCCATGGGCGGCAACAAGCCCTCGTTCAACGCCGAGATCTTTGCGAAGGACGAAAACGTGGGCATCGCCTACGGCATGGGCCTGACGGCAGAAAAGGTCGCCCAGCAGTGGAAGGTGAGCCGCGAAATGCAGGATGCGTTTGCTCTTGAATCCCACCTGCGCGCCATCAAGGCACAAAAGGCCGGTGAGTTCACCGACGAAATCACGCCCATCGAAATCGTGGAGCGCTCGCCCAACCTCGCCACCGGCGAAGTGGTGGAAAAGCGCCGCACCGTGAGCCTGGACGAAGGCCCACGCCCCGACACATCGCTCGAAGGCCTGGCCAAGCTCAAGCCCGTGTTTGCCGCACGCGGCAGCGTCACGGCGGGCAACAGCTCGCAGACCAGCGATGGCGCGGGTGCCCTCATCGTGGCCAGCGAAAAGGCCGTGAAGCAGTTTGGCCTGACGCCCCTGGCGCGATTTGTGAGCTACGCCGCGCGCGGCGTGCCGCCCGAGATCATGGGCATTGGGCCTATCGAAGCCATTCCGGCAGCCTTGCGTTATGCGGGGCTCAAGAGTGATGACATTGGCTGGTATGAGTTGAACGAAGCGTTTGCGGCGCAATCGCTCGCCGTGATCAATACGCTGGGGCTGAACCCTGCCAACGTGAACCCGATGGGTGGCGCGATTGCATTGGGGCACCCGCTGGGCGCTACCGGAGCCATCCGTGCGGCGACGGTGGTGCATGCGCTGCGCCGGCACAAGCTGAAGTACGGCATGGTCACGATGTGTGTAGGGACAGGCCAAGGCGCCGCCGGCATCATCGAAGCTCTTTGAGTTAGCTGGCTACTGCGCGGGCCATCTGCGTCGTTGGGCGGTGCTCGGAATCCTCACGTACTGCAAGTACGTTGCGGTTCCTGCGCTCCGTCCGCCTCGCAGCTGATCCCGCTCGCTACGCCCTGAAGGGCGGGGTGTAAAGGCAGAGGGAAGCGCACTGCCTGTTCATGTTTTCCATTCAAACCTGCGCAGACCGGTTTTGCTACGAGGAGACAAGCATGGCTCAACCGGCCAATCGGTGTGTGATGGTGTGGGGCGGCTGCAGTCTCCGTGACGACGCCCTGGCGTTTGGTTTCGCGGCACACTAGCGGCATGACTTCATCCATCCATCCTTTGGACGAGGCGCTTGCGCTGACGTCTTCCGCGCCCGGGCAGTTCACGGGCCAGACCCATCCCGGCTACTGGAACATGGTGGGGCCATTCGGCGGCGTGACTGCGGCCACGCTGCTGCAGGCCGTGATGCAGCACCCGGACCGGCTGGGCGACCCCTTGTCGCTCACCGTCAATTACGCGGGGGCGCTCACGGCGGGGGCCTTTACCGTGCAGGCCACGCCCGTGCGCACCAACCGGTCCACCCAGCACTGGACTTTGACCATTCTCCAGGCCGATGCCGAAGGCGCGCCCGTGGTGACCACCACGGCCACGGCCGTGACCGCCGTGCGCCGCGACACCTGGAGCGCTGGCGATGTGCCCATGCCCGCCGTGCCCGGCCCCACGGCCCACCCGGCCATCGAACACGGGCCCGAAGCCATGGAATGGCTCAACCGCTATGAAATGCGCCCCATCACCGGCGCACTGCCGCGCGCCTGGGATGGCAGTGGCGACCACAGCCTGACCCAGCTGTGGATGCGCGACGCACCGGCACGGCCGCTGGACTTTTGCGCGCTGTCTGCACTGGCTGACCTGTTCTTCCCCCGTGTGTGGTTGCGCCGTGCGCACCGCGTGCCCGCAGGCACCGTGTCCATCACCGTGTACTTTCATGCCAGCGCAGAGCAACTGGCGCAAACCGGCACCGGCTACCTGCTGGGCCAGGCGCGCGGGCAGGAGTTCCGCAACGGGTTTTTCGACCAGACCGTGCAGCTGTGGAACGAAGCCGGCACCATGCTGGCCACCAGCCACCAGATCGTTTACTACAAGGAGTGAGCGCACCGCCGTGCGCTGCTACGTTCCTCATTCACCTCTTTGACCATGACCGAAACCACCAAAGACATCCTCGTCCACACCGAAGCCGGCGTGACCACCATCACCTTCAACCGGGTGGACAAGAAAAACTCCATCACCACCACGATGTATGCCGCCATGGCTGACGCCCTGGCCGCTGCTGAGCAGGACGCCAGCGTGCGCGTGGTGGTGTTCCAGGGCGACGTGGCCATCTTCAGCGCTGGTAACGACATTGGCGACTTTCTGCAGCAGCCCCCTGCCACGCAGGACTCACCCGTGTTCCGCTTCCTGCACCGCCTGGCCGCCTTCCCCAAGCCCGTGATCGCCTCGGTGTGCGGCCCGGCCGTGGGCATTGGCACCACCATGCTGTTCCACTGCGATCTGGTGTACGCGGGCGACAACGCGGCGTTCTCCATGCCCTTCGTCAACCTGGGCCTGTGCCCTGAAGCCGCATCCAGCCTGCTGGTGCCGCAAATGCTGGGCTACCACCGCGCCGCCGAAGCACTGCTGCTGGGTGAGCCCTTCTTTGCCGAAGCTGCCCTGGAAGTGGGTCTGGTCAACCGCGTGTTGCCACCCACCGAATGCAACGGCGTGGCGCAAGCCCAGGCCAAGAAGCTGGCAGCCAAGCCCCTGTCTTCGCTGATCGAGACCAAGCGCCTGATGAAGAAGCACCAGCTGCCCCAGATCGCCGCCGTGATGGCCGAAGAAGGCGCCAGCTTTGGCCGCATGCTGCGCGAGCCCGCCGCCCGCGAAGCATTTGGCGCGTTTATGGAGAAAAGACATCCTGATTTCAGCAAAGTCTGAAATCAGGTGCCGCAGGCACCAGCGACGCAGTCGCAGGATGTGTTTCCATCAAAAGAGACACCCAGACTTCAGCAAAGTCTGAAGTCTGGTGCTGGCGCAGCCAGTACGCACTGCGAAGCAGGGCGGAAGTGTTTCGCCAAAAGACATCCTGATTTCAGCAAGGTCTGAAGGCTGCTACTGATGTCCGTGATTTAAGCGAAATTGGCTTCCGGCGCTTTATTGACAAGCGCTGGCAGCTATCAAAAGCATAGTAAAGATGGCGGGTAGCCCGCCGCAGCCTCAAGGGTGTTTATGTCCGCTTCGTCTGCTTCCGCTGCCGCCATCGTGTTCGAGCCCGAGTTCCTCGCCGGGCTCACCACCATCTTTGAAGAGAAGATCGTCTTCAACCAGCTGCTGGGGCTCAAGGTCACCAGCATTGCCCCGCAGCAGGTGGTGGCGCGCATCGACATGCGGCCGGAGCTGGTGGGCCACTATGCCTACAACCGCATCCACGGTGGCGTGATCAGTGCCGGGCTGGATGCCATGGGCGGGCTGGCCGTGATGGCCGCCATTGGCGCCAAGCACATGAGCGAGCCGCCCGAGCAGCGCCTGCACCGCTTTGCCAAGCTGGGCACCATCGACCTGCGCATCGACTACCTGCGCCCCGGCATTGGCAGCCACTTCGAGCTGCGGGCCGAGGTGCTGCGCCTGGGCTCGCGCGTGGCCACCACGCGCATGGAATTCTTTGGCCCCGATGGGCAGCTCATGTCGGCCGGGGCGGCGGCCTATATCGTTTCGTAAGTTGTGCTGCGCCGCAGGCGGCGGGCGTGTGGTCCTGCAAGCCTTGCAAGCGCATGCTACGAACGAACCGTTTGGTTACTGCTTTTGCGGAAGATGGCAACTTTTGCAGGCATGAAAACCTAGGATGCATCCTTTTCAAGGAGATCTGATGGCCGTGCAAAACCCCTTCTTTGGCAAACGCGAACCCGAACCCTTCCAGCGCCACACCACCCCTGCCAATGGTTTGAACACGCTCGCCTCGGGCTCCGCCCCAGCGGTGGGCGCGCCAGCGGGCGGCCTCACGGGGCAGAAGCCACAGGCTTCTTCGGTAGGCGACAGCTCGGGCAGCAAGCTCACGGTGGGCCCCAACATCAAGCTCAAGGGCGTGGAGATCACCGACTGCGACACGCTGGTAGTGGAAGGCACGGTAGAAGCCACCATGGATTCGCGCGTGATCCATATCTCGGAAAACGGCGCATTCAAGGGCTCGGCAGAGATCGACATTGCCGAGATCCATGGCGAATTCAACGGCACCCTCACCGTGCGCCAGAAGCTGGTGATCTACAGCACGGGCAAGGTCAACGGCAAGATCCGCTACGGCAAGCTCGTGGTGGAAGAGGGCGGGCAGCTGGCGGGCGAGATCGAAGCCGGTATTGGCGCTGGCGCGCGCGCATCGGCTGCGCCTGCGGTGGTGCGCGCAGAGCCCGCTGCCATGGCGGCCTGAGGGCTCAGAAAACCGCCTGGGGCTTTCAGCCCTGGGCAGGCGCCTGCGGCTTGGGCAGCGGGCGCGGGCGCCCATTGGCGTCTATGGCCACATAGGTCAGCGTGGCCTCGGTCACCTTCACATAGCGGCCCTGGTCTGAAAAGCGCTCGGCATACACCTCGACCTGCACGGTGACCGAGGTGTTACCCACGCGCGTGATGTGCGAGAAGAACGACAGGATGTCGCCCACGCGCACCGGCTGCTTGAAAATGAACTCATTGACGGCCACCGTGGCCATGCGCCCCTGCACATAGCGCGCGGGCAGCACCGAACCGGCCAGGTCCACCTGGGCCATCACCCAGCCGCCAAAAATATCGCCGTTGGCGTTGCAGTCGCCAGGCATGGGAATGACTTTGAGCACCAGTTCGTGCTCGGAGGGCAATGCGGCGGGTGGCGGGCTGAAAGAGGCAGACATAGGCACAATCACTAGATAACAACAATCAGGATTGTCCCCCATGCGCCAACGCGGTGAATCCGGCCCTCCACATTCCCCATCGTCTCCTCCGTCCGCGCAGCGATCCCGCACCGACTGGCTGACCTTGCAGCGCCTGTTGCCCTATCTGTGGCAGTACAAGTGGCGCGTGGTGGCTGCCATCGCCTTCATGGTGGCCGCCAAGCTGGCCAACGTGGGCGTGCCCCTGCTGCTCAAGACCCTGGTCGATGCCATGAGCTTCAAGCCGGGCGATCCGGCCGCCATGCTGGTCGTGCCCGTGGGCCTGCTGGTGGCCTACGGCGCGCTGCGCCTGTCCACTTCCGTGTTCAACGAGTTGCGCGAGCTGGTCTTTGCCAAGGCCACGCAGGGGGCGGCGCGCTCGATTGCGCTGCAGACCTTTGAGCACCTGCACGCGCTGAGCCTGCGCTTTCACCTGGAGCGGCAAACGGGTGGCATGACGCGCGACATCGAGCGCGGGGTGCGCGGCATTGAGTCGCTGATCTCGTTCTCGCTGTTCAATGTGTTCGCCACGCTCATTGAAGTGATTCTGGTGCTGAGCGTGCTGGCCGTGAAGTTTGACGCCTGGTTTGCCTGGATCACGCTCACGGCGCTGGTGCTGTACATCGTCTACACCGTGCTGGTGACCGAGTGGCGCACCAAGTTCCGCCGCGAAGCCAACGAGTTCGACTCGGCCGCGCACACCAAGGCGGTGGATTCGCTGCTGAACTACGAGACGGTGAAGTACTTCAACAACGAAGGCTTCGAGGCCCGCCGCTACGACGAAAGCCTGGAGCGCCTGCGCCGCGCGCGGCTCAAGAGCCAGACCACGCTGTCCATGCTCAACGCGGGCCAGCAGCTCATCATTGCCGTGGGGCTGGTGGCCATGCTGTGGCGCGCCACGCAGGGCGTGGTCGATGGGCGCCTGACGCTGGGCGATCTGGTCATGATCAACGCGTTCATGATCCAGCTCTACATTCCGCTCAACTTCCTGGGCGTGATCTACCGCGAGATCAAGCAGAGCCTGACGGACCTGGACAAGATGTTCGTGCTGATGGACAAGGAGCGCGAGGTGGCCGATGCCCCTGGCGCGCAGCCGCTGCAAGGCCTGGCGCAGCCCACGGTGCGGTTTGAAGATGTGCACTTTGCCTACGACCCTGCGCGGCCCATTCTGCAAGGCGTGAGCTTTGAAATCCCTGCGGGCAAGACGGTGGCGGTGGTGGGGCCCTCGGGCTCGGGCAAGTCCACGCTGGCGCGGCTGCTGTTCCGCTTCTACGACATCCAGCAGGGCCGCATCACCATCGCCGGGCAGGAGATTCGCAGCGTGACGCAGGCCAGCGTGCGCCAGGCGATTGGTATCGTGCCGCAGGACACCGTGCTCTTCAACGACACCGTGGCCTACAACATTGCCTACGGCCGCACGGGTGCCACGCAGCAAGAGGTGGAGGCCGCCGCGCGCGCTGCGCGCATCCACGACTTCATTGCCGCCACGCCCAAGGGCTACGACACCATGGTGGGCGAGCGGGGGCTCAAGCTCTCGGGCGGTGAAAAGCAGCGCGTGGCCATTGCGCGCACGCTGCTCAAGAACCCGCCCATCCTTATCTTCGACGAGGCCACCAGCGCGCTGGACTCTGCCAACGAGCGCGCCATCCAGGCCGAGCTGCAAAGCGCTGCGCAAAACAAGACCACGCTGCTCATTGCCCACCGCCTCTCCACGGTGGTGGACGCGCACGAGATTCTGGTGATGGATGCGGGCCGCATCATTGAGCGCGGCACGCACGCGCAGCTGCTGGCCCAAGGCGGCCGCTACGCCAACATGTGGGCCTTGCAAAAGGAAAGCCCCCCTGAGTCGCCTGCGGCGCCTTCCCCCTGAGGGGGACGACGCCCTCGCTGCGGGGCGGTGCGGCCGGCGTAGGCCCTTGCTCGGCGTCTCTCGCCTCGCGTGCGCCGGTTTCATGCGCTTTGCCCTAGACAATTGGGCGCAAGCTCGTAACCTCCTCCAGCCATCAGCGCTGGTTTTTGATGAACTGTTTTGATGTATGAAGCCTGTCCTGCTTGCCCTCACTTTTCTCTCGGAAGAACACCGCGCCCAGATGGCCGAGGTGTTTGAAGTGGTCTACGCGCCCGATGCAGCGCAGGCTGCGGCCGCGATTGCTGAACACGGCCCGCGCGTGCGGGTAGCGCTCACCATTGGGGCCATTGGCCTGTCGCCAGCGCAGATCGACGCGCTGCCCGCGCTCACGCTGATCTGCGTGCTGGGCGCGGGTTATGAAAACGTGGCGGTAGACCACGCCAAGGCGCGTGGCATCGTGGTGGCTACCGGTGCGGGCACCAATGACGACTGCGTGGCCGACCACACCTGGGGCCTGCTGATTGCGGCGCAGCGCCGCATCCTGCCGCTGGACAAGGCCACGCGGGCCGGTGTGTGGCGCACGGCGCTGCCGCTGCCCCCCAACGTGTCGCACAAGCGCTTGGGGCTAATCGGCCTGGGCACCATCGGCAAGAAGATTGCGCAGCGCGCGCTGGGCTTCGAGATGGAGGTGGGCTACCACAACCGCAGCGCTCGCACCGATGTGCCTTACCGCTACTTTGCCGATGTGGCGGCGCTGGCCGAGTGGGCGGACTTTCTCGTCATCGCCACGCCCGGCGGCGCTGCTACCCGGCATCTGGTCAACGCTGCCGTGCTGAACGCGCTGGGCCCACGTGGTGTGGTGGTCAACATCGCACGCGGCAGCGTCATCGACACCGCCGCCCTGGCCGCTGCGCTGCGCGAAGGCCGCCTTGCGGCTGCGGGCCTGGACGTGTACGAGAGCGAGCCTGCGCCTCCGGCGGAGCTGCTGGACCTGGACAACGTGGTGCTCACCCCCCATGTGGCGGGCTGGTCGCCCGAGGCGGTGCAGAACTCGGTAGACCGCTTCATGGAAAACGCTCGCCGCCACCTGGCGGGCGAAGCGCCGGTGACACCGCTATGAGCATCAAATCGGCCTCTAGCGCTTTATTAACAAGCGCAAGCAGCTATGAAATCAATAGCGTTTGCGTTGGGCGATGTGTGGGTCAACCCAGGAGCGGCGCATGACGCTGGACCTGGCCGACCTGCAGCAGCGCCTGCGCGCCTTTGCCGCTGCCCGCCAATGGCAGCCGTACCACACGCCCAAGAACCTGGCCATGGCGCTGATGGTGGAGGCGGCCGAGCTGCAGGAGCTGTTCCAGTGGCTCACGCCCGAGGAATCGCAACAGCTCACCGCCGACCCCGCGCAGAAGGAGCGCGTGGGTGAAGAGATGGCCGATGTGCTGCTCTACCTGCTGCAGCTGGCCGACCACACCGGCGTGGACTTGCGCGACGCGGTGGAGCGCAAGCTGGTGAAGAACGCCATCAAGCACCCGGCGCCGCCCGCTGGCCCGGCTTCGGCCGATGGACCATAGCCGGGCTGCGCGCGCTCAGGCGTTTTCGGAGTACCCCTTGGGCCAGCCGCCGCTGGCGTGGTTGCACTCTTGCCAGTTGCGCCCGCGCGGGGTGTGGCCGATGCCGGGGTTGAAGGTGTTGGTCGGGTCCAGCGACTGGTAGAAGCCCGCCAGCGCGGGCTTGGCCACGTAGAGGTGGCCCACGTTGTGCTCGGCGGGGTATTCGGCGCGGCGCGCGTCCAGCAGCTCCCACATGCGGTGCTCCATGGCCAGCGGGTCCACGCCCTTCTTCACGATGTAGTCCTGGTGGAACACATGGCAGAAGAAGTGGCCGTAGTAGAGCTTGTGCACCACATCGCGCTCCACGTCCTGCGGCAGTTGCTCCACCCATTCGCGGTCGTTGCGGCGCAGGGCGATGTCCAGCGCCACGATGTCTTCGACCTCGCTGCGGTGCACCTCACGGTAGCGAATGGCCGCGCCTGCAATCGCAAAACGGTGCAGGAAGGCTTTGCGGCCTTCCTCGGCATCGCACTCAAACCAGCCGCCCGCCGTGTGCGCAGGCGCAAAGTGTTCGGCCAGAAAGGTGCGTGTGGCTTCCACCTGGTCGTTCGATACGCGCACCAGCAGGTGGTGCTCGTACAGGTCGCGCCACTGGCGCACGCGCCGGGGCAGGTGGCTGGGCAGCAGGCGCGTTACGGCCTGGATGGCGTGGTCCACAAAGCCGCGCATCCCCAGGCGTTCAAAGAACCCATCGAACCGGCTCTTGAGTGCAAAGGCCGCAGGCACGCGGGCCGTGCCAAAGCGGTCGATGAGCAGGAAGGTGTCCTTGCCGTACTTCTCGCCAATGTCAAACGCCGTGCGGTGGATGTATTCACCGGCAATGGGCGGGCGGGGCAGGGCGGTGAGCAGGTGGCGGCGCACGGCGGTGAGGTCGTCGGGCGTGTTGCTGCCGATGTAGAACACCGTGCTGGGTTCCTTGGGGAAGGTGTCCAGCCGCACGGCAAACAGGCACACCTTGCCTGCGGAGCCCGAGGCCTCGAACAGGCGGGACGGGTCGGCATTGAAGCGGGCGGGGGTGTCGGCATCCACGGCACGCACGTCCTGGGCGTAGCGGGCATCAGAGGCCGCGCGGCCTGTGTCGCGCTCAACGTCAGCCTCGGCATAGTCGCCGTTTTGCAGCCGGGTCAGGATTTCTTCGGGCGTGTGGCCCAGGGCGATGCCCAGGTGGTTCACCAGCTCCAGCGTGCCGTCATCTTTCACGCGGGCGTACAACGCCAGCTCTGTGTACGCCGGGCCGCGGCGCACCAGTGCACCGCCCGAGTTGTTGCAGATGCCGCCCAGCACCGACGCGCCGATGCACGACGAGCCGATGACCGAGTGCGGCTCGCGCCCCAGCGGGGCCAGCGTCTGCTCCAGCTTGTCCAGGGTGGCACCGGGCAGGCACACCACCTGATCGCCCCCGGCAATCACCTGCACACCGGTGATGCGCAGTGTGTTCACCAGCACGATCTCGCGGTCGTAGTTGGCACCGTCGGGGGTGGAGCCGCCCGTCAGGCCCGTGTTGGCCGCCTGCATGATGACGATGCGGCCCGCCGCCACAGCGGCCTGCAGCACCTTCCACTGCTCCAGCAGCGTGCCGGGGCGCACCACGGCCAGCACCGGGCCTTCGCCCGTGCGGTGGCCTTTGCGAAAGCGCCGGGTGGCCTGGTCGTCGGTCAGCACATGGGCAGCACCCACGGCGTCACGCAATTGCGCCAGCAAAGCCTCGCGGCTGATTTGCGGGACCACGCTCATGCTTCGCGCGCAAGCAAATCAGTGGAGATGTCGGCCACCTTGGCCACGCTGGTCAGCGTCATGGCCACGCGCATCTCTTTTTCCAGCAGCTCCAGCAGGTGCTTGACGCCCGCCTCGCCGGCAGCGGCCAGCGCGTAGATGTAGGCGCGGCCGATCATGGCGCAGTCGGCGCCCAGGGCCAGGGCGCGCACCACGTCCAGCCCGTTGCGGATGCCCGAGTCGGCCAGGATCTTGATCTGGCCCTTCACTGCATCGGCAATGGCGGGCAGGGCGCGGGCCGACGACAGCACGCCGTCGAGCTGGCGGCCACCGTGGTTGGAGACGATGATGCCGTCCGCGCCAAAGCGCACGGCGTCCTTGGCGTCTTCAGGGTCGAGGATGCCCTTGATGACCATGGGGCCCTTCCAGAAGGCGCGAATCCACTCCAGGTCTTTCCAGGAGATGGATGGGTCGAAGTTGGCGCCCAGGTAACCCATGTAGTCCTGCAGGCCTGTGGGGCTGCCGCGGTAGGCCGAGATGTTGCCCAGGTCGTGCGGGCGGCCCAGCAGGCCCACGTCCACCGCCCAGCGGGGGTGCGTCATGGCCTGCCAGTAGCGGCGCAGCGGGGCGTTGGGGCCGCTCATGCCCGAATGCGCGTCGCGGTAGCGGGCGCCGGGCACGGGCATGTCCACCGTGAACACCAGCGTGGTGCAACCTGCGGCCTGGGCGCGCTCCAGCGCGTTTTGCATGAAGCCACGGTCTTTCAGCACGTAGAGCTGGAACCACATGGGGCGCTGGATTTTGGGCGCCACTTCTTCAATGGGGCAGACCGACACGCTGGACATGGTGAACGGAATGCCGTGTTTGTCGGCTGCGCGGGCGGCCTGCACCTCGCCGCGGCGGCGGTACATGCCCGTCAGGCCCACGGGCGAGAGGGCGACGGGGATGCTGAGCTTTTCGCCAAACAGTTCGATGCTGGTGTCGAGCTGGCTCATGTCCTTGAGCACGCGCTGGCGCAGCGCCACGGCGGCGAAGTCGTCCACATTGCGGCGCAGCGTTTGCTCGGCATAGGCGCCGCCGTCGATGTAGTGGAACAGGAAGGGGGGAAGGAACTGTTGCGCTGCTGCGCGGTAGTCGGCGCTGGAGGAGATGATCATGGTGGTGGCTGTTTCAGGTCTTGGGGGGCTAGATCCAGGGGCAGGCGCATGGAACGTTCGCGCCGTGCGCGGTCTTCGTCCATGCGCTGGATGGTGGTGCGCACATGCTCCAGGTGCTCGCCAATGCATTCGCGTGCGTGCTGCGGGTCGCCGTCCAGAATCGCCTGCATCAGCGCCTGGTGCTGCGCCGTGAGGGCTTGCAGCGTGACGGGCGCGCTCAGGCGGAACATGTCGTGGCGGTTGCGCTCCACGGTGGAGAGCACCACGGTGAACAGGCTCTGCATCACCTGCACCAGCACCAGGTTGTGCGAGGCTTCGGCAATGGCCAGGTGGAACTGCGCGTCGGCGCGCGCAGCCAGCTCGGCGTGGCCGCTTTGCTGGTGCTGCAGCATCACTTCAAAGCAGCGCTGGATGTGGGCTTTGTCTTGCGCCGTGGCGCGCTGTGCGGCCAGCCAGGCGGTGCTGGTTTCGAGCGCGTGGCGCGTCTCCAGCACGTCGTAGCGGTAGTGCGGGTCGGATTCGATCAGGCCCGCCAGCGGCACCATGGCTTCCTGCAGCCACTCTGCGGGCTTGTGGATCTGCTGCACATAGGTGCCATCGCCGCGCCGGGCCGAGAGCACGCCCTGGCTGGTGAGCTTCTGGATGGCTTCGCGCACCGAGGTGCGCGACACCCCCAGCTCCTCCGCCAGTTGCCGTTCTGCGGGCAGCTTTTGTCCGGGCTGCAGTCCGCGGTCTTGCACCAGGGCAAGCAGTTTTTCGACAACGTGATCGGCCAGGCGCATGGGGGCTCTCGGATTCAGGGTTTCAATGACCCGGAATCATCCACGTAAACACATAGGCCTGCAGCGTGCAGATGATGCCGATGATGGCGGCGAACACCAGGCTGTGCTTGACGGTGAAGCGGAACAGGTCCGATTCCTTGCCCGCCAGGCCCACAGCCGCGCAGGCAATGGCGATGGACTGGGGCGAAATCATCTTGCCGGTGACGCCGCCTGTGGTATTGGCCGCCACGGTGAGCACGGGCGACAGGCCGAGCTGGTTGGCCGTGGTGGCCTGCAGCGCGCCAAACAAGGCGTTGGCCGAGGTGTCCGAGCCCGTGAGGAACACGCCAATCCAGCCCAGGAAGGGCGAGAAGAACACAAACGCCTGGCCCGTGTGGGCCAGCGCCAGGGCCAGCGTGGCCGACAGGCCCGAGTAGTTGGCCACGAAGGCAAAGGCCAGCACCATGCCGATGGAGTAGATGGGGATGACCAGCTCGCGCACCGTCTCGCCCAGCGTGGCCACGGCCTTGGCGGGCGAGAAGCGGGCAAAGGCAATGGTCAGGATGGCGGCAATCAGGATGGCCGTGCCAGTGGCGGCCAGCCAGTTGAAGGTGTACACCGCGCCGTAAGGTGTGGCCTGCGCGACCACCGGGGGCATCTTGGCGACCAGCTTGTCGAGCATGGGCACGGGGATGTTGATGATGGTGGAAGCCAGCGGGCCACCGGCAGCAAACAGTGCCTTGAAGGGCTTGAGGCTCCACAGCGTGACCATCGCGGTCAGGATGATGAAGGGCGACCAGGCCTTGAGGATGGCGCCTGCGGTAAGGGGCGCTGTGGCACCGGCTTGGGGCTTGGCTGCAGCGGGTGCTTTCGTGCCAGTGGCCTGGCTGGTCGTGCTTTCTGCCGTATCAAAACGGAAGATGCGCTTGGGCTGCCACACCTTGAGGAAGGCCGTCAGGGCAATCAGCGAGACGATGGCGGAGGTGATGTCGGGCAGCTCTGGGCCAATGTAGTTGGCGGTGAGGAACTGCACCACGGCGAACGAGCCGCCGCCCACCAGCACGGCAGGCCAGGTCTCCTTCACGCCGCGCCAGCCGTCCATGATCGCCATGATCCAGAACAGCACCAGGATGGTCATGAAGGGCAACTGGCGCCCGGCCATCTGGCCGATGAGGAAGGGGTCAATGCCCGACACCTGACCGGCCACGATGACCGGAATGCCCATGGCGCCAAAGGCCACGGGGGCGGTGTTGGCGATCAGGCACAGGCCGGCAGCGTACAGCGGCTTGAAGCCCAGGCCCACCAGCAGCGCGGCGGTGATGGCCACGGGGGCGCCAAAGCCAGCCGCGCCTTCCAAAAACGCACCAAAGCAGAAACCCACCAGGATGAGCTGCAGGCGCTGGTCGTGCGTGACGGACAGGATGGAGCTGCGGATCACATCAAACTGCCCGGTCTTGACCGACAGCTTGTACAGAAACACGGCCGCCACAATGATCCAGGCGATGGGCCACAGGCCGTAGAAGAAGCCATACACGGCCGAGGCCAGCGCGGCGCTCACGGGCATTTTGTAGAACAGCAGCGCCACGCCCAGGGCCAGCAGCACCGTGACGGTGCCCGCCTGGTAGCCCTTGAGCCGCAGCTTGGTCAGGGCCAGAAAGAAGAAGACGATGGGAATGAGGGCTACGAGCGCGGACAGCCAGATGTTCCCGGCCGGGTCGTAGTTTTGTTGCCAGAGGGTTTGCATAACGAAGACAAAGACATTGAAACGCAGACAGGGGCCCAGGGCCCATGGCTTTCTTCACCGCAGTGGACGCGCCGACCAGGCGGCGTGGTCTCCTGAGGCTCGCGTTGCGGGTCGGCGGGCGACCTGTGCTGCGGGCCTGTCTGAAAGGGGCAGGTGGCGCCTTGCTTTCTTAGGTAGACATTGGCCTAAATTGGTGCGACCAAAAAACGCTTATCCGTGCGAATTGGCGAGATTTTGGGTCTTTCTAGGAGGTATGCCTGATAGGGTTAATACTGATTTATGGTCTTTGTAGCTTTATTTGTCTTTATTGGTATTACCAATTTTAAATCGGTAGGTTGCGTTGTCTTAGTCGGGCTTCTGCCCAGTTGGGGTCAGGGTTTTAGGCATAAAAAAAGCTTCTAGCGCTTGCTGTACAAGCGCTAGAAGCTATGGTTTTAGGAGCGTTGCGCTTACTTGCGTGCAGCAATCGCCTTTTCAGCGGCGGTCACCAGATCGGCGCCGATCTGGTTCTTCCACTTGTCGTACACGGGGCGGGTGGCCTTGACGAAGGCTTCGCGCTCGGCGGCCGACAGCTGGGTCACGGTCACGCCGTTGGCAGCGATTTCCTTGAGCAGCGGCTTGTCCGCCTCGACCATGCCTTTGCGGGCGATGGCGATTTCTTCCTTGCCTGCGTCAATGGCGGCTTGCTTCACGATCTCGCGGTCGGCGGGTGTCCAGCTGTTCCAGATGTCCTTGTTCACCACGAACACCAGCGGGTCGTTCACGTAGCCCCACATGGTGATGTGCTTCTGGGCCACGG
>ERZ650300.355-NODE-355-length-27090-cov-26.256001_pt1 | contig 27090 bp, 26 predicted proteins | sample MGYA00376236_ERZ650300 | MGnify/ENA primary metagenome ERZ650300 (study PRJEB26733, sample SAMN07839303) | wastewater metagenome | biome: urban; feature: wastewater treatment plant; material: waste water | place: USA: North Carolina | collected 2016-04-28 ...
AAATTATAACCATGAAACAACCTTTTTTGAAAGCGTATAAATATCGCATCTATCCAAATTCTCAACAGAAAGTGCAGTTTGAAAAGCACTTCGGATGCACTCGCTTTATTTTCAATTGGGCTTTAGCTCTTCAAACCAAAGTCCATTCAGAAACTCAAAAATTATTATCAAAAAAGGATATTCAAGACCAATTGGTTGCAATGAAGAAGCAACCTGAATTTGAATGGTTGAATGAAGTAAACAGTCAATCACTTCTTAGTGGATTACTTCACCTGCATACTGCTTATAACAATTTTTTTCAGCGATTGAAGAAAGGCAAGATTGAATTCAGGAAAATTAAAGGCTACAAGTCAAAACCTGATGAAAAACGCCCATTGAGTCATATTGTTGGCTATCCACGGTTCAAATCCAAGAAAGTACCTCAACGGTCTTATCAATGCCCTCAGCACGCAACGGTGAGCTTTGAGCATGGTTTACTACATCTACCTAAAATTAAAGGGATAAAAACTGTATTTAGTCGGACATTTGATGGGAAAATTAAAACTGTCACCATTAGCAAAACAGCAACAGGTAAGTATTATGCTTCTATCTTAGTTGAGTCTGAGTTAGAGCTTGTTGCACCAACAACAGTTCAACCCGATCAAACTATTGGAATTGATATGGGTTTGAATCACATGCTCATTCAATCTAATGGTGATAAAGTTGAAAATCCAAGACACTTACGGCAGGCTCAAAACCGCTTAGCTATACAGCAAAAGATATTTGCCCGAAAACAGAAAGAATCTAAGAATTATCAGCGTCAAAAGTTAAGTGTTGCATTCATCCATGAAAAAGTGCGTTTGCAACGCTTAGACCTACATCATAAACTAACGCATCACTTGATCTGTGAAAACCAAGCGACCACGTATGCAGTAGAAGATTTAGGAATTAAAAACATGGTAAGGAATCGAAAATTAGCGAAGTCTATTTCAGATGTAGCTTGGGGTCAATTTCTTACGATATTGCAATACAAGGCAAAATGGTTTGGCAAGAATATTCTACAAATTGGAAGATTTGTTCCAAGTTCAAAAACTTGTTCTTGCTGTGGCTATAAGATGGAAAAGTTACCGCTAAGTGTCAGATTGTTTGAATGTCCAAATTGCAATTTGGTTGAAGATCGTGATGTGAATGCGAGTATAAATATCCGTAATTTCGCTTTAGCTGATGCACTAGGGCTTCGTGCTGTGTAAAGAGTTCCTATGCCACAATACTTGTCAGCGCAAGTGTGGCATCGAAAGGTGTAATCAATTTGATTGCATAGGTCGCACAAATTCCCCCACCATAACTCTCAGTTTGGTGGTGGGAGTATGTCAATAGGCGTAGTTGAGGTCGGTATAATCAGTCAATGATTTCTGTACATGCGCTTGGATAAATTCACGTACATCGGCTGCAGTCATCGGTTCACCATTTTTGCTGATGGCATGCTCAATGTCGGGCTGACCGTCAATTTTGATGCGATAAACAAAGCTTTTCTTTGCTTTATATTGTTCATCATTCTTAGCAATGACCGTGACGTAGTGATAGCTATGTTCAAAGTTCAAGTCGGTATGGGCAAAAACAAACTGGTCGAAAAGTTTCAGTGTGGCGCCATTTTCCAGGGCTTGAAGTTCCTCCACAATACTGGCTTCAAACTTCATTCCATATTTTTCTGAAATCGGCTGTTGGTCAATCAACAGGCTAACCATACCATCTTCAGTGGGTTGTACAGTGATGTTGCTCAAGTCCGTCATGGCATATGCTTCAAAAATGGAGTTGGGCATCAGTATCCGCAAAAATTGAAAAAAGACAACCTTTTCAGAACTTGAGATCATGTTGCAGATGACTAAGCTTCAGTTTGATACATAAAAAAAGGAAGCCGAAGCTTCCTCTTAAGTGACACATTTTAGTCTTGTGCATCAATACTTTGACCATTCATATGCAAACTGTCATCGCCCATCAAGTACAGATAGGCAGGCATGATATTTTCAGGCGTTGGCAATGTTTTTGGATCTTCATCGGGATAGGCTTTTGCACGCATTGCAGTGCGGGTCGCCCCTGGATTGATACAGTTAAAGCGGATATTCGGTGAGGTATTTTCTTTGGCAAACAGTTGGCTGACCGCTTCAATCGCGATCTTAGACACCGAATATGCGCCCCAACGTTCACGCGTTTCACGTCCGACACCTGAGCTGGCAAAAACCACGGAGGCATGCTCAGATTTTTTCAGGAGTGGCATTAACTCTTGAGTCATAACGAATGGCGCACGCAAGTTGACGGCCATCACATCATCCCAGACATCGACAGGATAATTTTCCAGTTCGGTGCGCTCACCTAAAATGCCCGCATTATGCAAAATGCCATCTAGGCGCCCAAACTGACGCTCTAAGGTGTCGACCAGTAATTCATAATCACGAGGAGAGGCGCTCGACAGCTGCAAGGGTAAAATTGCAGGTTGCGGCGCACCTAAGCCTTCAATTTCATCATAAATGACTTCGAGCTTATTTAAGGTACGCCCATGCAGCACCACAGTTGCGCCGTGTAGGGCATAACTTAATGCAGCAGCACGACCAATACCATCGCCCGCACCTGTAATTAAGATGATGCGATCTTTGAGCAGATCGGGGCGAGGTTGATATTCTGAATATTTCATCATTACCTCCTCGTTATTTTGATTTTTTAATTGTGATCAAGTCAGTGAGTTGGACGGTGTAGTTTGACTCACAAGAGACTGAATAACATCGTCCAATTCAGCCACAGTCTTCACTATACAATCTGCTTGCCACGCTGTTAAGTCATCTTTGTGCGCGAATGGTAAATAACCATAAGCCGCCAAAATGGTATACATCTGCGCGTTACGACCCGCATCGATGTCACGTGGATGATCGCCGACATAGATACAGTCTTCAGGCGCAATCGCGATGTGCTTGGCAGCCAAATACATCGGCTCAGGATCAGGCTTGGTCTGCGAGACATCCTCTGGGCAGACCAAAACCGCACAGCGTTCTGTCAAATTCAGCGCATCTAATAATGTTTCACTGAGCCAGCGCGGTTTATTGGTGACGATGCCCCAAGGAATCTCTTGGCTTTCAAGTTTTTCAATAAGCGGATACATGCCCGAAAACAGGTCAGTATCTACTGCAATATCGGCACCGTAGGTGTCTAAAAAACGCTGACGATGTGCCAGAAAAATCGGGTCTTCGACTTCCAGTTCTGGATAAACCAATTTCACCATCGCCCGTGCACCTTCAGAGACTTGGCTACGGATCAGGTCTGCATCGACCACAGCGACGCCTTTTTCACGGCACATGTCTTGAATAATGCGAATAAAGTCGGCGGCAGTGTCGATCAGTGTGCCGTCAAGGTCGAATAAGACGGCTTTCATGCAGCACCTTCTTTGACGGTATAGACCATGTAATTGACATCGACATTCGGCGCTAACCAATAGTGTTTGGTCAATGGATTGTAATGTAAACCCGTCATGTCTTTCAGTTTGAGCCCTGCGCCGCGAATATCATGTGCCAGTTCTGAGGGCTTAATGAATTTTTGATAATCGTGGGTGCCTTTGGCTAACATGCGCAGTACATATTCAGCGCCAATAATGGCAAACAGGTAGGCTTTGGGATTACGGTTAATGGTGGAGAAGAATACATGACCGCCTGGTTTCACCAGTTTATGGCAGGCTTCAATGATTGAGGCTGGATTGGGTACGTGTTCCAACATTTCCATGCAGGTCACAATATCGTATTGTCCCGCTTGTTCTTCTGCGAGCTGCTCCACTGGAATTTGGCGATATTCGATATGCTCAACACCTTCTTGTTCTGCATGTAAACGTGCCACATTCAGGGGGGCTTCGCCCATATCAATGCCGAGCACATCTGCACCACGACGTGCCATACTTTCAGCTAAAATTCCGCCACCACAGCCGACATCAAGGACTTTTTTCCCACTGAGTCCACCTGCATGTTCATCAATCCAGTTTAAGCGCAGTGGGTTGATCATATGTAAAGGGCGGAACTCCGAGTGCTGATCCCACCATATGGCAGCAAATGCTTCAAATTTGGCAATTTCTTGTGGATCAACATTCAGTTGCGACATCGTCGGCACCTCAATTTAAGTCATGATATTTAAAACGTTCAATAGGGCTTAGTGTAGCGTTTATTCTAGAAAAAGCGATAAAAGCCTGAAAAAAGTTCACAGAATGAAAACGAATTTGGCATATTTGATTTATAGTATTTGCATAAACTTATCATAATGATTTTGAGGACAATAAGTTCAATGAAAAAACTCCTTTTGAGTGGCTTAGCAACCGCTGTTTTCGCTATTTCTGGTAGTGCATTGGCTGCAAATTTTGTGGCAGGTCAGGACTATATCGTCGTACCAACACCTGTACAGGTGGAAGTGCCAGGAAAAATTGAAGTCCGCGAATTCTTTTGGTATGGCTGTGGTCACTGTTTTAAACTTGAACCGCATATGCAGACTTGGTTGAAAAAACTACCGAAAGATGTGCGTTTTGTGCGTACCCCAGCAGCCATGAATCCAGTGTGGGAACAAGCGGCGCGAGCTTATTATGTGTCTGAGGCTTTAGGTGTACGTAAAAAGACCCACCTGACGTTATTCCATGCCATTCATGATCAAAATCAACCGATTCTAGAGCAACCTGCTTTAGCCAAGTTCTATACTCAGTTTGGTATTCCAGAAGCGAAATTTAACAGTACTTATAAATCATTTGCCATTACTTCAAAAATTGCCCAAGCACAAGACTTAGCCAAGCGCTATCAACTCAGTGGTGTTCCTGCGGTGACGGTGAATGGTAAATATATTGTGCAAGGTGAAGATGCTAAAGTGACTCAAGTCGTGGATTACTTGATTGAAAAAGAACGTGCTGCAAAATAAGCTGAATCTGTTTTAAGTCCTTATTCAGTTAAAAAGCCTGCATCAGCAGGCTTTTTTATGGATTAACAATGTTTATTGCACACTCGATGCTGGCTGCAATAAATCCTCATAACGCAGTTCAATTTTTCTTAAGGTTTTTAAGCGCCAAAGTTGGTGACGAGCTTCGGCTTCATAGCCATTAAAGGCCAAGAGTTTGGCAAATTTGGTCAAATCATAGGGAATCGGGTAGTTCAGCACCATTTCCTCATAGTCACGAATTTGCTCAGGGCTGACTTTGCTGTATGGATTTAACTGAATCCATTCAATGCGGCGGTTAAACTCCGACAGCAGTAAAATGTGATCTTGATTGGTGAACTTTTCAGGGGTGTGTTCATAACGAGAAGCTTGATTCAGCTTTGGTACCATCAACTCATAGTCACGAATAATCAGTGCGACCAAGACCACACAGACAGTAAATGTGATCGGCATGGCAAAGCTCGGTAAAGTCCACGTTTTCACTTTTTGCTGAGATTGAATAATGCCTAGAATCAATCCGAGTGGCAGCAAGAAATAAGCGTAGAACAACGGAAATTCGAGCATACCGTGAATCAGTAAAGCGCCGACCATCAGAAGGCCAATCACAGATTCGAGCGATGTTGCATGCTTTTGCAGTTGATAGCCCCAATAGCTGAGATAGGCAAAAAATGGAATCGCAATCACTAATCCATTCCACACAATAAAGTCGAGAATGAAGTTGTGCGCACTTTTCACCCAAACGGGGCCTTGGAACTGATCACTGATTAGGGTGTAAGCCACACTGGTTTGATGCCAACCATAGCCAAACCAAGGTCGCTCAGCAATGGCATGGAGCATCTGTTGCCAAATGGCAAGACGCGACATATCGCCCGTTGCTCGCGCAACCGCATCACGGGTTTGGGTCACTTCGACATTAGACAGCTGAGCCAACAGGTGATTGAGCTGTGGAATAAACGCAGTAAATGCAATGAACAACGCAAACCATGCGAGGGCACTATACCACTTCAGTTGAACCACACCCTTGTACTGTTGATAGAGTAAATAGAGTAGTACACAAATGCTTGCGACCCATGATGTACGGGACTGACTCAGGGCTACCGCAAATAACATCAATGCAGCACTGACGCACAGCAGAATCGAGTTGAATTTTTTCTTTTCAAATAGGTACAGTGTGCCGAGTAAGGATAGAATCAGAAAGCTCGCCATATTGTTCGGCTGAGCAAAGTTGGCATAAGGACGATCGCCTTTTAAGGCAGTCATGCCGGGAATGTACTGTTCAATATTGAGCCATTGGCAAGTGGCGATGAGCGCTGTTACCAGACCGACTGACCAAAATACAGTACACAGACCACTAAATAATTGCTCACGTTCCAAGGGTTTTTGGCTCAGGTTAAAACCTAAAACCATACTCAGCCAAAATGCAAAGATATATAAGCCACACATCAGTGCTTTGCTGAAAAAGAACAGCTCGCCAAAACCGTACTGAATGAAGGGCACCAGACTCAATAGCAATAGTGGCAGACTCACTTTCGGGAGCAAGAGTTTTTCTTTTAAAAATAAGGCAGAGAGTGCAAATAAAGATAAAAATGCAAACAATTCACCTGTATAGGTGACCCAAGGTCGATAATGAATGGGCAATAGCCATGCCAAGGCAATACAGACACTCGCCGCTAAAAAAAGAAAAAAACGCATAGGAGCTACAGATGAAAAAACTGGCTCTATGATAGTGAAAAAGCATCCAAGTTTGAGCAAAGCGCATTAAAAATTTTGTAATACACCAAAATTGCGTCTGCGAGCGGCTTAATGCAAAGTCGGATTGGCGTGTTTGGTTTGAGCAGATGGTCGTTGCCAATTGGAGATTCCACGGAACATGAGTTGAATCTGCACGATGGTTTGCAGTTTAAATGCAGCCTGCTGCTGTTGGAGTTTATCGGGAGCCACATCTCGACTCAAACCAATCCAGCGCATGGCCCAGTTAAAAGAGGCATCCATTAAAATATTGGCCAATACTTTGAGGTCTTCGCTGTCATGAATATGTTGCATGCTTTCAATACGGGTTAATTCATGGGCGAAGTCATCGATTAAAAAGGCAATTTCTCGCTCAACGGCAGCACGGATCAAGGCTGACCCACCCCAACGTTCTCCAATCAAGAAAATCCACTGTTCAGGATGTTGCTCTACAGCATGAAAAAATAGGTCTAGACTGTGCTCAATCGTGGCATGTGGACCATAAACATAGCTTTGTCCCAATTGGGTTAACATACTTTTGATGTGGAGCGCCGCTTGGTCGACCAGTTCAAGTCCTAACTCATCCAAATCATTAAAGTGGCGATAAAAAGCGGTCGGTACTAAACCCACTTGGCGAGTGACTTCACGGAGACTAATGCGAGCAAAGGAACGTCCCGAGGTGCTGAGTTGTAATGCAGCATTCAGCAAAGCTTGGCGGCTTTGTTGTTTACGTTCTTCCCGAATCGACATAGATGATTGCCTCAGCCTCTTTTAAGCTTCAGTTTAACAAAGAATATGGATGGGTAGGGAAACAGGCGATCAATTACAAATGCAATGCAGTCAGACAAATGCTTTGGGTCTGCTTCTGCTATACTATGCGCCAACCTATTTAGTCAGATGAAGGGCGTATTATGCGTATCGACCAACGAACATTAGATCAATTACGTGATGTCACCATTACTCGTAACTACACACGTTATGCGGAAGGTTCGGTATTGGTTGAGTTTGGTCATACCAAAGTTCTTTGTACGGCAAGTATTGATAACTCAGTACCACGCTTTTTAAAAGGCAAGGGTCAGGGCTGGGTAACCGCTGAATATGGCATGTTGCCACGTTCGACGCATACCCGTAGTGACCGTGAGGCTGCGCGTGGTAAGCAAAGTGGTCGTACTCAAGAAATTCAACGTTTGATTGGCCGTAGTCTACGCGCCATGGTGGATTTAAAAAAACTCGGTGAAAACACCATTACCATCGACTGTGATGTGATTCAGGCGGATGGCGGTACACGTACTGCTGCGATCACTGGTGCTGCGGTGGCTCTCATTGATGCGATGAATACGTTGCTTGAGAAAAAGAAAATTAAGCAAGATCCATTAAAAGGCTTAGTGGCTGCCATTTCAGTCGGTATTTTCCAAGACGAAGTGCTTTTAGACTTGTGCTATGAAGAAGACTCAAACTGCCAAACGGATTTAAACGTGGTGATGACCCAAGCTGGCGAGTTTATTGAAATTCAAGGCACGGCAGAAGATAAACCATTTACCCGTGTACAGTGCAATGCCATGTTAGAAATGGCGGAAAAGGGCATTCAAGAATTGGTGAAAAAACAACAGCAAGCACTGGGCTGGTAAGTTTTAACCCAATAAAAAACGCACTTGAGAGTGCGTTTTTTATTGTGTGTGGATTGAATGCGAACTATTAGAATTAAGCATTAAAACGCATAGAAAGGTCGACTGCTTTGACATCTTTGGTCAATACACCCATCGAAATATAATCCACGCCTGTGCTTGCGACTTCGCGCAAGTTGGCAATGGTGATATTCCCTGACGCTTCCAATTTACACCGTCCTGCAACATGCTTGACCGCATCAATCATTTGTTGCTGGCTAAAGTTGTCTAACATCACGATATCAGCTTGGGCTTCCAATGCTTGGTCTAATTCAGCCCAAGTTTCAACTTCGACTTCGACAGGTTTGCCTGGGGCAATTTGATGCGCTTTGGCAATGGCTTGAGCAATGCCACCTGCTGCCATGATGTGATTTTCTTTAATTAAAAAAGCATCGAATAAACCTAAACGATGGTTTTGACCGCCGCCGACCGCGACAGCATATTTTTGGGCAATACGCAGACCCGGTAGGGTTTTACGGGTGTCGAGCAACTTGGTGTTTAAGCCATCCAGTTGTTTGACATATTCCGCTGTTTTGCTGGCTACAGCAGATAGTGTTTGTACAAAGTTGAGTGCAGGGCGTTCAACCGTAAGTAAGCTGCGTGCTGAACCCGCCAGTTTAAAAATGGTTTCATTGGCACGAACCAGATCGCCATCGTTTTTGAGCCACGTGATTTGTACACTTGGATCAAAAGCTGCAATTAATGCATTGACCCAAGGTTGACCTGCAAGAATCATGTCTTCACGGCTAATAATGGTCGCAGTCGCTTGTTCATCTTCAGGTGTTAAAAGCGCCGTAATGTCACCATCACCGATGTCTTCTTGTAATGCCTGTTGAATATTCAGTTGAATAGATTGTTCAAGCAGTTGCTGCGATATGCTCATCCGATTGTCCGTATCTTTATAGAAGCCATGAAAATTGCGCAATATATTAGCATTTTTCCTGAAAAAGGCGTGAAAATTTCAGAATCAAACGCTGATCAATTTGAGAAATGACGGGGAAAGATTTAGCATGAGAGACATTAAAAAAGATTGCCCAAAGGGCGTAATGGGTTTGAGGAATAAAAATATGCAGGTCATTCCGTCGTTTCAAGTGCAAGCAGGGCAACTGCTGGGAGCGAGACAAATTCCATCGCCTAATTTTAACGCACGTCCTGCTGATACTGAGATTCAACTGATTGTCATCCATAATATCAGTTTGCCTCCCTCACAGTTTGGCGGCGGCTATATTGAACAATTTTTTCAAAATCAATTGGATTGGTCAGTACATCCATATTTTCAAACCATTCAAGGCATGCAAGTCTCAGCGCATTTACTGATTTTAAGAAGTGGCGAAGTCTTACAATTTGTCAATTTTAACGACCGTGCATGGCATGCAGGACGCTCAAGCTATCTGGCCAAGAAAGAGTGCAATGATTATTCGATTGGCATTGAGCTTGAGGGCAGTGATGACTTGCCTTTTGAAGATGCCCAATATGAAACATTGGTACACGTGACGGCCTGTTTACAACAGGCCTATCCTCAAATTCAGCAGCATTTGGCAGGACATTCCGATATTGCGCCAGGACGTAAGACCGATCCAGGCACATTTTTTGATTGGTTAGGCTATCGAAATCGTTTGCAGCAGTTAAAAAGTCAATGAATTGAGAGTCAACAACAACATTAAACAATCAAATATTCGCTGAAGTTTCATTACAATAGCGGCAAATGAAAAACTAGGTGGATACGATGGCGCTGTGGCGGTCAACCGTAATTGTAAGTGCAATGACCATGCTTTCTCGGGTCTTGGGTTTGGTACGAGACATTGTCTTACTGAATGTCTTTGGTGCGGGGAAAGATTTCGATACCTTTGTGGTGGCCTTTCGTATCCCGAACTTCTTCCGTCGGCTATTTGCTGAGGGAGCATTCTCACAGGCGTTTATTCCAGTACTGACCGAATATAAAACTGGGCGTACCCATGCGGAAGTTCAGATTCTGATTAGCCGTGTCTTTGGTTGTTTAATGACGGTTATGACGGCTTTAACCTTCATTGCTATGGTCGCAGCTCCAGCAGTGCTATACATCTATGCACCGGGTTTCCATGCCGATCCAGAGAAGTTCGACCTCGCGGTTTCAATGTTCCGCCTCACCATTCCTTATTTATTGTTTATGTCGCTGACAGCCTTTGCCAGCAGTATTCTAAATAGTTATGGTTCCTTTGCTTCACCCGCATTTTCACCAGTATTGCTGAATGTTGCGATGATTGCAGGAGCATGGTGGTTGACGCCGTATATGGCGGAGCCGATTATGGCACTCGGTTGGGCGGTGATTGCTGCGGGTGTATTGCAACTGGCGATCCAAATTCCTGAACTTTGGCATAAAAAGTTACTGATTCCGCCGAAAGTCGATTTTAAACATGAAGGGGTGGATCGCATCATGAAATTGATGCTGCCTGCGCTATTTGGTGTTTCTGTCACGCAAATCAACTTACTCCTGAACACCATTTGGGCTTCGTTTATGCAAGACGGTTCAGTGTCATGGTTGTACAGTGCGGAACGTATGACTGAATTACCTTTGGGCTTGATTGGGGTAGCGATTGGTACGGTGATTTTACCCGCATTGTCGACCCGTCATGCAGAGCAAGATATGTCGAAGTTTCGTGGCATGATGGATTGGGCTGCGAAGGTCATTGTTTTGGTGGGGGTACCTGCCAGTATCGCGCTGTTTATGTTATCGACCCCCATTATTCAGGCCCTGTTCCAACGCGGTCAATTCACCATTGAAGATACGCAAATGACGGCTTTGGCGCTGCAATGTATGAGTGCTGGGGTGATTTCATTTATGTTGATTAAGGTCTTTGCACCTGGGTTTTATGCGCAGCAAGACACCAAAACGCCAGTCCGTGTCGGTTTAATGGCCGTTGCCGCAAATGCGATTTTAAACGTGGTGTTTATTGGCTTCTTTAAATTGATTGACTGGCAGGCAGAGCATATGGCTTTGGCTTTAGCCTCTTCGGGTTCTGCTCTAGTGAATGCGGGGATGTTGTATTTCTATCTACACAAGCGCGATATTTTCCGTTTTGGCGCACACTGGAAAAAACTGTTTATCCAGTTTGGTATTTCTAACGCCGTGATGATTGTGGCTTTGTGGTATGCATTGACTTGGTATAATGGTGATGTGTCACAGTGGATTCGCGTTGCCGAAGTGATCGGGCTGTGCGTGGTCGGCGTTGTGGCTTATGCGGTTGGTTTGCTCTTTACTGGGTTTAGACCACGTCATCTCAAACATGAAGCATAAAACAAAGCAGTACTTTTTTTATATTGCAAGCAAAGTGCGTAGCTTAAAAAAAGCACGGCTTGATTGAAGAATAGATTGAAATTAATAAAAAGCCTGATCACGAAGATCAGGCTTTTTATTTTGTATATAGCATTGCCTTTGCATTGCTGCCTTATTTTGGCAACACTTCAATCAGTTCCACATCAAAAATCAAGGTGCTATTCGGTTCAATCACATCGCCTGAACCAATTTGGCCATAGCCCAGTTTAGCGGGAATAAAGAAGCGATATTTTGCGCCTTCTTTCATTAGCTGTAAGCCTTCAGTCCAACCTTGAATCACTTGGCTGACTTGAAACTCCGCAGGCTGTTGACGTGCAATCGAGCTGTCAAAAACGGTCTGATCAATCAAACGTCCTTCATAATGGACTTTGACTTTGCTATTGGCCTTAGGTGACTTGCCTTGGCCTTGTTGTAAAACCATATATTGTAGGCCTGAAGCCGTGGTTTTCACCTCGGGTTTTTTCGCATTTTCAGCTAAAAAGGCTGCACCAATTTTGGCATTTTTATCAGCCAGTTGTTTAACTTCTAATAACTGTTTTGCCTCGGCTTGGCGTTTATATTGGGTGAGTACACGCGCCATGTCTTCATCACTTAATGACGCAGCTTGGCCTTTAGATGCTTCACGTAACCCTTGCACAAAAGCATCGAGATCTAAATCTTGAATTGATTCAGCATTGCTACGACCCATGAGATAGCCAAAGCTATAACCGACTTGTTGGTTGATGCTGCTTTTATTATTAATCGGTGCTGCAAAAACAGGTGTAGAAAGTAACAAGCCACAGAGTAATGTTGTTTGAATTTTCATATCGTATTCTCAATAAAAAGAGGAGAGCAAAAGCTCTCCTTTGATTGACTTGTCTTATTTTACTTTGATCAGTTCAACATCAAAAATAAGCGTGCTGTTGGCTGGGATCATGCCGGGTACACCTTGTGGGCCGTAACCTAAGTTCGAAGGGATGTAAAGTGTCGCTTTCCCACCTTCTTTCATGAGTTGTAGACCTTCAGTCCAACCTGGAATCACTTGGTTTAATGGGAACTCAATTGGCTCGCCACGTTCAAGTGAACTATCAAAGACTTTACCATCGACCAGTTGGCCTTTGTAATGCACGGTCACGACAGAGCTGGCAGTGGGTTGCTTGCCTGTGCCTTCTTGCGTAATTTTGTACTGTAAGCCTGACGCTGTGGTTTTCACCCCAGGTTTTTTCGCATTTTCAGTTAAGAAGCTGTCGCTGGTTGTTTGTGCTTGCTTCGCATCATTGGCCTGTTTTTGCTGCATTTCTTGTTGGAACTGCTCATAGGCTTGTTTTAATTCTTCTTCGCTATAGGCGGGTTGGCTACGGGCATGACCAGCACGGACACCGGTTACAAAACTGTTAATATCGAGTTCTGGTGGAGTTTGATGAGCAACCTCATAACCCAGTGCATAGCTAATTTTTTCTACGGCAGATGCATTTTTTGAAACTTGGGCTTCGGCTGAAGCTGGGTGTTGAGATGCATAATAAACGGGAACAAGTGCAGCACCGCCTAGAATAACAGCTACAGCAATGGGTAAGGCTTTACTCATGTGAAATTTTTCCTAATTCTATTACATTCAAAAAGTTTTTTAGCATCTTAGCAGACTTCATGAATGACGTGTTTTGTACCACCAGTACATTTTCAAATTAATATATGCCGAAGTCCTTAAAAAAACTATAAGGATTTGAATATATAAACGTTTGTCATACAAAATAAAGGTTGTTTCTATTCTAAGCTTAAGAGGTTTATGATAAAGATCGCATCTTATTTTGATCTAATAGTATTTATACCTCGACAGTATATGAATAGACACTATATAGATAACCCGAATCCTGCTTAACCGATATTTCCATAATACGAATCATCGGCTTATTTTGATGACATATTTGATAAGCACATAAAGATGCATAAATACCAGCTAAATAGCCTGCAACACTTCTAGTTCGAGTTGTCACTAGATTGTACGTCCCTTTCAGCAAGCTGAATAAAGTTTCTATTTTATTGCGTTGTTTCAGATGGTATTCATCTGCTTTTGATAATTGTATAGATTTCATATTCTTATCGGTGATAAGTAATTAAATCAGTATTTTGTACTCTTAATTTGCTCTTTAATTCTTGACTAATATAGCCACGATCAGCATACAGTTTGGCAGTCATACCTTTGACTAACTGTTCAACCATTTTAATATCTGCGGTATGCCCATTTGATAAAGCTGTACTGAGCATTTCACCAGACTAATTCATAAGCACATGCAGCTTACAGCCAAAGAACCAACCCATAGAACTTTTACCACGGGTTACAATTGCTGCTAGGGATTTATGCCGTTGTATTCGCTGGTTTTTACAGACAGCTAATGTCGTTGAATCGATCCATATCAGAACTTTGCTAATCTTTCATCAAAGCGAAATGCAAGGCATATAAAGCCAGTTGATGGACATTGATCAGATGAATCATGCGTTGATAACAAGGAAGCTGTTTAAATAAATGTTTTTTGTCCAGTTTTAATGACGTAAAGAATGCTTTGAAATTATTAAAATGAGAGGACTTGTACCAAACAGCAATAAATCTAATTTCAGAAATACTGAGTTGAGCAGGTCGACGTCTTAGGCGTTGAAAGTTCTGTTTTAGAAATTTCCAATAGATTGATTCAAATTTTAGAAAAAAATCATCAATGACACAGAATAATTGGGTGCTATCGAACATAAGGACTAGAGCTGTGAGTTTGGTGTGGTAACTTAACTGATGGCTCTAGTCTTTCTCTTTTTCAAGTCAATTGCTTATCCAAGATTCAGGTGGTAGATAAGGTTCATGTTTTATCTATATGAGATTTTCCATAAGAGCTGGAGCGACTCGATATCTAAAAAATACCTTAAAGAATATGATCTTCGATTTATACTTGATTTTGGTGGCACGAGTTAGTTATCGCTTAAAAAGATATTGGTGTTAATAGAAAATGGGTGACGAGTAATAAGTGTGGTTGAAAGATGTTTATTTTTCCATTTTTAAGACATAGTTCAAGAGAAAATAAAAAACTTATTGATGACTTTATTGCCTACAAAAATCATCTGCTGCCATAAAAAAGTTAATAAGACAGTGTGTCAGCAACCTACAATTTAGTCATTAAAAAAAATCAAATTTCTGCTATATTGTGCTGCATTCAGGTCTCTGATCTTCTTTTCTTAAAATTGCACAAGGCTGTACCATGCTACAACTCGCTGATCTAAAAATAGCCATCATCGGATTAGGTTATGTTGGTCTACCCTTGGCCGTAGAGTTTGGTAAAAAAGTGCCTGTGGTTGGTTTTGATATTCATCAAGCGCGTATTAATGAACTTGTGTCAGGCAAAGATCATACCTTAGAGGTTTCTCCAGATGAGTTGGCTCAGGCGAACCAATTGACCTACAGTGCCAATTTAGCAGATTTAGAAAGTTGTAACTTTTATATCGTGACCGTTCCAACACCGATTGATGAGTTCAAACAACCTGATTTAACCCCATTGATTAAAGCGTCACAGAGCATCGGCCAAGTCCTAAAATCGGGCAATATCGTGGTATATGAGTCAACCGTTTATCCGGGTGCAACAGAAGAAGCTTGTATTCCTGTCTTAGAAAAAGTATCAGGTTTAAAATTCAATCAAGATTTCTTTGCGGGTTATAGTCCTGAACGGATTAATCCAGGGGATAAGCTTCACCGTGTGACCAATATTTTAAAAATTACGGCAGGTTCTACACCTGAAACTGCTGATTTTGTCGATGAGGTTTATAACCTTATTATTGAAGCAGGGACGCACAAGGCGCCGAGTATTAAAGTTGCAGAAGCGGCAAAAGTGATTGAAAACACACAACGTGATGTCAATATTGCCTTAATCAATGAACTTGCATTGATCTTCAATAAAATGGGCATCGACACCGAAGATGTCCTGAAAGCCGCGGGGACAAAGTGGAACTTTTTACCGTTCCGCCCAGGTTTAGTGGGTGGGCACTGTATTGGGGTTGATCCGTATTATTTAACCCATAAAGCACAATCGATTGGCTACCATCCTGAAATTATTTTGGCAGGTCGCCGTCTTAATGATGGCATGGGTGCTTATGTGGTCACCCAACTTGTTAAAAGTATGGTGAAAAAGAAGATTCAGGTAGAAGGTGCAAAGGTTTTGGTCTTGGGTCTCAGTTTTAAAGAAAACTGTCCAGATATTCGGAATACCCGCATCATTGATATTGTGAAAGAGCTTGAAGAATATCATATCGATGTTGATGTGTATGACCCTTGGGTGAGCACAATTGAAGCTGAAAGTGAATATGGTATTACCCCAGTCCCTACTTTAAATGCACAAACCTATGATGCCGTTATTCTTGCGGTCGCACATGAGCAATTTAAGGTGATGGGTGCTGATGCTATTCGTGCTTTAGGTAAAGAAAGTCATGTTTTATATGACTTAAAGTATGTCCTGGATCAAGCTGAATCTGATCTTCGTTTATAATGTTTAAAGTAGGAAAGAGCATGAATCAGTATCAAACGGTTTGCGAGCAATTAAAATACGCCCCAAAGACGTGGTTGATCACAGGTGTTGCAGGATTCATTGGCTCAAACCTGCTTGAAACCTTGTTAAAGCTGGATCAGAAAGTGGTCGGGTTAGATAATTTTGCGACAGGCTATCAACATAATCTTGATGAAGTGAAAGGATGTGTCTCAGAGGCACAGTGGTCAAATTTCAATTTCATTGAGGGAGATATTCGTCAGTTTGCGGACTGTCAAACAGCCTGTAATGGTGTGGACTATGTTTTACATCAAGCTGCTTTGGGCTCTGTACCGCGTTCGATTGTTGACCCGATCACGACCAATGACACCAATATCAGTGGCTTTTTGAATATGCTGACGGCAGCACGTGATGCGCATGTTTCAAGTTTTAGTTATGCCGCAAGCAGTTCAACCTATGGTGATCATCCGGGATTACCTAAAGTTGAAGAAAATATTGGGAATCCACTTTCACCGTATGCCGTGACCAAATATGTGAATGAGCTATATGCAGATGTGTTTGCCCGTAGCTATGGTTTTAAGGCGATTGGATTGCGCTATTTTAATGTTTTTGGACAACGCCAAGATCCAAATGGTGCTTATGCAGCGGTGATTCCCAAATGGACTGCGTCAATGATTGCTGGCGATGATGTCTTCATCAATGGTGATGGTGAAACCAGCCGCGATTTTTGTTTTATTGAGAATACGGTTCAAGCCAATATTTTGGCGGCTACAGCCGCTGATGAGGCGAAAAACCAAGTTTATAATGTGGCTGTGGGTGATCGTACCACTTTGAATGATCTATATGCTGCGATTCAAGTGGCATTGCTTGAAAATTCGATTAACTATGCAAAGTCTGCAGTTTACCGTGAGTTTCGTGCAGGCGATGTGCGCCATTCACAAGCCAGTATTGCCAAAATTCAACAGGCTTTAGGATATGCGCCTGAATACCCGATTGCTGAAGGCATTCAGTTGGCAATGCGTTGGTATGTCAATAATTTGACCTGAACGGGCTGACATGATTGCGCGTCTGTTCGCCAAATACCAGTCGATTGGTTTAATCACCACCAGTTTATTAGTGGGGGCGATAATGACATTTATCGCCCTGCCTTTTTTAACGCGCTTATACTCAGTTCAAAATTTTGGTGAATATGGCATTGCTTTAGCCATCGTTAGTGTTTTATCTACGGTAGCAAATTTGCGTTTAGATCAAGCGCAATTGGTCGCAGAACAACAGCATCAAAAAAGCCTCATTTTCGAAGGTGCGGTTTTTGCGACCGTTATTTCATTGCTTTCAGCAGGTGTTTTGAGTTGGTTCTTCGATGGACCGATGGTCTGGGCAATTTGTGGTGGAACTCTTGCCAATACCTTGATTCAAAGCCTTTATAACTATAAGTTTTCAGTACATGCCGAATATTTCTGCGCAGGGCTGAATATTTTTAGAAGCTTAGTTGTGGTGGTGGTGCAGTTAAGCTTGCCTTTATGGATGAATACTAGCTTGGTTGGTAGCTATGCGGTAAGCTCACTGATTATGCTGCTTATCGTCGTGCTTTATATTCTGAAAAATCACCTCTATACCGTGAGTTGGCAGGCATTTAAACATTACAAAGATTTTATCTATAGCAATACGCCGCATGCACTTCTAAATAGCTTTTCACATAATCTTCCCTACTATGTGGTTTCACATTTTGTCGGTGTACAGGCAATGGGTTTTTACGCCATTGTTGAACGCACGCTCCGTGTCCCAATTAACCTAATGTCGCAAACCCTTCGCCAATTTTTTATTCGCAAATTGAAACATGCGCACACCAATCGTCAGGCTTTGCAAAGCAGTGTGATTCTAAGCCTGATTTCATTGCCATTTTTTGCAGTATTTTTTGTATTACCTGAAAGTGTTTATTTGTGGGCTTTTGGCCATGAATGGGTTGGTATTTCAACCTATTTCCAAATTTTGGCATTGGGCTATTGGGCGGTCTTTTGTAATCCGCCTAGTTCAGCTTATCTGATTGCGAAACGAAACAGCCAAGTTTTGTTTAGACTGCAAATTGTGGAATTGATTTTAAAGTTCGTTTTGTTTGCTGCGCTCTATACCATGATGAATGATAAAATTTATATGCTTTTGGCTGTTCCCGTAGCACTCATTTTTTATAATTTTTCCATTTTATATGTGGTGTGGAGAGCAAAATTGTGATGTTTTTTAAAACTTTGAAGTTGCTCAACTGGTTCTCTGCACAGTGCCGTAAAGCGCTGTATAACATGGCATTTTCAAGTCAGTTTAAATATTTTGGGAAGCGTACCAAGCTCGATATTAGCGGTGCCGTGAGTATCGGAAAAAATGTCTATATTGGAGATGACGTTACGATTATTGTGGAACAAGGTGCCTCTCTTGGTATTGGTGATCACAGTTTTATTGGTGAAAGTTGTTATATCAAATGTTTTGGCGGCAAGATTGAAATTGGACAGAATGTCAGTATCAACTCCAAATCGTTTCTCAATGGCTGTGGTGATCTAAGCATTGGGGATAATACCCGGATTGGTACGCAAAGTATTATGATCGCCAGTAACCATAAGTTTGATGATCCTGAGGTTTTGGTCAAAGACCAAATTACCAAACAGGGGATCCAAATCGGTGAAAACATTTGGTTTGGTGCCCGAGTAACCGTGCTTGATGGTGTCAATATCGCCAATAATGTGGTGGTTGGCGCCTGTTCATTGGTGAGTAAAAGCATTCCAGAGGCGGGTGTTTACGTGGGAACACCTGCGAAAAAAATAAAATAAAACTCTGTTGGACAGAGCATATCCGTGTTGCACAATTGAGAGTAAAATAGCCCATTGCAATACTTTTGTCGCACATTTATCTATTTATCTTGGGTTTTTTGATACATGGCATTGATTCAGTCAATTTTCAACACAGTGTTTGATTTAACCTATTTTATGTTCAAGGGCAGTATTGCCTACGCGCGTAAAAAAGGTGTGACTGTTGGTGAGCATTGTCGAATTTATATCAAGAGTTGGGGTTCTGAACCTTTTCTGATTCATCTAGGAAATCACGTTACAGTCACCTCAGGCGTCAAGTTTATTACTCATGATGGTAGTACTTGCCTCGTTTATGATGCGCAAGGTAAACGTTATCAACGTTTTGCCCCTATTCATGTGGGTTCTCATGTTTTTATTGGGGTCAATAGCATCATTATGCCGGGGGTCACGATTGGTTCAAATGTGGTGATTGGCGCAGGTTCAGTGGTGACGAAAGATATTCCTGATAATAGTGTAGCAATTGGTGTACCTGCCAAAGTGGTGAGCAGTTTTGATGATTTCCAAGCTAAAATCAAAACCACTTGTGCCAGTGATTCTGAGCTTGCAGAGGTTCAGGACTATACTCAACGTGTGCAGCGTGCGATTGAGCTTCAAGCACAAAAACAATCTCAGCTTTAGGTTTAAGTGGGTTTTATGATGTTGAATAAAGTGATGTTCTTTTTACCAACACTGGGTGGTGGAGGGGCTGAGCGAACTGTCATCCAGTTAGCCAATAGTTTTGCTGAGCAAGGTATTCAGGTGGATTTGGCTGTCTGTAATATACAGGGTGAAAAGGGAAAATTACGTCCTGAGGTTAGTACTAAAATCCAACTGCTTGATTTGAACTGTGGGCGAGTGGTGAATGCTTTGATGCCACTGAAACAACAATTAAAAACAGGGCAGTACGTTGCAGTCGTTGCCACCCAAACCCATAGCAATATTATTTGTGCCTTTGCCAAGAAACTGGCTAGAGTCAAAACTAAATTAATCTTCCGTGAAGTATCGACACCTTCGAAAAATATGAAACTGCAAGGTTTTTCTAAGTTTGTCTTGAAAAGCCTCGTGAACTATAGCTATCCCATGGCGGATCGCGTGGTTTGTGTATCCAATGGGGTGTTAGAGGATTTTCGTGAATACTATGGCTATCAACAGTCTAATTTAGTCACCATTTACAACCCCGTGATTGATGACAGTTATTTTGTCAAACTTCAAGCACCTGTAACGCATCGTTTTTTTGAGCCTAATCTTAAAGTCATCATGGCGGTTGGACGTTTAACAGAAGCAAAGAACTTTGCCAATTTAATTCGTGCCTTTGCTAGGTTACATCAACAGCAGCCGAATACCCGATTGATCATTTTGGGTGAAGGTGAGTTGCGTCAGGAACTGGAACATTTACGTGCTGACTTGGGTCTACACGATGTTGTGGATTTACCCGGTTTTGATGCCAATCCTTATGCTTACTTCAAATATGCTGAGTTGTTCGTATTGAGTTCAAATTGGGAAGGTTTGCCAGGTGTGCTGATTCAGGCGCTAGCTTCAAAAATTAAAGTGGTGAGTACCGATTGTCCAAGTGGCCCGATGGAAATTTTGGATAATGCCAAATTCGGCTTATTGGTGCCTTGCGATGATGCACCTGTATTAGCAGAGGCTATGCAGCAAGCGCTTTGTGCAGACGGTGTGCAATATACTGCGGCTGAATTTGAACAGCACTGTCAGCAGTTCCATAAAGATACGGTATTGCAACGCTATGCTCAGATGATGGGGTTGGCAGTATGAACAAACCTGTGGTTGTACATGTGATTACCAACTTCGCAGGTGTGGGTGGCGCTGAAATGATGCTGTCCCGTTTGGTTGCGCAAACGCAGGCAGAGTATGAACACATTATTATTTCATTAATGCATGTATCCAATGTTTATGCCGAAACCTTGAAGCTGTGCTCTTCACACTACAGTTTAAATTGGAAGGGTATAAACAGTTTTAGTGTCATGCTTAAACTCAGAACACTACTGCAACAGATTCAACCAAATGTGGTACAAGGTTGGATGTACCATGCCAATGTGATGACCAGTCTAAGTCTGTTGGGTATGCAACAAAAACCACCTGTTTTTTGGGGGGTTCATCATTCACTGGCATCACCTAAAGAAGAGTCGCTGAGTACCAAAGTGGCATTAAACCTCAGCAAGATTTTCTCTCAGCAGCCGAAAGGCATTGTGTATTGTGCGCATTCATCCCTTGAGCAACATCAAGCGTTTGGTTTTAACAATGCAAATCAGCAGGTGATTGCCAATGGTGTTGCCTTAGATCAGTTTCAAGTAAATGAGCAATTGCATGAACCGATCACAATTGGTTTTGCAGGGCGCTACCATACAGCTAAAGGATATGCATATTTATTGCAAGTGATTGCTGAACTTAAAGATCAGCCGATTATTTTTAAAATTGCGGGGAGTGGTGCCAATTTAGACACCCCTGAAATCAAACAAGCGTTTGCTGAGCATCAGTTAGATCCACAAAAAGTACAGCTCTTCGATCAAGTCTCGGGTATGCCGGCTTTTTATCAATCGTTGGATGCTTTTTTGATGACTTCGATTACGGAAGGTTTTCCGAATGTTTTGGTCGAAGCGATGGCATCAGGTTTACCTTGTATCACGACAGATGTTGGGGATGCCAAATATATCGTAGAAGATATGGGTTGGGTGGTTGCGCCACGCGATGTAGCAGCGTTGAAAGCGGCTATTTTAGAATATGTAAAATTGTCGCAGGCTGATAAGCACAGTTTAAAGCAACAAACACGGGCGCGGGTAGAGCAGAACTTTAGTATTCAGCACGTGAGCCAGCAATACATGACGGTATGGAGACAAGGTTGATGAAATTTTTGATGATCAGTAGTTATCTACCGTCTGTACTGAACTTTCGCGGTAAATTGTTAGAGGCGATTCATGCTCAGGGTTTAGAAATACATGTCCTAGCGCCCGACTTACAAGACTATCCTGATGAACTGAATCAATTGCAGCAATTGGGTTATCAGGTGCATACGGTGCCCATGCAACGTACAGGAACCAACCCAATTCAAGATCTCAAAACTTTAAAAACGATGTATCAGCTAATTCGCCAAATTCAGCCTAATTATGTATTGTCTTATACTATCAAACCAGTCATTTATGGCACATTGGCTGCAATGTTGGCAAAAGTGCCTCATCGTTTTGCCTTGATTACGGGTTTGGGTTATGCCTTTCAAAATGCGGAATCGGGTAAACGCAGTATTTTTCAAAAAATGGTGCATGGTCTATATGCACATGCACTCAAACATGCCCATAAAGTCTTTTTTCAAAATCCAGACGACTTAAAATTATTTCAAAGTATGCAACTCGTATCGCCTCAAAAACCGACGGTGGTGGTGAATGGTTCTGGGGTGAATGTGCAGGATTTTGCAGTACTGGATTTGCCTAAAAATGAACACGGACAAGCAAAGGCTTCTTTCTTGCTCATTGCTCGTTTATTGGGGGATAAAGGCGTACGCGAATATGCGGAAGCGGCTCGCATCATTAAAGCAAAGCATCCAAAAGTCGAGTTTCATTTGGTGGGTTGGATTGATGAAAATCCTGCTGCAATTGCGCAAGCCGAACTAGATACGTGGGTGGCAGAGAAAGTCGTCAATTATTGGGGTAAACTTAGTGATGTACGACCTGCAATTGCAGCCAGTTCGGTCTATGTACTGCCATCTTATCGCGAGGGTACACCTCGCACCGTACTTGAGGCGATGGCGATGGGGCGTGCCATTATCACCACCGATGCTCCGGGTTGCCGAGAAACAGTGATCCATGGTCAGAATGGGTATTTGGTGCCAGTGAAGTCGGTTGAAGAGTTAGTGCAAGCTATGCAAACTTTTATTAATGACCCTCAACTGATGGTACGTATGGGACAGCGTTCGCGTGAAATCGCTTTAGAGAAATATGATGTCCATCAAGTGAATGCCCACATGATGTCTGAGATGGGAGTTTAAGCATGCTGAAACGAATTTTAGATGTCGTAATCGCCTCAACGGCTTTGGTGTTGTTATCTCCTGTCTATGCGCTGGTGGCGTATAAAGTAAAAAAGAATTTGGGTTCTCCCGTACTTTTTCGCCAAACGCGTCCGGGCCTATATGGACAGCCGTTTGAAATGATTAAGTTTCGCAGCATGAAAGATGCACTGGATACCGCAGGCAATCCGCTACCCGATAGTGAGCGTTTAACGCCTTTCGGTAAAATGCTACGTGCTACCAGTTTGGATGAAATGCCGGAGTTATGGAATGTGATTAAAGGCGATATGAGTATCGTGGGGCCACGCCCTTTGTTGATGGAATATTTGCCTTTATATAATAGCGAGCAAGCCAAACGCCATGAGGTACGTCCCGGCATCACGGGTTATGCGCAGGTGAATGGACGTAATGCCATTTCATGGGAAAAGAAGTTCGAGCTCGACACATGGTATGTTGAAAATCAGTCCCTCTGGCTTGACTTTAAAATCATGCTAAAAACTGTTAAAAAAGTGCTCGCGAAAGATGATATTAGTGCAGAGGGTGAAGTGACCATGCATAAATTCACAGGCACTAAACATGACTAAGCTTTATGCAGTATATGGGGCTTCGGGTTGCGGGCGGAGCTTAATGCCTGTAGCACGTCAACAATTAGCACGTCAGCAAGAGCCCGCTGAAATTGTCTTCATTGATGATGCCTTGAACGAAAGCGCTATAGTGAATGGTCATCGCGCGATGAACTACCAACAATTTAAAGCTGAGCCTGTACCTTTCAAAGCGGTACTGATTGCGATTGCCAATAGCCAAGTACGTGAAAAAATTGCGCTGAAACTTGAGCAAGACGATATTTCATTGTGGTCGGTACAGGCAGATAATACGGTGCTGATGGATCAGGCTGAGCTTGCCACAGGTTATGCGTTGAGCCCTTTTGTGACGATTACGTCCAATATTAAAATTGGTAAATGTTTTCATGCCAATTTATACAGTTATGTTGAGCATGATTGTGTGATTGGAGATTACGTCACGTTTGCACCGGGGGTAAAATGCAATGGCAATATTCATATTGAAGACCATGCTTATATTGGTGCAGGCGCCGTGATTAAACAAGGTACGCCAGCACAGCCTTTGGTGATTGGTCGTGGTGCTGTGGTGGGTATGGGCGCTGTCGTGACCAAAAGTGTACCTGCAGGTGTGACGGTGGTGGGAAATCCAGCCCGTATCCTGACCAGTAAATAATTGATTTAGGAAAAACTCATGTTAAACACTGCATTTGAACCGTGGCCAAGTTTCACCCTCGCTGAAGCAGATGCGGTGTCAAAGGTTCTTTTATCCAATAAAGTCAATTATTGGACAGGACAAGAGTGTCGTGAGTTTGAAAAAGAATTTTCACAATTTGCACAGACCCAATATGCCGTGGCCTTAGCCAATGGCACGGTTGCGCTTGATTTGGCCTTAAAAGTACTTGGTGTTGGCGCGGGCGATGATGTGATTGTCACTTCACGGACATTTTTGGCCTCAGCAAGTTCAATTGTGACAGCAGGGGCTAATCCTATTTTTGCCGATGTTGAACTGGATTCTCAGAATATTTCACGTCGTACGATTGAGGCTGTACTTACTCCTCATACTAAAGCCATTATTTGTGTGCATTTGGCAGGTTGGATGTGTGATATGGATCCGATCATGCAGTTGGCTGAGGAAAAAGGGATTTGGGTCATTGAAGATTGTGCCCAAGCCCATGGCGCGTTCTATAAAGGTCAATCCGCAGGTTCAATCGGGCATATTGGCGCATGGTCATTTTGCCAAGACAAGATTATGACCACGGGTGGTGAAGGCGGTATGGTCACCACCAATGATGAAAACTTATGGAAAAAAATGTGGTCGTATAAAGACCACGGTAAAAACTTTGACAGTATTTATCACAAACAGCATCCGCCCGGCTTTCGTTGGTTGCACGACAGCTTTGGCACCAACTGGCGCATGATGGAAATGCAAGCCGTGATTGGACGTTTACAACTACAAAAAATGCCTGAATGGACGCAACTACGCAATACCAATATGCATCGCGTTTTAGCAAGTTTTGAAAATCATCCCTATTTTACTGTGGCAAAGCCACCTGCAAATTATATCCACGCGGCATATAAAGCTTATGTACAAGTGAATACAGCACAACTGCCTGAAGGTTGGTCGCGTGATCGTATTATGGCAAAAATTAATGCGCTCGGTGTGCCATGTTTTAGTGGTTCATGTTCAGAAGTGTATTTAGAAAAAGCCTTTGATGGAACACCGTGGCGACCAGAACAGCGTTTAGTTAATGCTAAAAGTTTAGGCGAAAGCAGTTTAATGTTCTTGGTGCATCCGACTTTGTCCGAAAGCAACATGCAAAAAACGGTAGAGAGCATTCAGCAGGTTATCTCGCAAATTCCAGTGTAAAAAAGCGTATAATTTGCCATGCAATTTTTTACCTTCATCTAACCCGTTGAGTCCATCGTGAAAGACATTATCCGAGTTATCGCATCTTTGCCGCGCCGCCAAAAGCAAATTGTTTTAGTGGTCATGGATATCTGTGTTTTACCTTTGATGATGTGGTTGGTTTATGCTATTCGACTAGCCAAACCGAATGTTCCGGTGATGGAAGGTTTAGATTTTTGGTATCTGTATGTCGGGGTGTTTGGCGTCGCGATTTTTGCCTTACTCGGCATTTATAGCGCGATTGTGCGCTCTTTCAATGAAGATTATTTGCTACGGATTTCGATTGCGACATTTATCCAAATTGTTGGGTTATATGCGGTTAAGAAGCTCGGTTTAGCCTTTATTCCCATGAGCATTCCGCTCATGTACGGCTTTGTGCTGTTTTCTTGGATGTGGTGGAGTCGCGCCGTGATTCGCTATGCCACACTGCGTACTTTTGTAAAAAAGCAAAATCGTAAGCGTGTCGCTATTTACGGTGCAGGGCTTGCGGGGCAACAAATTGCGGCTGCATTGTATCGCTCAGATGACTATCTGCCCGTCTGCTTTATTGATGACAAAACCTCCTTGCAAGGACAGTCTTTAAGCGGTCTAAAAATTTTTTCGCCGAAAAAGGCGCTAGGTGCATTTCGCAAATTTCACATCGAAGAAATTTTATTGGCCATGCCATCAGCGAGTCGCGCACGTAAAAAAGCAATTATTGAGTCTTTTGAACCTTCAAATGTCAAAATTATGGAACTGCCTGGTGTCACCCAACTGGTAGGCGGCCGCGTTCAAGTCTCCGATATTCGAGAAGTCGATATTATTGACTTACTTGGGCGTGATCCAGTACCACCCAAGTTAGACCTTTTAGAAAAAAATATTAAAGATAAAGTGGTCATGGTGACAGGTGCTGGTGGATCGATTGGTTCAGAGCTTTGTCGTCAAATAGTGAAGCATCAGCCAACATGTCTCGTTTTATTTGAAATGTCTGAATTTGCACTGTATTCCATTGACCGCGAATTGCAGAACTCAGGTGTGCGAATAATTCCGATTTTAGGTACTGTGACACATCAAGCCAAATTAGAACGTGTATTGCATCAATATGCCGTACAAACTGTTTACCATGCGGCGGCCTATAAACATGTTCCTCTTGTTGAAGCCAACCCTTTTGAAGGCATTTATAACACTTCAATTGGTACTGCACGCAGTGTTGATGCTGCTGTGGCTCAAGGAGTTGAAACCTTTGTTTTGATTTCGACCGATAAAGCAGTGCGTCCAACCAATGTGATGGGTGCATCGAAACGGATGGCGGAATTGTATTGCCAAGGTTTAGCGGCAACAAACCCGCAAACACAAATCAGTATAGTTCGTTTTGGCAACGTATTAGGTTCTTCAGGTTCTGTTGTACCTTTGTTTAAAAAGCAGATTGAAAAAGGTGGGCCTGTTACAGTGACGCATCCTGATGTGACCCGTTACTTTATGACCATCCCTGAGGCTGCTCAGTTGGTGATTCAGGCGGGGGCAATGGGTACAGGTGGAGATGTTTTTCTACTGGATATGGGTGAGCCTGTTAAAATTGTTGATTTGGCCAAGCAAATGATTCGTCTAAGTGGATTTAAACCTATGGATGAAAAAGGCTTAGGGGATATTGCACTTCAGTTTACGGGAC
>ERZ650300.358-NODE-358-length-27035-cov-12.583617_pt1 | contig 27035 bp, 22 predicted proteins | sample MGYA00376236_ERZ650300 | MGnify/ENA primary metagenome ERZ650300 (study PRJEB26733, sample SAMN07839303) | wastewater metagenome | biome: urban; feature: wastewater treatment plant; material: waste water | place: USA: North Carolina | collected 2016-04-28 ...
CTAATTACTTTTTACTAATCACTAATCACTTTTTACTAATCACTATTTAGAAACAAAATCCTTCACCAATTGATACGCTTCTTCAAGAGCAACAGGCAAATCGTAATTTTTGATAATCACATCAAATTGTGGAGCGGTAGCCAATTCTACTGAGGCTTTGGCAATGCGCATGTTGATTTTGTCTTCGCTTTCGGTTGAGCGTTCTTTGAGTCTTCTTTTCAATTCATCAACACTAGGAGGTTTCACAAAAACAGCCAAGGTTTCTTCTGGGAATTTATGTTTAATTCGCAATCCGCCGGCCACATCAATATCAAAAATCACATTTTTGCCCATGGCCCAAATGCGTTCCACTTCGCTTTTTAGTGTGCCATAGAAATTATCGCGATACACTTCTTCCCATTCAACAAACTCTTCTGCTTTGATGTGTTTTTTGAATTGTTCTAAAGACATAAAGTAATAGTCTTTACCATCTACTTCTTCGCCACGAGGTAAACGGGTTGCTGCCGAAATAGAAAATTCCAAATTCAAATCTTCTTTTCCTAATAAATGCCTAACGATTGTTGTTTTTCCCGAACCAGATGGAGCTGAAAAAACTATTAATTTTCCTTTTTTCATATTTTTAGTAATTAGTGATTAGTGAATAGTCATTAGCTAATTACTAATCACTATTCACTAGTTACTTATAATACATTCAACACTTGCTCTTTGATTTTCTCCAATTCATCTTTCATTTGAACGACTAACTTTTGCATTTGAGCATGATTGGATTTAGAACCCATAGTGTTGATTTCTCTACCCATTTCTTGGGTGATAAAACCTAGTTTTCGTCCATTGGCTTCGGTTCCTTTGATGGTGTCTAGGAAATAATCCAAATGGTTGGTTAAACGTACTTTTTCTTCGGTGATATCTAGCTTTTCTAGATAATAGATAAGCTCTTGTTCAAAACGATTTTCGTCAACATTTACTTGCAATTCAGCAATAGCGGTTTGCAAACGATCTTTGATGGCTTGAACACGCTCAGGGTCTAAGGCCAAAGCTTCGTTCATGAATTGACGAATATTTCCGATGCGCAATTGGAATTCTTTTTCGAGAGACTCGCCTTCGTCTTTGCGGAAATTCAAAATGTTTTGAAGTGCTTCTTCGATTACATTTTGGATAGTAGCCCATTCACTTTCGTCAATTTCTTCGCGTTCGACTTTCATGGTATCCGGCATACGAACGGCCATTTTCATTAATTCAGTTTCATCAGCATCTGCATAAACTTCACGTAATTGATTGATATAGGCTTTTACAATTGGAACATTCACTCGAGTAGAGGTTTGCTCAGCGGTACTTTCAATATAAATAGAGAAATCAATTTTTCCTCTTTCCAATTTTGAAGCAATTAGATTGCGCAATCCCAATTCCATTTCGCGGTATAAAGAGGGCATTCTTACATTCAAATCTAATCCCTTACTGTTTAGGGATTTTACTTCTATTGTTATTTTTTTGGTTGGCAATTGTAGTGTTGCTTTACCAAAACCGGTCATGGATTGTATCATATGTTTGTATAAAAAGCTGTAAAGATAAGTAAAGTAATTTGTACTTAAAGAATACAAATTAATGCAATAAGTGGAATATCAGTGATTAGTTGTGACTTTTTGGGCTTTTTTGTGTTACCAAATAAACGCCCGAGAAAATTAAAATAGCCGCTCCTATTTTGACCCAATTCAGTTCGTCTTTTCCTAAACTAATAGCAAAAATCGTCGCAAAAAGAGGTTGTAAATAAATAAAAACCGCCACCGTAGTAGGTTTTAATTCTTTCATAGAAAGTAAATTTAATAAATAAGTTAAGAAAGTCGAAACAACTACAACAAAACTTATTTTCCAGTAGATTGAAGTAGGGACTAAAGACCAATTGACAGCATTAAACTCACTCCATCCAAATGGTAGAACCATCAAGAAACCAAAAAGATAAATCCACTTTACAAAGGTAAAGGCATTATAGGTATGCATTAATTTTTTTACAATGATGAGATAAAAACCATAAGAAATTGCATTGACCAATACTAAGAAATTACCCAATCCAGCATTGGTAGCACTACCAATCGATTTGCCGTAAAGAATCAATAAAGCAGTACCGAATAGGCCTAGGACAATTCCAAAAACCTTTCTTTTTTTTAGGCGCTCTTTCATTATTATTGCTGATAAAACCAGTACAATCATTGGTGTTGAAACCATAATTACTGCAGCAGAAATAGGTGAAGTTAGGCTTAATCCTTTAAAAAAAGTGAGCATATTGAATGCTACTCCAAAAAAAGCAGCAGCAATAATTCTAGGAAAATCCCCCATGGCTATTTTTTCTTTGGGCATAAAAAGCCATGTTAGCCAAAAAAGCAGTACTGAACCGCCCACTCGAAGCAAGATAAACCCGAAAGCATCAATGTAAGCAGGCATGACGTCTTTGGCAATGGTAAAAGTTACGCCATAAATAATCGAAACGATGGTTGCACCTATTAAGGCGAGATTTCTTTTAGACATGGGCCAATGCTAAATGAACTTGATGAATGTTTTGTTGACTATTACCAATATAGATTTTGTCATTAATGATAAAAACCGGTCGGCTCAAAAAGGTGTAATGTTCCAAAATGTATTTTTTAAAATCGGCTTCTGTAAGTGATTGATTTTTTAAATCCATCGATTTGTACAATTGTGCTTTTTTGCTAAACAAAGCTTCGTAACTTCCTGATAATTCTGCCATTTTTTCTAATTCATCAACAGTAATTGGGTCTTGCTTAATGTCATGAAAAGCCAGATTATGGTTGGCAGGTAATCCTTTTATGATTTTTCTGCAGGTATCGCAAGAAGCTAAGTAATATATTTTGTTCATTTGGATTGCTTTTTTGTGCTGCAAAGAAAATTCATTTAGACGGAAAATGAGTATTTTTATCCAAAAAATAAAAATAATGAACGCAATATTTGAACTCACAGCAACAAGCCGAAAAATGGCCGCTCCTTATCTTGAAAAATATACTCTAGAACAATTGAATACAATTCCTGAAGGTTTTTCTAATACTATCTTTTGGAACATTGCTCATATCGTGGTGACGCAACAGTTATTAGTTTATAAATTGTCAGGTTTACCAATGCTGGTTTCAGATGATTTGGTAGAAAAATACCGAAAAGGAACCAAGCCAGAACAAGATGCTACTCAAGAAGAAGTTGATTTGATTAAGAGTTTGCTTTTTTCAACGGTAGAACAAATGAGAAGCGACTACGATAACAAGGTTTTTCAAAATTTTACTGAATACCCTACTTCTACAGGTTTTACATTGCATTCTGTTGAAGAAGCGATGCAATTCAATGCTTTTCATGAAGGTTTACATATCGGAATTTTAATGAGTCTTCGTAAGTTCGTGTAAAGAACACGACACAAATAGAAAAAGTGCTTCCAAATCGGATTTGATTTTGAAGCACTTTTTTATTTCAAAACAAGATAGTTTTTTAGCGAAGAATAAGGAATAAAAAGGGTTTTAGGCCCTTCTACATAAGCAGCTGCTTCGTATTGATTGTAATAAAATAAAAGGCCGTCATTGGTAAAAAAGATGTTTTTAGGTAATTGAAAGGTATCGTCTTCAAATAAATAGCCTGTTTGATTGATGTTGCCATTTAAGGGAATTTGATATTTGGTTCGAAATTTCTTTTCAACCATATTTTTTAGTTCTGAAAGATTCTGGAACAAAGCGTCATTAGGAATTGTTTTTCCAGTATTTGGATCAAAGAGTAAAGATTGTAGGCCTTCATATCCGTGAGCGCCACCCGTAAAAGTATAGTGGTCAATTTCGATATTGATAAGTTGTTCAGATTGGTATTTTATGGTTCCCTCGATGTTGGCTTCCCAGCCAAAAGTGGCATCAGGTATTTCCTCTTTGGTAGTTTCATAAGAGTTTATAAATGATGAAAGAAGGACTTGATAATCCTCACTTTCTAATGGTTTTTCATCAAGATAAACCAATTCTTTTATTCTAGAAAACACTTTTTTATTGATGCTATCTGCCGAAGTACTGTTGTTTGTGGCATAGGGAATACTCACTTTTATTTCTGGACAGTTTTCTTTGCAAAGCAAGTTGCTTTTTTTACTAAATTCTTTATTTTCAAAGCGTATTTCATTGGAACAACTACTCAATACTACGAGCAAAAATAGGCTTTGGATGTATCGTTTCATAACTCAAATGTGTTAATTGTATACAAAGGTAGCCTAGACAAACGTTGCTTTATCAATATTTAACGGTAAATTTGCATTTCCAATAAATGTAGTCATTCAAAAAAACGATACACATGAAATTTAATACTAAAGTTATTCATGGAGGACAACACCATGATGCAAGTACTGGAGCTGTAATGCCTCCTGTTTATCAAACATCCACGTTTGTACAAACGAGTCCAGGTCAGCCTTTGAATCCTGATTATGAATATAGCAGAGCTGCAAATCCAACTCGAACTGCGCTTGAAAATGCTTTAGCAAGTATTGAAAATGGAACCAGAGGATTGGCATTTTCGTCTGGATTAGCGGCAACAGATTGTGTTTTGCGTTCTTTTAAAGCAGGTGACGAAATTATCGCTATGGATGATTTGTATGGAGGAACTTATCGAATGTTTACCAGAATCTATAAAGATTCAGGAATTAAGTTTCATTTTGTTGATATGAATGATTTAGAAAAATTCCAATCATTAATCAACGAAAATACTAAGTTGGTTTGGGTAGAAACACCTACGAATCCATTAATGAAACTAGCTGATATTGCTGCTATTGCTCAAATAACAAAAGCCAACAATATTCTTTTTGCGGTAGATAATACTTTTGCCACGCCTTATTTACAAAAACCTTTAGATTTAGGAGCAGATATTGTAATGCATTCGGCAACCAAGTATTTAGGTGGTCATTCGGATGTAATTGCTGGGGCTTTAATTGTAAAAGACGAAGCATTAGGTAATCAATTGCATTTTCAGCAATTTGCAACCGGTGCAACTTTGGGACCAATGGATAGTTTTTTGGTGTTAAGAGGTATTAAAACTTTGCATTTACGTGTGCAAAGACATTGTGAAAATGGTGAGAAAGTAGTCGCTTTTTTAAATTCACATCCAAAGATTCAAACTGTTTATTATCCTGGATTGCCAGAGCATCCGTTTCATGAGATTGCTAAAAAGCAAATGAGCGGTTTTGGTGGAATGGTTTCTTTTACTTTTAAATCAGGTGAAAAATCAGACGCGATTGCATTTTTAGAAAAGTTAAAGGTGTTTACTTTGGCTGAGTCTTTAGGAGGAGTAGAATCTTTAGCCAATCATCCTGCTTTGATGACGCACGCTTCTATCCCAGAAGACAAAAGAAAAGAAGTCGGAATTACTGATGATTTAGTGCGATTAAGTGTTGGAGTAGAGGACGCTGCCGACTTGATAGCCGACTTAGAACAAGCATTATCCTAGATAAAAGGCATACAAAAAAAGGGCTCAATATTTTCTATTGAGCCCTTTTTTATGAATTTAGTTAAAGTATTAAAACTCTAAGTAGTGAATGTAGCCAACATTGAACCATACCATCCAATCATTTGCTTTGTTCTCTGTGTATACTTGTTTGTTAGGATTTAAACCATCTACCCAGTCCGAAGAAAAGTATTGAAAGCGCATATCCACCAATAAATCACTCATAGTTGTAAGTTTGTATCTGGTTCCAAATCCTGCAACAACAGAGAGCACTCCTTTGGATTCATTTGAAAATCCATTTGGACGACCATCTGATGGTGTTAGGTATTTAGGTATTGTGGTTGCCGATGTTCCCAAAGGACCTAAAGTTGAAGTAGCTTGAGCATCATAAAAACTATAGAGGACACCTAAACTTGCATAAGGACCAAATGCACCTATAGTGTTCTCAAAATCATGAATATTTACAAAGTGAAATTCACCTTGAAACCCAAGATTCACCATTTTTGAAGAGCCTCTCATCGCACGTAATTGCTGTTTTCCTAATGAGTTAGAGCCCTGATCAACCCATTTTCCAAAGTGCCTGAAACTTGTAGAGTTATAAGAAAGCTCCGTTCGAACTTTAAAATGATCATTAAAATAATTACCATAATTAGCTCTTGATGAAAAATTGATATAGTGAACTAGACCAATTCCAAATCCTGTATTACCAGCATTGGTTTCAATGTCATGTCTTTCGCCATAATCGGATTGAAATGCAACCGGGCCAAAGGTAATTCCTATTTCATGTGCTAAATTATATTGCGCGTGCAAATTGTAATGGGTACTTATTAAAAGTAATAAAAGGAGTGGTATTTTTTTAAACATTTGATTGCCTATTTATTGCATGCAAATATATAAAAACAAATCACACAAATTATACTCCAAAAGCTTATCCAATTATTATTATTCAAAATTGATTTTTATTACAAATACTATAACGTTTTCGTAACTTTTATTATCTAATGTTTGTATTTCCTTATAAATGGTTAAATAAAAGATAATTTTTCTTTTTATTGCAAAAAAATAGGTCAAATTAACGTTATAAGCGTATATTTGTGAACAATTAACAGTGCGTTTCTAACGTTTTTATAATCATTAAGATCATGTCACAAAGTATTACTAATTTTATTGATTCGGTAACTAAAAAAAATCCGAACGAAACAGAATTTTTGCAAGCAGTATTAGAAGTTGCCGAAACGGTAATTCCTTTTATAGAAGAAAATAAAAAATACCAAAACAAAATGCTTTTAGAGCGTATGGTAGAGCCAGAACGCGTTATCATGTTTAGAGTTACTTGGATTGATGATCAAGGTCAGACTCAAGTAAATAGAGGATACCGTATACAAATGAACTCAGCTATAGGCCCATATAAAGGGGGATTACGTTTTCATCCATCTGTAAATCTAAGTATTTTGAAATTCTTAGCTTTCGAACAAACCTTCAAAAATAGCTTGACAACTTTGCCAATGGGTGGTGGAAAAGGAGGTTCTGATTTTGATCCTAAAGGAAAATCAGATAACGAAATCATGAAATTTTGCCAAAGTTTTATGACCGAATTGTCAAAGCATATTGGTGCTGATACGGATGTTCCTGCTGGAGATATCGGTGTTGGAGGAAGAGAAGTAGGTTATTTATTTGGTCAATACAAAAGATTAAGAAATGAATTTACAGGGGTATTAACTGGTAAAGGAATTTCTTTCGGAGGTTCTTTAATCCGCCCAGAAGCAACTGGTTACGGAACAGTATACTTCGCACAAAGTATGTTGAAAACAAAAGGTGATTCTTTTGAAGGAAAAACGGTTGTTATTTCAGGTTCAGGAAACGTAGCACAATACGCCACTCAAAAAGCGACTCAATTAGGTGGTAAAGTTGTTACTTTATCTGATTCTGCGGGGTATATTTATGACGCTGACGGAATTGACGCTGAAAAATTAGCTTTCGTAATGGAATTGAAAAATGAATTACGCGGAAGAATTAGCGAATATGTTGCAAAATATCCAAATGCTAAATATGTGGCTGGTAAACGTCCATGGGAAGTAAAATGTGATATCGCATTGCCTTGTGCAACTCAAAATGAGTTGAATGGAGAAGAAGCGGCTCTTTTATTAGCTAATGGTTGTATTGCTGTAGCTGAAGGAGCTAATATGCCTTCTACACCAGAAGCTGTTATTGCGTTCCATAAAGCTAAAATTTTGTTCGCACCAGGAAAAGCTTCTAATGCTGGTGGTGTAGCTACTTCAGGTTTGGAGATGTCTCAAAACTCATTGCGTTTAAGCTGGACTTCTGAAGAGGTAGATGAAAAATTATACAATATCATGTTGAATATTCATGCTTCTTGTGTACAATATGGTACAGATGAAACAGGATATGTTGATTATGTTAAAGGTGCTAATATTGCTGGATTTGTTAAAGTAGCGGATGCTATGTTAGCTCAAGGAGTAGTATAGTGGTAGTAAGTTAATTAGTAAAGGCCTTCTTCTGGAAACAGAAGGAGGCTTTTTTTATTCCGCAAGAACAAAAATCAAAAACTTCCGTTTGTACTATATTTGTAATTCATTTGAAAAAAACTCATGAGAAGAATAGTCGTGTTTTTTTGTTGTTTATTAGCCCTTAATGTTGGTTTTTCACAAAGCCAATTGTCTTGGCAAGGTTATTTTTCTTATAACGAAATCAAAGATGTAGCACAATCCAATTCCAATCTTTTTGCTGCTGCTGAGAATGCATTGTTCTCAAAAAATACACTTTCAAACACTTTAAAAACTACCACGACTATTGATGGTCTCTCGGGTTTGACGATATCCGCTTTGTATCATAGTGCCACTTTCAACAAAACTATTGTGGGTTATGAAAATGGTCTTTTAATTGTGATTAATGAAGCTGACGGTTCCCTGCTGAAAGTTGTCGATATTATCAACAAACAATTGCCTGCCAATATCAAAAAAATCAATCATTTTTTGGAACATCAGGGGATTCTTTATGTTTCTTGTGATTTTGGTATTGTACAATTCAATTTGAATACGCAACTTTTTGGAGATACGTACTTTATAGGCGATTTAGGAAAGGAGATTTCAGTGAAGCAAACGGCTGTTTTTGAAGGAAATCTTTATGCTGCCACCGAAAATGGAGTTCGAAGAGCAGCTGTTACGAATCCAAACCTAATCGATTATCAGCAGTGGACAATGCTTTTGTCTGATAATTGGTCTGGAATTACTGCTTTTGGAACAGATTTGTATGCTTCAACCACAGCTGGTACGATTTACAAATATGGACTCAATTCATTCTCTGTAGTTCAAAGTTTTGGTGCGCCTATAGTTGATTTACGTTCTGATGCAAACAATTTACTAGTAACTACTCCCAGTCAAATTTCGGTCTTTGGGTCGGGCTTGCTTTTGGTAAAACAAGTAAATAGCAATCAGATTTTGGATAAAAATCCAGTTTTTACTTGTGCGACTATTGTCAATACTAATTTGTTTTTGGGCACCAAAGAAAATGGTTTACTAGCAACGACACTGTCTGTTGGCGCGCCAATAAGCGATAGTACACCTCCAGGGCCACTCAGAAATGCCATTTTTTCTTTTCAAGTTACTCCAAATGCGCTTTGGGCGGTATATGGAGGTTATACAGGGGACTATAATCCTTATTCTTATAACAACAGCGGGCCTAATTTATATGGCATAAGCCGACTCAATGCTCAGGGTTGGTTATCAATTCCTGCGGATGATGTTTTGGGAGCCAAATCTATTTCGAGAGTAACGATTAACCCAAATGACGAGACTAAAGTTTATGCGAGTTCTTTCTTTTCGGGATTATTACGTATAGAAAATGAAGTGCCAAATTTCTTGTACAATCAAACCAATTCGGGTTTGGAATCGATTGCTTTTCTAGGTCCAACTTATATTGATGTTCGTATCAACGGAACAGCGTTTGACAAATCAGGAAATCTTTGGGTGACCAATTCCCGAATCGAAAATGGCTTGAAAGTCTTGAGAAGTAATGGACAATGGCAAAGTTATTCCTTGAATACCATCGCTGAAAAGAGTATCGATGTGAGTATGGGAAGAATGGTCATCGATAAAAACAGCACCAAGTGGATTGCTTCTAATACCGATGGAGTAATCGCTTTTAACGAATCAGGTACAACACCCACTTTTAAGAAAATAACTTTTGGGTCAGATAAAGGAAACCTACCTACAACAGATGTTAGAGCTTTGGCTATTGATACTAATAATCAACTTTGGATAGGCACTACTAAAGGGCTTCGAGTAGTGTCGAATGTGAATAACTTTCAAAATACTACAGCACTTACTACCAAACCCATTATTATTCTTGAAGATGAGGTGGCTCAGGAGTTGCTGTTCGAGCAATTTATCAATGCGATTGTAGTAGATGGAGCCAACAATAAATGGGTAGGAACGGCAGATTCGGGTGTTTTTTTATTGTCGTCCAATGGGCAAAAAACGCTGTATCATTTCACTACTAATAATTCACCATTACCTAGTAATACTATAAACGATATTGGAATCAATTCGGTTACTGGTGAAGTCTATATTGCTACAACCAAAGGGATGATTTCGTTTAAAGGAGTGGCTACTGCAGCTAGTGATTCTTTGAACAACGTCTATGTTTATCCTAATCCGGTACGTCCTGAATTTAACGGTACAGTCAAAATAGCGGGGTTGTTAAATCGTGCCAATGTAAAAATAACCGACATCGAAGGCAATTTAGTGCACGAAGCAGTTTCTGAAGGAGGAACCATAGAGTGGGATACTACTGCTTTTGGAAAATACAAAGTAGCTTCGGGTGTGTATATGATTTTCATTTCTGCTGAAGATGGCGTCGAAACCAAGGTAAAAAAAGTGATGATTATTAGATAAAAATTTCAATTTTTAAATTCCAAATTCCCAAATCCTAAATCCTAAATCTCAAAATCCTAAATCCCAAATTCCAATCCTCATGTTGGTAAAAACCAAAGCCATCGTTATTTCAACATTAAAATTTCAAGAAAAGAGCTTGATTGTAAAATGTTTTACACAATCGCATGGTCTAAAATCCTATTTCGTTAGAAATGCATTTTCTGGAAAGAAAAACAATCAAAAAATCGCCTATTTTCAGCCGTTATCAATTTTAGAAATTGAAGCAGTGCATAAAAATAAAGGTACGTTAGAACATTTTAAAGAAATTAAAACGGCTATACCATTTCAAACGATTCATTTGGATATTGTTAAAAGTACTATGGTGCTTTTTCTGTCTGAAATTTTGCATCATGCTATTCATGAAGAAGAACAGAATGAAGATTTATTTAAATATCTAGAAACTGCATTGCAGTGGCTCGATACACATAATGAAACGAGTAATTTTCATTTGATTTTAATGCTCGAAATCACTAAATTTTTAGGGTTTTATCCGGATACTTCCGACCAAGATTTGCCTTTTTTTGAAATGAATGAAGGTGTTTTTTCCCTTTTTCAGGCAATTAGTTGTTTGTCTGAACACGAATCGTTTTTGCTTAAAAAACTAATTGATTTGAGATTAGACTCGGACCAAAAAGTTTTTCATATTATTGAGCGTCAAATTTTACTCAAAATACTAATTGATTATTACAGTTTTCATTTAGATGGTTTTAAAAAACCAAAATCTTTAGAGATTCTTAAAGAAGTTTTTTCTTAAATTTTATCCTCACTGCTAACTTTTGACGCTCAACTTTCAACTTTCGACTTAATTTTATTACTTTCGCACCTCGATTAAGAAAAGTATACAATGAGTACAAAATTTACTGAATACAAAGGACTTGACTTGCCAAAAGCGGCATCAGAAGTGCTTGATTTTTGGAAGAACGAAAATATATTTGAAAAGAGTGTAACTACACGCGAGGGCAACACGCCTTTTGTGTTTTTTGAAGGACCTCCTTCGGCCAACGGATTGCCAGGAATTCACCACGTGATGGCACGTGCGATTAAAGATATTTTTTGCCGATATAAAACCCAAAAAGGTTTCCAAGTAAAGCGTAAAGCGGGTTGGGATACGCATGGTTTGCCAGTAGAATTGGGAACAGAAAAAGAACTAGGTATTACTAAAGAAGATATCGGAAAAACAATTTCTATCGAAGATTATAACGAAGCGTGTAAAAAAACCGTAATGCGTTATACTGATGTATGGAACGATTTGACCGAAAAAATGGGGTATTGGGTAGATATGGAAGACCCCTATGTGACCTATAAACCCAAATATATGGAATCCGTTTGGTGGTTGCTAAAGCAAATCTATGACAAGGATTTGATGTACAAAGGTTACACCATTCAGCCGTATTCACCAAAAGCGGGTACTGGTTTGTCTTCTCATGAAGTAAATCAGCCTGGAAGTTACCGTGATGTAACGGATACAACTATTGTAGCTCAATTCAAAACATTACCAGAAACATTGCCTTCATTTTTACAAGGTTTTGGTCCAATTCACATTTTGGCTTGGACGACAACACCTTGGACTTTGCCTTCCAACACGGCTTTGACGGTTGGACCAAAAATCGACTATGTTTTAGTAAAAACCTTCAATCAATATACTTTTGAGCCAGTTCATGTGATTTTGGCCAAAAACTTAGTTGGAAAACAATTTACAAAAGGATTCTTTGCTTCTGAAGATGTAGTTGATTTCGAAAATTTTAAAGCTGGCGATAAAAAAATACCATTTCAAATCGTAGCCGAATGTAAAGGTCAAGATTTAGTGGATATTCGTTATGAGCAATTATTGCCTTTTGTATTGCCTTATCAAAATGCAGAAAATGCGTTTAGAGTGATTGCGGGTGATTTTGTAACTACTGAAGACGGTACGGGTATTGTACATACCGCGCCTACATTTGGTGCAGATGACGCTAAAGTAGCCAAAGAAGCTACGCCAGAAGTGCCACCAATGTTGGTTTTAGATGAAAATGGTACGCCAGTTCCTTTGGTAGATTTGCAAGGAAGATTCATTCAAGGACTAGGAGAATATTCTGGAAAATACGTTAAAAACGAATATTACAACGAAGGAGAAGCACCAGAGCGTTCTGTAGATGTAGAAATTGCCATTCGTTTAAAAGAAGAAAACAAAGCCTTCAAAGTAGAGAAATACGTGCACAGTTACCCACATTGTTGGAGAACTGATAAGCCTATTTTATATTATCCATTAGACTCTTGGTTTATCAAAATCACCGAGGTGAGAGACCGTATGTTCGACCTGAACGACAGCATCAACTGGAAGCCAAAAGCTACTGGTGAAGGACGTTTTGGTAATTGGTTAAAAAATGCCAATGACTGGAACTTATCACGTTCTCGTTATTGGGGAATTCCTTTGCCTATTTGGAGAACAGAAGACAAACAAGAAGAAATTTTAATTGGTTCTGTTGAAGAATTATACAACGAAATAGAAAAAGCTATTGCGGCTGGTGTTCAAACCAACAATCCATTTGCTGGTTTTGAAATTGGAAATATGTCCGAAGCCAATTATGATTTGATTGATTTACACAAAAATGTAGTGGACCAAATCATCTTAGTTTCTGCTTCAGGAAAACCAATGAAACGCGAATCCGATTTGATTGACGTTTGGTTTGACTCTGGTGCTATGCCTTATGCGCAATGGCATTATCCGTTTGAAAACAAAGAAAAAATAGATCAAAATACAGATTATCCAGCTGATTTTATTGCAGAAGGTGTGGATCAAACTCGCGGATGGTTTTATACTTTACACGCCATTGGTGCTTTGGTTTTCGATCGTATAGCATACAAAAATGTGGTATCCAACGGTTTGGTTTTGGATAAAAATGGACAAAAAATGTCCAAGCGTTTAGGAAATGCTGTCGATCCATTTGAAACGTTATCAGAATATGGTCCTGATGCTACGCGTTGGTACATGATTTCGAATGCCAACCCTTGGGACAACTTGAAGTTCGATATTGAAGGAATTGCTGAGGTGCGTCGTAAGTTCTTCGGTACTTTGTATAATACCTATTCTTTCTTTGCTTTATATGCGAATATCGATGGCTTTAGTTATGCAGAAGCTGAGGTGCCTTTAGAAGAACGCCCAGAGATTGATCAATGGATCATTTCAGAATTGAATACGTTGATCAAAGAAGTGGATGTGTTTTATGCTGAATATGAACCAACTCGTGCCGCTCGTGCTATTTCTGATTTTGTTCAAGAAAACTTGAGTAACTGGTACGTGCGTTTGTGTAGACGTCGTTTCTGGAAAGGCGAATATGCGCAAGATAAAATTGCTGCTTATCAAACACTTTATACTTGCTTGTTGAGCATAGCAAAATTGAGTGCACCAATCGCTCCTTTCTTTATGGATAAGTTGTATAAAGACTTGACACAAGCAACAGGAACAGAGAATTTCGAGTCAGTACACTTGGCTCAATTCCCCGTTTCAGTTAAAAAGTTTGTTGATAAATCATTAGAGAGTAAAATGCAGAAGGCACAAACCATTTCTTCACTAGTGTTGTCACTACGTAAAAAGGAAATGATCAAAGTGCGCCAACCTCTCCAAAAGGTAATGATTCCAGTACTTGACGCGGTTCAGAAGGCTGAAATCGAAGCGGTTGCCGACCTTATAAAAGCCGAAGTAAACGTCAAAGAAATCGAACTTTTAGACGATGCTTCAGGCATATTGGTAAAACAAATTAAACCTAACTTTAAGGCCCTTGGACCTCGATTCGGAAAAGATATGAGTCTGATTTCCAAAGAGATACAGTCTTTTTCTCCTGAACAGATTAACCAATTAGACAAGGAAGGAAACTTAAGTATTGTAATTTCAGGAAAAGATGTAATTTTATCTCTAGAGGATGTAGAAATTTCTTCGCAAGACATCGAAGGCTGGTTAGTAGCCAATGCTAACGGAATTACGGTAGCATTAGACATTACCATTTCTGACGATTTAAGAAAAGAGGGAATTGCTAGGGAGTTAGTAAATCGTATTCAGAATATCCGTAAAGATTCTGGTTTCGAGGTTACCGATAAAGTGAAGGTTTACGTTCAAAATCACGCTGTTTTACAAGAAGCAATTCTAGCCAATGAAAGCTACATTAAGTCAGAAACATTGACAGAAGAATTGCTATTTGCAGAAAACTTAGAGAATGGCATAGAAATTGAATTCGATGACATTAAAACAAAATTAACGATAACAAAATAACCCAACCAAAAAGAATTAACCAACCCATTAAATTAATTTAGGCTATGATCGAGGAAATGACACGATACTCAGACGCTGATTTAGCAGAGTTCAAACAGATAATCAAAGAAAAGATAGAAAAAGCACAAGCGGATCTTGACTTGATAAAAAGTGCCTATATGAATGATTTAAATAATGGTACTGATGACACTTCGCCTACTTTCAAAGCTTTTGAAGAAGGAAGCGAAACGATGTCCAAAGAAGCCAATTCACAATTGGCCATTCGTCAAGAAAAGTTCTTGCGTGATTTAAAAAATGCTCTTTTCCGTGTTGAAAACAAAACCTACGGTATTTGTAGAGTAACAGGAAAATTAATTGGCAAAGAAAGACTAAAAATCGTTCCTCATGCAACTATGAGTATCGAAGCTAAGAATTTGCAACGATAACTATCTAAATTCTAAAATTTAAATTCCAAATTCCAAACTTCTTAGTTGGGATTTGGAATTTCTTTTTTGGAATTTAATTTTTATTTTAGAGTTCTTTTTTTGAATTTGTCTATTTTTGCCCCACTAAAAATACTATAATGTCATTACGCAAAGCTTATTTCCTTATTTTTATTCTGTTACTTGTTGACCAAGTTTCTAAAATATATGTCAAAACAAATTTTGTTTTAGGCGAAGAAGTAACCGTTTTCAATTGGTTCAAAATTCATTTTATAGAAAACGAAGGAATGGCTTGGGGAACTAAACTTCCTGGCGAATACGGTAAGTTGTTTTTGACCGTTTTCCGCATTTTTGCAGTAGCAGGAATTGGATATTGGTTATGGGATTCCGTGCGTAATCACAAAAGCTCTAATTATCTTATCGTGGCGATTGCCTTGATTTTTGCGGGAGCATTAGGAAATATTATCGATTCTGTTTTTTACGGTGTTATTTTTAATGACAGTTATCAGCAATTGGCCGTTATGTTCTCTCAAGAGCCTTACGGAACTTGGTTTCACGGACAAGTGGTCGATATGTTTTACTTTCCTATCATCAAAGATTTTCCAATGCCAGAATGGGTGCCTTTCATTGGAGGGAGACCTTTTACGTTCTTCAATGCTATTTTCAACGTAGCCGATGTGGCCATTTCAACGGGTGTAGGAATCTTAATTGTTTTCAATAAAAAAGCTTTTCATAATGGAGATGCCTAATTTTTAGGAGCTTTATCCTGCTGTACGCTATATCTTTTATACTAGAAACCCTTTCAGTAAATAAAACTGAAAGGGTTTCTAGTATAAAAGGATGCCGCTTCCATCAGGGCTAGGGGTTTGAGTTACCCAAAGAGTTCGGCTGCTACATCTTCTATTTTTGTGACCAACCGAATTTGAATCCCGGTATTTTTAAGCGCAATCTTGTTGTATTTTGAAACGAATATAGTTGAGAAACCCAGTTTTTCGGCTTCTTGTATGCGTTGGTCAACTCGATTCACGGGACGAATTTCTCCTGAAAGCCCTACTTCTCCAGCAAAACAAAAATCTTTATGGATAGGAATGTCTTCGTTTGAAGATAAGATGGCAGCAACCACAGCTAAATCAATCGCTGGGTCATCCACTGAGAGACCACCTGTTACGTTCAAAAAGACATCTTTAGCGCCTAATCGGAAACCAGCTCTTTTTTCTAAAACAGCCAAAATCATATTTAGTCGTTTGGCGTTGTACCCTGTTGTGCTTCGTTGAGGTGTTCCGTAAACAGCGGTGCTTACAAGCGCTTGTATTTCAATCATTAAAGGACGCATACCTTCTAGCGTTGTAGCAATTGCGGTTCCAGAGAGTTGTTCGTCTTTGTGCGAAATCAATATTTCAGAGGGGTTTGAAACTTCGCGTAAGCCGCTGCCCAGCATTTCATAAATACCTATTTCAGCAGTGGAGCCAAAACGGTTTTTTAGTGAGCGAAGGATACGGTAAACGTGGTTTCTATCGCCTTCAAATTGCAAAACGGTGTCTACCATATGTTCTAGAATCTTTGGGCCTGCAATTGTGCCATCTTTGGTGATGTGGCCAATAAGAATCACGGGAACGTTAGTTTCTTTGGCAAATTTAATCAACTCTGCGGTGGTTTCTCTAATTTGAGAAATACTTCCAGCAGTCGATTCAATATAATCCGTATGCAGCGTTTGAATCGAATCGATGATTACAATCTCAGGCTGCATCGTTTCGATTTGCTTAAAGATGTTTTGTGTTTTGGTTTCTGTCAAAATATAGCAATTGTCTCCATTGGGAGTAATGCGTTCCGCACGCATTTTAATTTGCTTTTGACTTTCTTCGCCAGAAACATACAAAGTTTTATAAGGCAATTTTAACGAAATTTGGAGTAGTAGTGTGCTTTTTCCAATACCCGGTTCTCCGCCCAGTAAAATTAAGGAACCAGGAACAATTCCACCTCCTAAAACACGGTTCAATTCCGCATCAGTGGTGTCTAATCTAATTTCGGCTGTTGAATCAATTTCGTTGATGCGCAACGGGCGTGGCGCTTTACTCAAAGAAACAGGTTCACTTTTCCAAGCTACTTTCTCTTGTTTTTGTATAATTTCTTCTGCAATGGTATTCCATTCTTTGCACGAATTGCATTGTCCTTGCCATTTGGCATATTGAGCGCCACAATTTTGACAAAAAAAGGTAGTTTTTACTTTAGCCATTATTTTTTAGGTGCATTTTTGCTTAGCATTAAGTCGTATTTCTCTAGCATCATAGTCTTGGTTAATGCTCCTATTTCTTGCATTTGTGAGGCATTTTGGTAGCGTTTCATAGCTTTTTTGTAGTCCTCTTGTTTTTCATACATTAAGCCTAATTCATATTCTGCAAGCATTGATTTTGGATAATACTTATCGGCCAAAATAGCCAATTGGTCCAATTCACTAAAAGCATTATTTTTTAGAATAGCAGCCTCAATAGCTTTGAAATCATTAATTCTAATCGGAACGTCAAGATGTAAAGCTTCGTTTAAAACGCTGTATTTTTTTTCTAAATAATCTACGTAACCAGAAGGTAATAAGGCGATTTTATTACTAAATTCTAAAGAAGAAATAGGTTTGTAGGTTTCAAATATTTGATGCAAGGCACTCGGGATAGCATACAAGGTTTGTGAATAATGTCCGGCGCCTTTGAACGACTCAAACTTGTAATTGACTAATGGATTGTTGTCCTTTTTGATGTTGTCATTCAACATTTTAATAGGCTCTGCTATTTGTTTGATTTCGTCTTCACTTGTAGATAAATAGTAGAAGATAGGGCTTTTTGCTGCACTTAATTGCTCGGCTACTCTTTTTTCCATAAGTGGCGCCAAATCAGGATTTAACGAGATGTAAGCGTTAAAAATTGGATTTTCTTTGTAAAGGAAGAAGTTCAAATAACCAGCCGTAGTATCAAGTCCAGCTATCATTCGGAACGGAGCTACGCGGTATTTTTTTTCAATATAGGGTAGTAATTCTTGACCTATAAACTCATAAAAAGCTGCTCCTTTTTCGGCAGGAAGCCCTTGGGCATCATCATATTCTGTATCGTCAACCCGCTCATCGTTATGATTTTGATGAATGCCAATAATTATTGTTTCTGGAAAATCATCCCAATAACTTCCATAAGTAATCGCGCCATAGAAGGGGTCAAACAAGAAGTCCCCATCTAAAAGTACAAGTATTGGATATTTTTTAGAAGTGTTTTTTTCGTATGATGGAGGTAGGCTAATCGTAATTTCTCGCTTTTCGGAAAGCTTTTCTGAGTCAAAAGATTCAGTTTTGTTTTGTGCGTAAATAGCTATCGAAAAGAATAGCAAAAAAAATACCTTTTTCATGATGTAGGGGGTCTAATTTAGGGTTGAAATAAAAGCATAGCAAGATACTATTTTAATTCATTTGATGAATAAATAGCGTATATTAGTTGCTTTTAGGATAGATAAAAGCAAATCTTGTGTCTTTTTATAGTGTAATCTATAGTAGACTAAAAAAGGATTTAAGTGAGGGAATTGTCGTTTTCGTTGGGGAAAACAATCCAAGGCTTGAATGTTTTGGCTTCTTCAAATTCTAAAGTCGCATAAGAAATGATGATAATGATGTCGTCTTTTTGAACTTTTCTAGCAGCAGGACCATTTAAGGTTATTGTACCTGAATTTCTTTCGCCTTTAATCGCGTAGGTTTCAAAACGCTCACCGTTATTAATGTTTACAATAGAAACTTTTTCTCCTTCAATGATATTAGAGGCGTCTAGTAAGGCTTCGTCAATAGTAATGCTACCGATATAATTTAAATCGGCACCTGTAACTTTTACTCGATGAATCTTAGATTTTACTACTTGAATTTGCATTTGGCAAAGGTAATTAATTTAATGTAATCGTGTCAATCAAACGGATATTGTTAACAAAAACGGCAATAAAAGCGCGATAATTTTTGGATTTTTCTTTAAAAGTGATAGGTAAAAGTGTAGATTCGTCAGCAATAACGAAATATTCCAATTCGAATAAGGGATGTTTTTTGAATTCATTTTTAACCCAATCTTCCACGATTTCAGCCTCTTGTGTTTGAAATTTATTTTTTGCTTCTTTTAAAATGGCATAAATTATAGCGGCTTCTTTTCTCTCGGTTGGTGTTAACCTTTCGTTTCGAGAACTCATAGCTAACCCACTTTGTTCTCTGTAAATTGGACAGCCAACAATGGTTACAGGAATTTCATATTTGGCAACAAGTTTCTTAACGATTTGTAATTGTTGAAAGTCTTTCTCTCCAAAGTAGGCTTTTGTAGGAGTTACAATTTCGAAAAGGCGTTTAACAATTGTGCCAACACCATCAAAATGACCTGGTCTGAATTGGCCTTCCATTTGATGTTCTAGTCCATCATAATCAAAGGATTGAGCGGTTGTTTTTCCTTCATAAATATCATCAACTGTAGGTGCAAAAACGATAATTTTATCATTTAAAATTCTCATTTTTTCTACATCAGCCTCAAGTGTTCTTGGATATTTGGCTAGGTCTTCTGGATTGTTGAATTGTGTTGGATTTACAAAAATACTAACAACGGTAAAGTCGTTTTCTTGTAACGACTGTTTCATCAGTGCCAAATGACCATCATGCAGTGCTCCCATCGTTGGTACAAAACCAATAGTAGAATTGTTGGTCGTAACAGTTGCCAAGAATTCTCTTAAAGCGATGTTTTTATTGAAGATTTGCATGGTCATTTTATTAAAATTAGGTGCAAACTTAATATTTTAGTCCATAACTGCATAAAATTTTGTAATTTTGCAACGTTTTTATTGCCAATACAAAAAGTAAATACTGCTATGAAAGATAAGAGGATATTATACGTGTCATCTGAAGTTGTTCCTTATCTTGCTGAGAATGAGGTCTCTTTGATGTCTTACGACGTTCCGAAAATGATTAATGATCAAGGAGGACAAATAAGAATATTCATGCCGAGATATGGAAATATTAATGAGAGAAGACATCAATTGCATGAGGTTATTCGTCTTTCGGGGATGAATTTAGTCGTTAACGACCTAGATATGCCATTGATTATAAAAGTTGCGTCTATACCAAAAGAGAGAATTCAGGTTTATTTTATTGATAATGATGAATACTTCAAGCGAAAAGCAACTTTTGCTGATGAAGATGGTGTGATGTATCCTGATAATGATGAACGCGCAATTTTTTTTGCCAAAGGTGTTGTAGAAACCGTTAAGAAGTTAAATTGGGTTCCGGATATTATTCATGTTCACGGCTGGTTAGCTTCGATGTTGCCGGTTTATATGAAACATTATTATAAAAACGAGGCATTATTTTCTGAGACAAAAATCGTTACCTCGGTTTATGCTGAATCTTTTTCTGAGACTCTAGATGTAGAAATGATTAATAAAGTCAAGTTTGATGGGGTTCCGCACGAGGCCATTGCGGATTTAGAACTTCCAAATTATGAAAACATTTTAAAAACAGCCGTTCTCAATTCTGATGCTGTAATAATCGCTTCGGATAGTTTGTCTCCAAGTTTAACAAAATTTATAGAATCTTCCAATAAACCTTTTTTACCTTTCACACCGAAAGATGGTTTCGCTGAGGCGTACACCAATTTCTATTCAAATGAGGTGATTTAATTTAACTTTACACAATTTATGTACAATACGGCTTTCTTAAAGAAGTTAATTTTTATTTGTAGTTTTTTTATGTTTTTTTCTTGTGACAAAGACTACAATGTTGTTGGAGAAGATTTGATTGGTGATAATAATTTTGAATTAGGGAAAGAATATTATGCTGTAAAAGCGTATAATCAAAGTACAGGAGCTATTCAATCAGACAATTTACCTATTAATACTTTAGGGATGTATACTAATGCCGCTTTTGGTACCACTACTGCAAGTTTTGCTACTCAAGTGGAGTTGGTGTCTGTTGATCCAACTATTGGAGCAAATGCTGTTATGGACAGTGTTGTTTTGAATATTCCTTATTTTAGTACTGTTACAAATACTAGTACTACTACTGGCATTAAAACCTATGAATTGGATTCGATTTATGGAACTTCGAAAGCGCCATTTCGATTAAGTATTTATGAATCTGGTTATTTTATGCGCGATTTAGATCCTGCAACTAATTTTAAGGAAAAACAAGCTTATTATAGCAATCAAAAAAATGATTTTGATGCCTTGAAAATAGGTAGTAGACTTAATGATGCAGCTGATGTAAAAGAGAATGATGCTTTTTACTTTGATCCAACAGAAATCGCTGAAAAGACTACTGATGAGGAGACCAAAAAGACAACGACTACTCGTACAGCTCCTGCAATGCGATTAAAGTTGAGTAACTCTTTTTTTACTTCTAAAATTTTAAATGCTCCTAGTGGTAAATTAACTACAAATTCAGCATTGAAAGACTATTTTAGAGGTTTGTATTTTAAAGTAGAAAAGACAGCTCCAGCTGAAAATATGGCCAGTATCAACTTTTCAAAAGGCGTTATTAGATTGTATTATAAAGAGGATTTGTCTACTACTACAAATGGTGTTACCACTGTAAAAAGAGTGAATAAAACGTTAGATCTTAATCTAAAAGGGAATACAGTTAATTTTCTGGAAGAAACAAATCCTAATCCTGATTATTTAGCAGCAATAAGCAATCCGAATAGTGCTTTAGGGGATTCTAAATTATACTTAAAGGGAGGAGTAGGTTCAAGTGCTGTTATTGAATTGTTCGGACCAGATAATGATAATAATGGAGTTTCGGATGAGCTTGAAGCATTAAGAAAAAGCGGTTGGTTAATCAATGAGGCAAATTTAGTATTCAACATAGATACTGAAGCTATGAAAAACGCTGTAGAGCCTAATAGGATTTATGTATACAATTTGACTAATAAAACTGCTGTTTTAGATTATCTTACAGATAATACTTCAGGGTCTACGGCTAAAAACAACAAGTTTATTTTTGATGGTATCTTAAGGAAAGAAGCGGTTACTAATGGCAGAGGTTTGACTTACAAAGTACGTATTACGAATCAAATAAAAAACTTGATAAAGAATGCGGATTCAACGAATGTTAAGTTAGGTGTTGTTGTAACAGAAAGTATTGCGGTAGCTACTTTTAATAAATTAAAAGCACCGAATAGTTTTTTCTCTGTTTTGCCAACTGCATCAGTGTTTAATCCGCTGGGAACTGTTTTTTTTGGATCAAATCCTGCTGTTCCAGAAGAAAAACGCTTACGTTTAGAAATAATTTATACCAAACCTAATTAATTAAAAATATGTGTGGAATTGTTGGATATATAGGCTATAGAGAAGCTTACCCGATAGTTATTAAAGGGTTAAAGCGTTTAGAGTATAGAGGTTATGATAGTGCTGGAATCATGGTGTATGATGGGCAAGAAATAAAACTTAGTAAGACAAAAGGTAAAGTTTCTGATCTAGAGACTAAATCAAATTCCGAGATGACCATAAATGGGACAATTGGAATGGGGCATACCCGTTGGGCTACTCATGGTGTTCCAAATGATGTGAATTCGCACCCACATGTTTCTAACTCTGGTGATCTTACTATAATTCACAATGGTATTATTGAAAATTACGCTCCCTTAAAGCAAGAGTTAATTAAAAGAGGGTATGTTTTTCACTCAGATACAGATACCGAAGTTTTAGTAAATCTAATTGAAGAAGTTCAAAAAAAGGAAAAATTAAAACTTGGAAAAGCAGTTCAATTGGCTTTGAATCAAGTTATAGGTGCTTATGCTATTGCTGTTTTTGACAAAAAAAATCCTAATGAGATTGTTGCCGCGCGTTTAGGGAGTCCTTTGGCTATTGGGGTAGGTGAAGGAGAATACTTTATTGCGTCTGATGCTTCACCATTTATTGAATACACTTCTAATGCTGTTTATTTAGAAGACGGGGAGATGGCTAATATTCGTTTGCATAGACCAATGAAAGTTCGAAAAATAATGGACGATTCTTTGGTTGATCCTTATATACAAGAACTTCAAATGAATTTGGAGCAAATTGAAAAAGGAGGTTATGAGCATTTTATGCTAAAAGAAATTTATGAGCAACCTAATGTTATTAAAGATACTTATAGAGGAAGGCTTCATGCCAATGACGGTATTATTCAAATGGCGGGTGTTGAAGATAATTTAGAGAAGTTTTTAAATGCAGATCGTATCATTATTGTAGCTTGTGGTACTTCTTGGCATGCTGGTTTGGTTGCTGAATATGTATTTGAAGAGTTTACTAGAATACCTGTAGAGGTAGAATATGCATCTGAATTTAGATACCGTAATCCAATTATTACGAGCAAAGATGTTGTTATTGCCATTTCTCAATCTGGTGAAACTGCTGATACTATGGCTGCTATTAAATTGGCTAAAGAACACGGTGCTTTTGTTTTTGGTGTTTGTAATGTTGTGGGTTCTTCTATATCTAGAGAGACGCATGCAGGGGCTTATACACATGCAGGTCCAGAAATTGGAGTTGCTTCAACTAAAGCGTTTACCACTCAAATTACAGTTTTAAACATGATTGCCTTGCGTTTAGCTAAGGCGAAAGGAACTTTAACGCAGTCTGACTATAGAACATATTTGCAAGAATTGGAGTTTATTCCGAATAAAGTATTAGAAGCTTTAGAAACTAACGAACAAACTAAAGTTATTGCTGCTACGTTTAAAGATTCTCCAAATTGTTTGTATTTAGGTCGTGGTTATAATTTCCCAGTAGCCTTAGAAGGTGCCTTGAAGTTGAAGGAGATTTCATATATTCATGCAGAAGGATATCCCGCGGCAGAGATGAAACATGGTCCAATTGCTTTGATTGATGAACAAATGCCAGTTATTGTTATTGCACCCAAGCAAGGGCATTATGACAAGATTGTAAGTAATATTCAGGAAATAAAATCTAGAAGTGGTCGTATTATTGCTGTTGTTACAAAAGGAGATACACAAGTTAGAGATCTTGCAGATTTTGTAATTGAGATTCCAGAGACCTCAGATGCTTTGTCTCCGCTAATTACTACAATCCCGCTTCAGTTATTGTCCTATCATATAGCTGTATTGAGAGGTTGTAATGTGGATCAACCTAGAAATTTAGCTAAATCCGTTACAGTAGAATAATTTTTTTAATCATAATAAAAACCCCAAGTACTTATGTATTTGGGGTTTTTTTGTGCTTTTGTGTTACTTTTTTCAATCGATTTCGTTGAGGATATCATTTTTATTAAAAATTTAAAAAAAGACTGTAAAAAATACGATTAATATAATTTATTATGCGTGCATAATTTTTTATTTAACCATTTAATGTAAAAGCTTGTTTTTATTAAAAAGTATTCATTTAGAAAATGGTTTTTTTTGACCCTTTTTAATGCTTTTTCGGCAGTTTTTTACACCTATTTTTATTAATATCAAAAATATTTTTACATTTACGACCTAAACCAATTAACTCGAACCTAATGAGAATTTATTTACTTTTTTTGTCATTGTTTTTTTGTGGCTTAACTTTTGCTCAAAATTCAATTTCAGGGTCTGTTTCCGACCGTAATGGCCAGCCAATTCCTGGTGTGAATGTTAAAGTCATCGGGCAAGATGCAAGTACTGCTACCGATTTTGATGGTAAGTTTATTTTAAAGTCTGTTTTGTCTTTGCCTGTAAAGATTGAAATTTCAAGTTTGGGTTTTACCACTCAAATCTTGACCGTTAGATCTTATAATGAAAAGATTTCTGTAAAGTTATTAGATGAAGAAACTAAATTGAATGAAATTGTAGTTTCTGCCTCAAGAACACCAGAGCGTGTTTTGGAGTCGCCTGTTACAATTGAAAGAATGGGTATTGCGGAAATCAAAAAAACAGCTTCACCTTCTTTCTATGACGGTTTGGAGAATTTAAAAGAGGTACAAATGAATACTTCAAGTATGTCATTTAAGTCAATTAATACTAGAGGTTTTGCTTCTGTTGCCAACACTCGTTTTATGCAATTAGTTGATGGTATGGATAACTCTTCTCCTTTGTTGAACTTTGTCTTGGGTAACTTAATTGGAGTTTCTGAGATTGATGTGCAAAGTGTAGAGTTATTACCAGGTGCCTCTTCAGCACTTTATGGAGCAAATGCGTTTAATGGTATATTGTTTATGAATAGTAAAAGTCCATTTTCAAGTCCGGGAATAACAGGTTATGCTAAGTTTGGACAGACAACTCAAAAAGCTGCTGGGACTAATGATTATGTTGATTATGGTGTAAGAATGGCGGCAGTTTTTAGTCCAAAGTTGGCTGGAAAAGCTAATTTCACATACATGCGTGGAACAGAGTGGTATGCAACAAATTATGATGATAAAACTAGAGCGGGCATTGATCGAAGTAATTATGGGTATGATGGGATTAATGTTTATGGAGATGAAGTGGCAACTGTAATTCCGGCTCCAACTTTGCCAGCTGAAAGAATATCTAGAACTGGATACAATGAGGTGGATTTAACGGATAATAAAGTGTCTAATACTAAGATTGATTTTTCATTGCATTATAGACCTTTTGGGGATGAAAAATTAGAGGTGATTTGGCAAAGTAAATTTGGATTTGGAAATACGGTGTATCAAGGTGCCAACCGTTATTATTTGAATAATTTTTTTATGCAACAACATAAATTGGAATTCAAAGGGAAAAACTTTTTTGTAAGAGGGTATACTACTACAGAAGATGGTGGGGAATCCTATGATATGTTGTTTACTGGTATTAATATCAATAGAAAGGCAAAATCTGATGCCACTTGGTTTGGAGATTATGCTCGTGCTTATGCAGGTAGTTCTTTAGTTTTGGGACTCCTGCCAAGCGAGGCGCATGCAGCGGCTAGAAATTTTGCCGAGAATAACATTTCTCCAACAGGTTTAGGGTTGGTTTCATCTGGAAAACCTAGATTTATTCCGGGGACTGCTGCGTTCAAGGAAGCTTTCAATCAGGTCATTGCTGATCCAAACGTCTTGACAGGATCGAAATTGGTGGATAATTCAAGAATATACCATTCTGATGCTAATTATAACTTTAAAGATTTGATTTCTATTGCAGAAATTCAAGTTGGAGGTTCGTTTAGACAATATCAATTAAACTCTGGAGGAAGAATATATACTGATGCTGATGGGCCAATTCGTTACGATGAATATGGTGTATATACTCAAGTGATGAAAAAATTTATGGATGATCGTTTGAAATTTACTGGGTCTATCCGTTACGATAAGTCTCAAAACTTCAAAGGGAATTATTCGCCTAGAGTTTCATTAGTGTATTCTGGAGGACAAAATAAAAATCATAATTTTAGAGGCTCTTTCCAGACGGGTTTCAGAAACCCAACCACACAAGATCAATATATTGGTTTTAATGTTGGTAATGCTATTTTGTTAGGGTCAGCTCCTGATAACTTGACTCGTTACTCAGAAACCCTTCCTATAGCAACTGCTGTTGGTCAAGCTTTTGCTGGTGGGACTTCAGTTACAATTAATGGTTTGAATGCTTATAATAATTCATATACGGCTTCTTCTATTGCGGCTTTTAGTGCAACTGGGAATACTGCATTGTTGAGAAAAACTAATGTTGATTTCGTAAAACCAGAAGAGGTAAAAGCTTTTGAAGTAGGATATCGTTCTTACATTAACAATACTTCAATAGATATTAATGGATATTATAATGAATATAATAATTTCATAGGAAACTTGAATGTGGTTGCGCCTTTATATGGGACAGCTCAAGATGCTCCTAATGCAGCCGGAGGTCCAACGGATCTAGGTACTCAGTCTCTACATGCGTTGCAGAACGGTAATATCAGAGCGTTCCAATTGTATACAAATACTGATTTGAAAATCAGATCTCTTGGTTTTGGCGTTGGGTTGTCTAGAAAAGTATACCAAGATTTTGAAGTAGGTGTGAATTATAACTA
>ERZ650300.362-NODE-362-length-26835-cov-8.317065_pt1 | contig 26835 bp, 27 predicted proteins | sample MGYA00376236_ERZ650300 | MGnify/ENA primary metagenome ERZ650300 (study PRJEB26733, sample SAMN07839303) | wastewater metagenome | biome: urban; feature: wastewater treatment plant; material: waste water | place: USA: North Carolina | collected 2016-04-28 ...
TTTGAGCCACAAAAGGTTGCTGTTCTTTATAATCCAAAAACTGATACAAGGCACTTAAAAAACCAAAATACGGATTGTTGACATCACCTAAAGACAAGTTTTCTGGAAAGAAATGACGATGAGTAGCCGAGTTTAGCTTGTGTATGGCAACTTGGTGCAACAAATGGTCTAGTGTTTGAACATCTTTAAGTCGAGCAGAGTTCTTGATATACCCTAAATAGGTTCCAGCTTGTACAGTGGCTCCTCCTTTTTTTTGCAATAAAACAAGGTTTCCTGTAGTGGACGAAACTATTTTTACTGGAGCTTGCCTTGTATTAAGTGTAATTTGACCATGCAGCACCTCAGGATACTTAATCAACCAGCCAAAAATCAGCAAGAGCAAAACTAATCCTATGGCGATACCACTCACGGCGATACCGAAACGAGCAGGCATTTTTTCTATCAAATGCGCCACTTCTTCCGTTCTGTTTTCATGTAGACTTTTGTGAAATTCTTGTTTATCCATTGATACTGTCTCCCATTTGTGTTTTTACTAATTGATAATAATGTCCATTTTCTCTTGTCATCAAAGATTCGTGATTTCCTATTTCAGTGATAGACCCATTTTTTAATACAACAATTTGATCGGCTTTTCTAATAGTACTTAATCTGTGTGCAACAACAATTACAGTTTTGTTTTTAAAAATTTCCTCCAAAGCTGTTACTATTTTCTGCTCGTTTATAGAATCAAGTGAGTTCGTAGCTTCGTCAAAAAATAAATAATCAGGATTTTTATACAATGCTCTAGCAATAAGTATTCTTTGTTTTTGTCCACCACTTAATCCTCTACCACTTTCTCCCATCATGGTTTGATAACCTTTTGGCATAGCTTCAATTTCGCTAGCAATGTTGGCTGCGGTAACGGCTTTTTTCAAGCGTTCATAATCCACATTTTCATCGTCGAGCACAATGTTGTTTTGAATGGTATCGCTAAAAATTTTACCGTCCTGCATCACGGCGCCGCAGCTTTCTCTCCATTGTTTTAGGCTGATGTTCTGAATGTTTAAATTTCCCATGGTCAATTCCCCAAAAGAGGGTTTGTACAATCGGAGGATCAATTTAAGCAAAGTAGTTTTTCCGCTGCCGCTATCTCCCACAATGGCAGTTACTTTTCCTTGTGGAATAATCATTGAAATATTCTTCAAAATATAATCGCCATTGCGGTTGTATTGAAAAGATACATTTCGTAAAAGTAAGCTTTTGTCTTCGGGTAGTTTTATGCTGTTATTGCTCTCGTTTTCTTCCTCTTCTTCTAATTCGTGAATTTCATTTAGGCGCAAGAAGCTAATTTTTGCATATTGAGCCGATTGGATAAACGAAATAAACTGCATAATTGGACCATTGAGCATCCCGATGATGAACTGTGTCGAAATCATTACCCCAAAGGTAATCTCCCCCCGAATAACCGCTTTGGCACAATAAAATGTAATGAACAAATTGGTTAATTGGTTGATGAATTGTGCTCCTAAGTTTTGAGCATTAGTAATGCGTAAAATCTTTTGGTCTATTTTGAACATCCGCACCTGAAGGGCTTCCCATTTCCAGCGTTTTTGCTTTTCGTAATTGTTGATTTTGATGTCCTGAATGCTCCCAATAGTTTCTATCCAATAGCTTTGATTTTGAGTATGAACGTCAAAATATTCCCAATCTAATTTTTTTCTAAATTGAAGAAAAAACACCACCCAAAGCATAAAAAGTGTACTGCCCACCAAATAGATTAAGCATAAAACGGGACTGTAAATCAATAGGATAATGCCAAAAATGAAGAAGGTAAGAATAGAAAAAACAAAATTGAGCGAATTGTTCATGATAAAATCACGAATACGTTCATGATCCTGCGCGCGTTGCAGAATATCGCCCACCAATTTGTTTTCAAAAAAAGTAATAGGCAACTTCATCAATTTTATCAGGTAGTCCGAGATTAACGAAATATTAACCCTTGAGGTGACGTGGAGCAAAATCCAGTCCCGAACCATATTGCTCAACAAAATGCTGATGATAATCACGATATTGGCTATCAAGACCAAATCGATAAAATCCACATCGCTGGTTTGAATCCCCACATCGATAACCGATTTAGAAACAAAGGGCAAAAATGCTTGTAAGACTGTAACGATGAGCATTACAAAGAAAAGGTACAGAAAACTCTTTTTGTAAGGTGTAAAATAGCCTAAAAAATTCTCTAGTGTTTTGCGGCGTTCCAGTTTATCTTGAACTGAGCGTTGCTTGAAATCAGCCATGGGTTCTATTGCTAAAACAGCTCCCACTTTTTCATTGGTCAACCAGCCATTTTGGAAATCAGCTATGGAATATTTTATACGAGCCTTGGCAGGATCAGACACCCAAACGTATTGAGAATTGATTTTGTAGACCACTACAAAATGACTGTTCTGCCAATGGATAATGCAAGGTAGCGGTATAAGACGCAAAGTATCAAAATCAATTTTGACACACTTTGTTCTCAGACCGATTTTTTCGCACGCATCGCTAATGTCTAAAAAACTAACGCCTTCGCGGCTAATACCGCAGAGATCCCGCAAATAGGGCAAACTATAGAATCTGCCATAATATTTTGCTATGATTTTAACACAAGTTGGACCGCAATCCTTAGCATCGAGCTGAAACTCGTGTGGAAAGTTGAGCATAGAATTTGGGCTTAATTTTTTTGGATGATAAGCCCGCTAGGGTTTAGCGGGCATTGATGTTAATTAATAAGGTTTGAAAAAAATCAAAATATACCTTTTTGCTTCAAAAACATCAAAATTATTGTTATTAAAAAAGGAATTAAAAAATATAAAATTACTCGATTAGTATCTCGTTGTTGAACATATTCATCACGAGCATCAAATTTTTCTATTAATAGTTCCGATCTTTTATTGTTGTAAAAAATACAAGCCAGAATAGCACATGGTATAAAGTACATAATTCCTCTTTGCTTCCAGCGAAATAGTGACATCCCTTCTGGGCGCGAAAAAAAAGTAATTTTATAATCTGTGATTACATATATAATTTCTAAAATTGTCATTATATACAATCCTATAGCAATAAGAACAAAACTACTTCCAGTAAATCTGCCAGGTCCTGAACGACCATATTTATCATAAAAATAACAATAGATAAAATTAAAAATACTCATAGATTGAATTAATCATTTACAGTTAAATGTTCATAAAGTCCTTGTCCATAGGTTTTTTCTGAATAGTAATTTCCTAGAAAGTAAGCAGCTCCTAAAGCCCATCCGGCGACAGGAAGTGATGTAGCAACACCATAAATTAAGGCTTGTGTTCCTAAATCTGCTATATGATAATCTGATAATCCACCTTTATCATATGCATCAAAAAGAGTCATTCCAGCTCCTAACGCTAAACCAGCTGAACCAACACCTTCAAGATACTTAAAATACCCTGCTAAATCTCCGGCGGCATCACCACCGGCGGCTAGTTGTGATAGCATAGTTTTGGTGTCCCAGCCAAAGGCTACAGCACCTAGGGTCTGTGCGGTAGAACTACCTCCAGGATATATAATTACTTCGTTTAACTCTCCACCCCATACTGTTCCGTTAGGTAAAGTTATCATTCCACCAGCTGTAAATTGCATTTCTCCAGCAACAAATGAATATATTTGTGAGATATTTGGGTTGAAGTTGGCAATACTCTGCCCATTACTTTGCCCATTTAAAAACTCTAATATTCTCGAAATCTCAGTAGCATTAGTAGTAGTATATCCATTTGCTGTACTTTGCCAAGTAGAACCACCAGTATTTCCTGATGAGCCACTACTTGAACTACCATAATAACTATTTGTCACAGGATTACTATATCCAGCGTAAGGTTGGCCTCCAAATGTACTTCCAATAGCTGTACCTCCTCCAAATCCTGACAACCCTCCACCACCTCCGCCAAGAGGATTGGAGTTAACAATAATAGAGCCATATGAGTTACCGCATCCTCCTATTATTTCTTTCATTTCGTCACGTTCCAGCATTCCAGTTATATCACTAAATTTAATTTTTGTTTTCATAATATAAATATAGTATTTTGTTAATTAATAGATTACAAATTAAAACCAAATAAATAGACTTACTTATTACAATACTACATAATTTATTATATTGCAATATATTCTATCGAGAATTAAAATTTTATAAAAACTTAAATCATGGAAATAGGAAAAAAATTAAGAACATTGCGTGCAGAGCGAGGTTTTACGCAGGAAAAAATGGCTGACTTACTTAGTATTCCACAGGCATCCTACTCAAATTTAGAAAACAACAAAGGAAAAATTGACCTTAAAACGATTCAGAAAATTGCCGAAATTTACGAAATGGATGTGATAGACCTCTTAAAAGACGAAGGGCTTTCATTTCATCAAAATAACAAAAAAGGAGATAATAACGGTTTAGTTATGAATCAAATTTCTGACAAGCTTATAGAGCAATACGAAATTAGGTTAAAAGAAAAAGATGAAGTAATAGCTGATTTGAAACAATTAATAAAAGAGTTGAAAGGTTAGTTTAGTAATTGTTTCTTATAAGATGTTTTGTTAATAGTTTTTTTCGTATTTTAATAGACGAAATGCTATCATTTAAAATCATAGAGTAAAATTTTTTAAGGTGTTCCTTATCATCTTTTCAAAGAAAAATGACCTCTTTTTTCAACCCCAGAATCATCTAGTTTCAGTACATACCAATAATCGGTCGAAGGCAAAGGGTTTTTGTTTAAAGTGCCATCCCAAGACACATTCGTTGGAGATAATTGGCTAACTAATTTCCCGTATTGGTCAAAAATAGAAATGGTCGCTTTTGGGTAAACCTCAAAATCTTTTACATACCATACATCATTAAAACCATCATTATTTGGGGTAAAAAATTTAGGTGGAGCTATAACGATAAATTGTTCTTGGTCCAAGTTACAAAAGTTGCTATCTCTCACATAAGCCGTCTGAATTCCTGCAGGTGCATTCGTAAAGATATTTGAACTTTGATAACTAATGTTGTCCAGAGAGTATTCAAAATAAGGTGCGGTATTCGTTACTTCTATGGTTGCAGTTGTTTCTTTTACCGTTACTGCTTTTATTTCAGGTACAATTTGTCTGATAACCTTAAAGTTTTTTCTGCTTGTACAATTCTCAGGTGCGAGGCTAGTAATATCAACATAAAAATTGCCAATATCATTCACTTGAATTGTTGCTGTAGTTGCTCCTGTTGACCACAAATAAGACATGCCACTCAAGCCAGCATCAAGAGTTACAGGATTTGATTGGCAAATGATTTTTTCTTCATCAGTGACCTCAGGAAGCGGATAAATTCTCACTTCTACAGGAACTCTAGTTCCGTTGGTGCAATTCGCATTGACTGCTTCGGCATAGAAAATAGTATTCCCATTCAAAAATGGAGTAACATAAGTGGTTCCTGTTCCTAATGTAGTTGTACTCGTAGCATCTGCATACCAATTAATTGTCCCGGAAGATGGCGTAGCTGTTAATGTTACTACAGATGGTCCGCAATTGCTCACGGGAGAATTGGTAGCTGTTATGGTTGGAATTAAATTGATGGTTGCAACAACAGCTGTTCTATTAGTTGTACATCCTCCAGAAGTTATCCCTACATAATATGTGGTAGTAGTGTTTATAATTGGAGTGGTAAAACTAGAGCCACTACCAACTAAATTTCCGCCGGAGCTTTGGTCGTACCAATTGATGGTGCCTATAGAAGCAGTAGCCTGTAAGGTCAAACTACCAGGGTCACATTTTGTAGCAGGTGTTGTACTTAGAATAGATGGAATAGTAATCGAAGTACTGGCAGAAAGTTGTAAAACAGGATCGCCTGGCATACCGCCATATTCTACTATATAGCCTTTGGGTTGGTAATCGCCGCTTGTGGCGCCAGTGTTGGACAAATCATTCCAAGAACCCGTAATACCAACTCCAGGTGCTGTAATGTGAGCATAATCTTCGTCTCCAAGTTGATTGGGTTCATTGTTATTCCAAAAAGCAAAATTAGGTGTGTTGCCATTAGCGTTTCCGTTCCAGAAGATGGTTCCAGCTTCCGGGCCAGTCACCCATTTCCATACGCCTTCTGTTTCGGAATCACTTCCCCCAATCCATCCTGCGCCTGGGGCTTGTTTTCCGGCTAATTGTGATTCGTCAGCCGCGGTAAGTGTAGCTAGGTAGCCTTTTAGTCCGTAATAAGTTCGAAGTTCAGCCGCGGCTTTAGCGCTTGTCCAAGTAATCCCAATATTAGGAACGTATTCATAATAATGTCCATTTCTTGGTAAATAGTTGGCTTGACCAATACTAATTGAAAAACTTCTACTACCGGTTGCTGTTGCGGAGGAGTTGTTGAATTGCACATCTTTGATGGCGTTAACAAAATCGGTATAACTTACAGGAACTCCTGTCGGACTATTCAAAGTTAGTTTTCCTTCGGTTGCATTCCAACTACTTTTAATGGTAGGATGTGCAATGGCATTATTTAAAAAAAGCACATCTTGCCCTAAACTATAGCCAGAGGATATCTGGATGTAAATAGCTTCGGTACTAGAATCATCTGGATCGGTGATGCTAATATTGGTCACAATGTTAATATTAGAAAGAGGGCAATAGGCTTGATTACCTGTAGCGGTGATGGTTGGAGCAATATTAGCAACTGTTTTTTTTACAATTGATAGTTTGGCTATAGTTGTTTTTTGTTTCTTTTCAGTTGAAGGAATTGTTGAATAGGCAAATCCAAATTGAAATAAACAAAAAGCAAAAAAGAAAGGTAGTAGTAAGGAGCATTTCATTCTATAAAAATAAGATTAAATACAATTGTTAACTAATCATAATAAAGAATTTAGCACCTAATTTTATTTAATGTAAGAAATCAAACAATAAAGAAATCAATAGTGATATTGTTTGAATAAATCCCAAACAACTATACCAGCACTTACCGATATATTCAAGGAATGTTTGGTGCCCAATTGAGGAATTTCGATACAACCATCACAAAGAGCTACGGCTTCTTGAGCTACTCCGTGAACTTCATTGCCAAAAACTAATGCGTATTTTTTTGAAACATCAACTTTGAAATCTTGAAGAAAAACAGCGCTTTCCACTTGTTCAATCGCTAAAGTAATAACATTGTCTTTTTTTAGAGCAGTTATGGCATCCAAAACGTTTTCATAATGTTCCCAAGCTACTGTTTCTGTTGCGCCCAAAGCAGTTTTATGTATCTCTTTGTTAGGAGGTGTCGCAGTAATTCCACAGAGTATAATTTTTTCTACCAAAAAAGCATCAGCAGTTCTAAATACAGATCCAATATTATGAAGACTTCTCACATCATCAAGAACCAGAACTAGAGGTGTTTTTTTAGATTGTTTGAATCCTTCAACCGACTTTCTTTCGAGTTCGCTATTCTCTAATTTTCTCATTGCAATGTCAATTTAATAAAAAAAGCTTCCTAAAGGAAGGAAGCTTTTTATGTAATATTTATGTTTTTTAGCTTTTTACTTCGTCAGGTAAAACGTTTCCTTTTATTGTCAAAGTTTTTGTTGGTTGACCAGCCGCATTTGAAGTAATAGTAACTGTTTTTGTAAAAGGACCAACTCTATCTGTAGCATATTTTACACCAATAACACCTTTTGCACCTGGCATAATTGGTTCTTTAGGACTACTTGGTACTGTGCAACCACAAGATCCTTGAGCATTGGTAATGATTAATGGTGCATTTCCGTTGTTGGTGAAAACAAATTCACGTTTTCCGTCAGAATTACGTGCAATTGTTCCGTAATCAATAGTTTCATTAACGAATACCATTCCAGCTCCTTCAACTTTGGCAACAGTTGCTTTTGCTTTTTTAGCTTTTTTTGAAGTCTCTTGTGCTGTAGCTGTAGTTATTCCTAAGCTCAAAACAAAAAATAGGGTAAGTATTTTTTTCATAAGATTTAATTTTTAGTACACGCAAATCTATACAAAAAACAGAAACCATGACTTAAAAAAGGCTTAAAATTTTTAATTTTTGAACCCTTCGTTATTCGCTTTAAAATCTATAAATTCGCTGTCGTAATTACAGAATTTAATTCCCACTAATTTGGCAGCAAAAGAAAAAGGCGTGAAAGAAACGCCATTGATGAAACAGTATAATGAAATTAAAAGAAAGTATCCTGATGCTTGTTTGTTGTTTCGTGTAGGTGATTTTTATGAAACGTTTGGCGAAGATGCGATTCGTGCTTCCAAAATACTCGGAATTACTTTAACTAAGAGAGGTGCAGGATCCGATACCGAGACCGCGCTAGCGGGTTTTCCTCATCATTCTATCAATACGTATTTGCCCAAGTTAGTTAAAGCTGGACTTCGTGTAGCTATTTGTGACCAGCTAGAAGATCCCAAAATGACCAAAACGATTGTGAAACGTGGCGTTACCGAATTGGTTACTCCTGGGGTTTCTATGAACGATGAGGTGTTGCAGTCCAAAACCAATAATTTTTTGGCTTCGGTATATTTTACCAATAAAAATATTGGAATTTCATTTTTAGATGTTTCTACTGGAGAATTTCTAACTGCACAAGGAAATGCAGAATACATCGATAAGTTGTTGCAAAATTTCAATCCTAGTGAGGTCTTAGTGCCAAAAAACAACAAAAATACGTTCCGAGAAACATTCGGAGACGATTACCATAGTTTTTATCTAGAAGATTGGATTTACAAAGAGGATTATGCGTTTGAAAGCTTAACGAAGCATTTTCAAACCACTTCTTTAAAAGGTTTTGGTGTTGAAGAATTGAAAGAAGGAATCGTGGCTTCGGGCGCTATTTTGTATTATTTGTCCGAAACACAGCACAATAGAGTGCAGCATATTACGGCCATACAGCGCATTGCAGAAGATGCTTATGTTTGGATGGATCGTTTTACCATTCGTAATCTAGAGTTGTACCATAGTTATAATCCTAATGCGGTGACGTTGCTAGATGTAATCGACCGAACACTTTCGCCAATGGGTGGGCGATTATTGAAGCGTTGGTTGGCTTTGCCATTGAAAGATGCAGCCAAAATTCAGAGTCGTCATCAAGTGGTGGGGTATTTAAAAGAAAACCAAGAAGTTTTAAAACAAATACAATATCAAATCAAGCAGATTTCTGATTTGGAACGTTTGATTTCAAAAATCGCAGCAGGCAAAGTATCGCCTCGTGAAGTGGTGTATTTGAAAGAATCTTTAGATGCTATTCTGCCTATTAAAACGATAGCCTTGCAAAGTCCGCAAGAAGCCGTAAAAGTAATTGGTGATAGTTTACACAGTTGCGATTTACTTCGTGAGAAAATAAAAACGACGTTAAATCAAGATGCACCAGTGGCTATCGCCAAAGGAAATGCGATTGCAGTTGGGGTACATTCAGAATTGGATGAGTTACGCGCCATTTCTACATCTGGAAAAGAATTTTTAGAAGGAATTGAGAAACGTGAATCGGAGCGTACGGGTATTTCTTCTTTGAAAATTTCTTTTAATAATGTTTTTGGCTATTACATCGAAGTTCGAAATACGCATAAAGATAAAGTGCCAAGCGAATGGATTCGTAAGCAAACCTTGGTGAGTGCGGAACGTTATATTACCGAAGAGCTAAAAGAATACGAAACCAAAATTTTAGGTGCCGAGGAAAAAATTCATAAAATTGAAGGAGAGATTTTTGAACAATTGGTTCAATGGATTTCAACGTATATAAAACCAGTTCAAATGAATGCCAATTTGGTAGCGCAGTTGGATTGTTTGTGTTCGTTTACACAATTGGCTATCGAAAACCAATACGTTTGCCCTGAATTGGATGAAACCTTTGAATTGGATATCAAAAACGGTCGTCATCCAGTAATTGAAAAACAATTGCCTGTTGGTGTGCCTTACATCGCCAATGATGTTTTCCTTGATAGAGACACACAACAGTTGATTATGATTACTGGGCCAAATATGTCGGGTAAGTCAGCTATTTTGAGACAAACGGCTCTGATTGTACTCTTGGCTCAAATGGGAAGTTTTGTTCCAGCAGATAGTGTTAGAATGGGCATCGTGGATAAAATTTTTACTAGGGTAGGAGCTTCAGATAATATTTCGATGGGTGAATCTACTTTTATGGTCGAAATGAACGAGACGGCTTCTATTTTGAATAATATTTCAGATAGAAGTTTGGTACTGTTGGATGAGATAGGCCGAGGAACAAGTACCTATGATGGAATTTCTATTGCTTGGGCTATTGCTGAATTTTTACACGAACATCCATCGCAACCTAAAACTCTTTTTGCTACGCATTATCACGAATTGAATGAAATGAGTGAATCATTAGTTCGTATACAAAATTATAATGTGGCTGTAAAAGAATTAAAAGATAACGTGCTTTTTATTCGAAAATTAGTAAAAGGAGGCTCTGCTCATAGTTTTGGTATTCACGTAGCTAAAATGGCTGGAATGCCGCAGTTGGTCATTTTGAAGGCTCAGAAAATATTAAAGAAATTAGAAAAAGACCATTCAGGAGATGCTTTAAATGGAATCAAAGCAGCAAAAGATGAGATGCAAATGAGTTTTTTTAATCTAGATGACCCCTTGTTGGAGGAGATTAAAGACGAAATTTTACAATTAGATATTAATTCGATAACGCCAATGGAGGCTTTAATGAAGCTGAACGAGATAAAACGAATGCTCAGTCGAAAATAATTGCAGTATAAAGAATAGGTTATCAGAAAGTTATATTTTTATTGAATTTTTTTTCTGAAAAAGGCTTGTTTTATTGAATATTTGTGCTAAATTTGCCACCGCAATACGAAACAAGTACTGCAGTTCTTTTGAGAATTTGAAACGCGAAAATAGCTCAGTTGGTAGAGCGCGACCTTGCCAAGGTCGAGGTCGCGGGTTCGAGCCCCGTTTTTCGCTCAAACACCACATAATGCTCGGATGGTGAAATTGGTAGACACGCTGGACTTAAAATCCAGTGAACAGCAATGTTCGTGCGGGTTCAAGTCCCGCTCTGAGTACAAGAAAGCTTCAAACTATGTTTGGAGCTTTTTTTATTTATGACAAATCCTAACATCGGCCTGATGAGGATGGAGTAATTTGATTCTAAAATCTTTAACGTATAAATTAATGTATGGGTGCTTTTGTGATTAGTAAACGGTTTAATGATACTTATAAGTTTGTTTTTACATCACGTAAAGGGAAGGTGATTTTTACCAGTCAAAGCTATGAATTGAAGTTTGAAGGGGAGGAGGATATTGTCTTGATACAGCAGTCGATTGAGGTGTTGGTTTTTATTAAATTAAAATCAGCGGCTGGGAAGTATTATTTTAGATTATTGTTGGGAGAGCGCCATTTGGCAACCAGCAGAAAGTATACTACAGAGTTGCGATTGCTCAAAGGAATAGAGGAAATAAAAAAATATGCGGCGGTGTCTGAAATTTTAGATTTTTCTGAAAACACCTTTGTTTTTCCAGATTGATTCTATGATATAGTTTAATAAACAAAAGCTCAAGATGATTCTTGAGCTTTTGTTTTTTTTGGGCATAAAAAAAGCCATCACATGGATGGCTTGATTTTTTCTGTAATTTAAAAATTACTTAGCAGCTGGAGCTTCAGCAGCTGGAGCAGCAGGTGCAGCAGCAGAATCAACTACAGTAGCAGCAGAATCAACAGCAGGTGCAGCAGCAGAATCAACAGCTACAGCAGCAGTGTCAGCAGCAGCTTCAGTTCCTTCAGCAGCAGCGTCAGCTTTTTTACAAGATACAACAGTTAATACAGCAACAGCAGCTAAACTTAAAAATACTTTTTTCATCTTAATTTTATTATAAAGGTTAATTATTAATTCGTGGCAAAGATATAAAAAAATTAATACGCAATATATTTTTTTGTATTTTTTTTAAATTATATTCTCTGTTCACGTGGGTTTAAATATCAAATAGTATGCCAATGTAGGGGGTGTGCTAAAATAGTAGCTGTTAGTTACTAACGTTTCCCTTTTTGGTTTTTTTTAGGATGTACCAATTGTAATTCTTCAATCAAGTTTTTTGCTCCTGCGTATTTGTCCATAATGAAAAGCACATAGCGAATGTCGACCATTATGTTTCTGCAGATGCTAGGGTCGTAATAGATGTCGCTCATCGTGCCTTCCCAAACACGGTCAAAGTTCAATCCAATTAAATTTCCTTTGGCATCTAGCGCTGGACTTCCTGAATTTCCGCCTGTAGTATGATTGGTACCAATAAAGCATACGGGCATTTTTCCGTTTTCACCATAATTTCCAAAATCTTTGTTTTTATACAAATCAATCAATTTTGGAGAAACATCAAATTCGTAGTCACCCGGAATGTATTTTTCCATTACGCCGTCCAGATAAGTAATAGGATTGTAATATACGCCGTCTTTTGGTTCGTATCCTTTTACTTTTCCATAAGTTACTCTCAAAGTACTATTGGCATCTGGAAAAATTCTTGAATTTTCGCTCAGTTCCAGTTGCGCTTTCATATAATTGCGTTGCAATTCCGTTATTTTCAAATTTAAAACCTCGTAAGTAGGATTCACTTCTTTTAGATACATATCGGCCATGCTTTTTACTAGAACAAAAGCAGGATCACGGTTGATGTTTTCTAATACCGTTTTTGTGTCGCCAGTTAGTAGTTCTTTTGAGCCAGAATAGGAAGTGAGTTTGGAGCCAGAATAAATGCTCTTTGTGAGTTGGTTAACGTCAATGTTGTTGAGTGTGTTCGGTAAGAATTGCTTTGGTACTTTTGTAGCATATAATGCAATAAGTTGCTCGAATACTTTTTCGTCAACTTTGGCGCTAAAGTCTTTGTAAAAATCACCTAATCCGTTGTAAAGATTGTTTTTTCTGTCGGTAAAAGCCTGTTCTCCTTTGGTATTGTAAAGTTGTTCTAATTGATAGAATTTATAAGCAACACTAAGTAGTTCGGTGTTTCTTTGTACGGTTTCGTTAAAATAATCTCTTGCCAAAGCGTAAGGCGCGATTTCAGTATATTTTTTTTCGAAATCATTCAAAATACTACCGTATTCTTTTTCTTTTTTGGCTTTGCTAACTTTTTCTTGAAACTTCTTTTCGGCTTCTTTTTTTACGGCAATTGCATTTGATTTCTTGATGCCTAAAGTTTCGCCTTGCCATTTTTTCCAATAATTGGCTGTTCCAGCATATTTTGAAGCATATTGAATTTTGATAGCATTATCTTTTCTCATAAAACCATCGGCTACTTTAAGAGCTTGTTCTCTGATTTCAATTTTTGCAGGATTTAGTTCGTTTGCAATTTGATTGATAGCAACTGAAGGTAGGTATTCATTGGTTTTTCCAGGGTATCCAAAAACCAAAGTGAAATCGTCTTCAGCAATTCCATCTAAAGAAACAGGCAAAAAGTGTTTTGGAGTGTAAGGAACGTTATCTTTTGAATAAGCGGCTGGACGATTGTTTTTGTCAGCATAAATTCTGAAAAGGGAAAAATCTCCAGTATGTCTAGGCCAAACCCAGTTGTCCGTATCCGAACCAAATTTTCCAATCGAAGTGGGTGGCGCACCTACTAGACGAACATCTTTGAAGGTTTCGGTAACAAAAAGTAAATATTGATTACCATCGTAGAACGTTCGGATTTTGTTTTCTTGCCAAGCTTCTTTGGGAAATGAATTGCTTAAAGCGCTTATGTTTTCTTGAATTTTCTTTTGCTTTTCGGCTTCATTTGATAGCGTGTTCACTCCTTCCAAAACTTGTTTGGTCACGTCTTCTATTTTGACAATAAAAGTCACCACTAAATCTTTATTGGGTAATTCATCTTCCATTTTGTAGGCCCAAAAACCATTGGCTAAATAGTCGTGCTCGGTGCTAGAATGCGATTGAATTTGTCCGTAACCACAATGGTGATTGGTTAACAAAAGCCCTTTAGGTGAAATAACTTCCGAAGTACAGCCTCCGTTAAATTGAGGTACAGCGTCTTTTAAGCTGGATTTGTTCGTGTCGTAAATGTCTTTGGCAGTCATTTTCATGCCTAGACTTTTCATTTCTTTTTCGTTCATTCCTTCCAAGAGAGAAGGTATCCACATACCGCCTTGTTGGGCTTGTGTTTGAATCACAAAAAGCAATAAGAATAGTTTTAAGAATTTCATAGGAGTAATGGTATTTAAAAAGGTAATAAAATTATAATTTGTGTTTCATCAAATTTCTCGGATGAATAGTAAAGCCGCTTTTGAGATACAATTGCTGAGCCGAAAGATTGTGTTCTTCGACTTCTAAATAAAGTAGTTTTAAGCCTAGTTCTTCGCTTTGTATTTTTGCAAAAGCAACGGCACTTTTCCCAATTCCTTGGCCTTGTGCTTTGGGTTGAATGTATAATTCATCTAAAAAAGCAATCTTACCTTGGTATTCAAAGCTAAAAACAAAAGTCAGAATCAAATACCCTACAATTTCTTGATTCCAAAGGAGTAACCAGCATTTTCCAAGATTGTCGTTTGCTAAAAATTCCTCAAACAAATTAGTTGCTTTAGTTGTGTCAAAAGGATAGTTATCAATCGCATAAAATTCGCTCATCAGTGAGGTAACGGTATCGACATCCTTTTTTTCGAGTGGTTGAAATTGTATCATTGAAGATGATTTAGAATGATAGCAGTAGCGCCTTTATTTTGCTGTACAAATTGGCGGCAAATAGCTCCTTTTTGAAATCTAATATCTGGTTTGTAAATCAAATCGTCAAAAGTTTCGAGTAAATCTTTGTTGTTTGCAATGCTAACGCATCCCTCAAGTTTAACTAAAGCTGTTGCTTCTGCAAAATGCGAATAATTAGGTCCAATTACGATTGGAATTCCAAAAGTTGCGGGTTCTAGAATGTTGTGAATGCCAGGATTTCCAAAGCCACCGCCTACATAAGCAATATCGGCATAACTGTAGATTTTGGTTAAAATCCCAATAGTGTCAATGATAAAAACGTGTTGGTCAGATAAGGATTGATTTTCTTTTTCAGAAAATAAGGCCGTTGGTTTAGTAATTAGTGCTTTTAATTTTGCGATTTGCTCTGCTTTTATATTGTGCGGAGCAATAATAAATTTTACATTTTCATTGCTGTATTGGTTAATGTATTGGGCGATAATTTCTTCGTCTTTTGGCCAAGAACTCCCTACTACAACTGTGATTTTGTTGTCCTTGAATTCGGCTATGAAATCAAGGGTGTTGTTTTTCTCTAAAATGGTACTCACACGGTCAAAACGCGTGTCTCCAGAAACCAAAACATTTTGATGACCAAGGCTTTGCAAGAGTTGTTTTGAAGATTCGTTTTGTACAAAAAAGAAATCAAAAGCATCTAATGATTTTCTGTAAAAACCGCCGTACCACTTAAAAAAGGCTTGGTTTTCTCTCAGAATTCCAGAAATCAAATAGGTTTTGATGTTTCGTTTTTTGAGTTCGTTTAAGTAGTTTGGCCAATATTCGTATTTGATAAAGAAAACCAGTTCGGGATTTGTTAACTCAATAAATTGTTTGGCATTTTTTTGAGTATCCAATGGTAAATAAACTGTGCAATTAGCCACAGTATTGTTCTTTCGTACCTCGTATCCAGAAGGCGAAAAAAAGGTGACAATAATTTTATGGGAAGGGTATTTTTCTTTTATTTTTTCAATGACAGGAAGTCCTTGTTCGTATTCGCCTAAGGATGCGGCATGAAACCAGATGGATTTGTCGTTAGCTTGAATTTTTGCTTCTAAAGTCTTAAAAACATCCTTTCGACCCTTTACAAAAAGAGCCATTTTTGGACTAAAAAGGGCAACGATTTTCAATAAAAAACCTGCTATAAAAACGATTTGATTATACAGAAAAAACATGAGTATAAATTTTGGCTAAAATACAGTTTCTTTATGGTTTTTTCATTGTCTAAGAGGGATTAAATAACTATTTTTGTTGTTCTTTTTTGCGAAAACATTTTGGGTTAACCTACTTTGTTTTCAAACTTTAAATTAATTTTCAATGAAAAAAATCCAAATGGTTGACTTAAAGAGTCAATATGATAAAATAAAAGACGTTGTAAACACCTCAATTCAAAACGTTTTAGATACGAATACTTACATCAACGGGCCAGAAGTACATACTTTTCAGAAAGAATTAGAAACCTATTTGGGTGTAAAACACGTCATTCCTTGTGCCAATGGTACCGATGCATTGCAAATTGCTATGATGGGATTGGGTTTAAAGCCTGGAGACGAAGTAATCACAGCCGATTTTACGTTTGCAGCAACAGTAGAGGTGATTGCATTATTGCAACTTACCCCAGTTTTGGTTGATGTAGAAATGCACAACATGAACATTTCCCTAGAAGCCATCAAAAAAGCCATTACTCCAAAAACCAAAGCGATTGTACCCGTACACTTGTTTGGTCGTGCGGCCAATATGGAAGCGATTATGGCTTTGGCCAAGGAGCATAATTTATATGTAATCGAAGATAATGCGCAAGCTATTGGGGCGAATTGCAAATTTTCAGATGGTACTAAAAAGAAAGCGGGAACTATCGGTCATGTAGGAGCGACTTCCTTTTTCCCTTCTAAAAACTTAGGATGTTATGGCGATGGTGGTGCAATTTTTACGAACGATGACGCCTTGGCACACACACTACGCGGAATTGTAAACCACGGAATGTACGAAAGATACCATCACGATGTAGTGGGCGTAAATTCGCGTTTGGATAGTATTCAAGCGGCAGTTTTAAATGCTAAATTACCGTTGTTAGATCAATACAATAAAGCGCGTCAAGATGCTGCTCGTAAGTATACTTTGGCTTTTCAAGGTCACGACAATATCATTGCGCCAAGTATTTGCGATAGCTGCGATTGTCATGTTTTTCATCAATATACCTTGCGCATCATCAATGCAGATCGCAATGGATTAATGCAGCATTTGTTGGATAAAGGTATTCCATGTGCTATTTATTATCCAATTCCGTTGCACGCACAAAAGGCTTATTTGGATCCAAGATATAAAGAAGAAGATTTCCCAGTTACGAATCAGTTGGTGCAAGAAGTGTTATCTTTACCTATGCACACTGAGCTTGATGATGAGCAAATTAAATTTATTACCGATAGTGTTTTAGAATTTTTAGGATAGTTTTTAGGAGCTATTTCCTGCTGTACGCTGTATCTTGCTTGGCGAACCCCGCCAAGCAAGGATGCCGCTTCCATCAGGGCTAACCAAAACCACACAATTATGAAAATATTGGTTACAGGAGGCTTAGGCTTCATCGGTTCTCACACCGTAGTAGAATTGCAAAGCAAAGGATTCGAAGTCCTAATCGTCGATAACTTGTACAATTCGTCAATCGATGTTCTCAAAGGAATCGAAAGCATCTCTGGAATTGCGCCGCATTACAAAAATATTGATATGCGCGACAAAGCATCCGTACAAGCGCTCTTCAAAGAATATTCAGATATTGCTGGAGTCATTCATTTTGCAGCTTCCAAAGCTGTAGGGGAAAGTGTTGAGAATCCGTTATTGTATTACGAAAACAACATTGCAGCCTTAGTGTATCTTTTGCAAGAATTACAGCAAAAAGATGCGGCTTCCTTTATATTTAGTTCTTCTTGCACTGTTTACGGACAGGCCGAAAAAATGCCAATTACCGAAGATGCTCCGGTACAACAACCGATGTCGCCATACGGGAACACCAAAAAAGTAGGAGAAGAAATCATCAGAGATACCGCAAAAGCATCATCTATCAATGCGATTTTGTTACGTTATTTCAATCCTATTGGAGCACATCCAACTGCCGCAATTGGAGAATTACCAATTGGAGTGCCACAAAATTTAGTGCCTTTTATTACACAAACGGCGATTGGATTGCGCCAAGAATTATCGGTTTTTGGAGATGATTATCCAACGCCTGATGGTACAGCGGTTCGCGATTATATTCACGTAGTTGATTTAGCCAAAGCACACGTTATTGCGCTAGAACGCTTGTTAGAAAAGAAAAATACAGACAGAGTAGAGACTTTTAACTTAGGAACAGGAACAGGAAGTTCAGTACTCGAAGTGATTCAGAGTTTTGAGCGTGTAAGTGGCCAAAAACTACCTTACAAAATCGTACCTCGAAGAGAAGGCGACGTTACAGAAGCCTATGCTAATACGCACAAAGCCAATACGGTTTTGGGATGGAAAGCCGAGTCTACACTTGATGAGGCAATGGCTAGTGCCTGGAAATGGGAACAAAAAATACGCTCATAAGTAGTATTCAGTCATCAGTAAAAAGTCATCAGTAAGAAACACCAAAGTATCCATTGATAATTTGGTGTTTTTTTCTTTAAAGAACTATTTGTAAATTCGTTAGGTAAAAAATATAAAGGAATGAGTGCTAAAAAAATATCCTCAAAATTGCCCAAAGTGGAAGAACCAGCCGTAGTTTATGAATCTTCGCAGGTGAAGCCTAAAGGAATAGATCGAGCTACATTTGATTTCGATACGGAGTTCGCTAAGGGATTGACTCCAGAAGAGTTCAAAGCCGAGATGCTCAAAAGAATAAAAGCCTATCCTTGGAAAAAATAATTTTTGCAGATAAGGTTTCGAATTATTTAGATCAATTAGTATATGTGCTTTTTGAAGAAGAATATTTTAGCTATAGTGAGAATGCACAAGTTTATGTAAATAAAATTGTTGACTTTATAGTTTCAGAAATAGCTAGTTTTCCGCATAAAAAAACACCTTTAGCACTTTCTTATTTAGGAACCTATTATATTTTTTACAAATCGAATAAAAGAACTACTTGGTACATTTTTTTCGAAAAGAAAGCAACTGCTATTTTGATTACTGGAATTAGCAATAATCATTGCGAAGAAGCGAAAGAGTTGTAAATAAAAGTAAAGCCGAATCTCAAAGATTCGGCTTTTTTGTTACTTTTTAGCAGCTTCTTTCATTTTGTCAGCGGCTTTGTCTAGTTTTTCAGCGCCTTTTTCGAGGACTTTACTCGTTTTGGTCTGTAGAGTATCTACTGCTTTTTCTACTTTTACGGTGGCAGTATCTATTTTTTCTTCTACTTCTGTGGTTACAGCCTCTTTGGCTTCATCCAATTTTTCTTTGGTTTCTTCTTTACAAGAAACGCTTACTACAGCTAAAAATGCCAATCCTAAAATTACTTTTCTCATAGTCAATGGGTTTTATTGGTTGTTATTTTTTTGAGAACTAAAGGTAAACAAAAAATCCCCACAAACTTTACGTTTATGAGGATTCTGTTGATAATAATTGCTATCTAAATTCTGCAATCTGCTATCTTAAATTTTTAAGCATTTGCAGTAGCGGCTTCTTTATTGATTTTTCCAATCAGTCCGGTCAATACTTTTCCAGGACCTACTTCAGTAAATAGTGTTGCTCCGTCGGCAATCATTTGTTGCACGGATTGTGTCCATTTTACTGGAGCAGTCAACTGAATGATTAAGTTTTTCTTGATTTCGTTAGGGTCAGCAACCGCGCTTGCCGTTACATTTTGGTACACAGGACAAATTGGAGTTGCAAAAGTAGTCGCTTCGATAGCGGCTGCTAATTCTTCTCTAGCTGGCTCCATCATTGGAGAGTGAAAAGCACCACCAACTGGTAAAATCAAGGCTCTTTTGGCACCTGCTTCTTTCATTTTTTCGCAAGCCAATTCTACGGCTTTGTATTCCCCAGAAATCACCAATTGACCAGGACAGTTATAGTTTGCCGCCACGACAACACCATCAATCGAAGCGCAAATGTCTTCTACTATTTTGTCGTCTAGGTTCAAAACAGCAGCCATCGTCGAAGGGGTAATTTCGCACGCTTTTTGCATCGCCAAAGCTCTTTGAGAAACTAATTTCAATCCGTCTTCAAAAGACAAAGCACCATTGGCTACCAAGGCAGAAAATTCACCCAAAGAATGTCCAGCCACCATTTCAGGTTGGAAATCCTCTAAAGTTTTGGCCAAAATAACTGAGTGCAAAAATACCGCAGGTTGTGTTACTTTGGTTTCTTTTAGTTGTTCTGCAGTACCTTCAAACATAATATCGGTGATGCGGAAACCTAAAATTTCGTTGCCTTTTTCGAATAATTCTTTGGCAAGTGGAGAGTTCTCATATAAGTCTTTGCCCATTCCTGTGAACTGTGCGCCTTGACCTGGAAAAACGTATGCTTTCATAATAGTATGTTTATGTCGTAAATAATTTTAGTAGCAGCAAAAGTACTATTTTTATGGAATGTAAAAAAAAACACTCCTAATCTTTTCTTTTTGCTGGTTGTAACGTTTAAAAAATTAAAAGACTAATAGGTAAATCTCTTCATATTATGAAAAAAGTAATCTTAGCATTTTTTACAGTTTTTATCGCATTCCTTTTGATGTATTTCGGGTTGCCGGTACTTAATTATGGCTTTTTCAAATTGCCATTTTTTCTATTATTGTTAATTGGAGTAGTGAGTTTGTTTTTTATTAAACTAAAAGTAGACCCGAAAACCCACAAGACAACAGTTTTGAAGGCGCCTCACAAGGTGTTTTATTACAGTATATTGGTATTACTTTTTTATGTAGCCATTGTCCCTTTATTTACAACGGTAAAAATGTTCAGAAGCGAGGCGTACCAACAATTGCTTGGCAAAGTGCATAAAGGCGAAAAAATTACTCAACATATTGCACCAATTGCGATAGACAAAATCCGAGTAGTTGATGAAGAATTAGCTTATTTATTAGGCGAAAAAATATTAGGCTCGCAACCAGCTTTGGGAAGTCAAGTAGAATTGGGACATTTTTGCATTCAAAAAATACAAAACGAATTGTATTGGGTAGCCCCATTGTTGCATTCTGGTTTTTTTAAATGGATTAATAATTCCGAAGGAACTGCGGGTTATGTTATGGTTTCGGCTACCAATGAGCGTGATGTAAAATTGGTGCAACAAATTGACGGGAAGCCTTTAAAAATAAAATACCAACCGTCTGCTTATTTTCAGTCCGAAATTCATCGCCACGCGTATCTTAACGGATACTCAACTATTGGCTTAACCGACTTTACTTTTGAAATCAACGACGAAGGAAAGCCGTTTTGGGTGATTACAACCTATGACAAAACCATCGGTTTCTCTGGAAATAATGCTACCGGAGTTTTGGTAGTTGATGCACAAAACGGAGCCATTCAAGAATATTCCATTGCCAACACACCAAAATGGGTAGACCGCATACAACCTTTAGATTTTATCGAAGACCAATTAAACGATTGGGGAACACTAATTCACGGGTATTTTAATTTTTCAAATGAAGACAAATTACAAATCACCGAAGGGATGACGCTGGTGTATGGAAAAGACAATAAATCCTATTGGTATACAGGCATCACTTCAACCGGTAAAGACGAATCTGCTGTAGGCTTTGTATTGGTTGATACTCGTACCAAAGAAACCACTTTTTACAAACAAGGTGGCGCTACCGAATTTGCGGCTCAAAGTTCAGCCCAAGGTAAGGTTCAAGAAAAAGAATATACTGCTTCTATGCCAATTCCATATAACATCAATTCCATTCCTACCTACGTAATGACTTTAAAAGACAAGGGTGGATTGGTCAAAATGTTTGCTATGGTTGCCATTTCTGACTATACGATAGTGGGCGTAGGCAATACGATGCGTGAGACCCTTACGGCATACAAAAATGTGTATAATATGGCCGACAATAAGATTAATCCCAATTCGGTAGCCAATAAAAAAATCATTCAATCGGTAGTGACAAGAATTCAAAACGACGTCAAAAACGGCAATAGTTTTTATTACTTCACCCTGCGAAAATCACCCACTATTTATGTGGGGTCTTCACAAATTTCGAGTGAATTACCGGTTACGGTTGTGGGAGATTCTATCAAAATCACCTATGATTTAGACCTTGAAAAAGTTGTAGATATTTCTAGTTTTCAAAATCTAACATTAAGCAAGAAGTAAAGCATCGTTTTATTTATTTTTGTGTTAAAACATAAAGACAATGCCTTCTGAAAAAGAAAAAATGCTCGCTGGCGAATCCTATCTCAGCAACGACAAACAGTTGGTGCAAGAGCGATTGTGGGCCAAGAAAATGCTGCAACAAATCAATGCCGAGTATATCGTAAACGGCAAAACACGCGGGCTTTTCAAGCAATTGTTGCCCAATGCGCACAAGCGTTTGTATATAGAGCCGCCCTTTCATTGCGATTATGGGTACAACATTCACACGGGCGAGAATGTCTATTTCAACCTCAATTGTGTGGTGCTCGATACGATGAAAATCACCATTGGCAACAACGTGTTTTTTGGCCCAGGCGTACATATTTACACCGCTTCGCATCCTTTGGACATCGTAGAGCGACGCACTTTCGAGGTATCTAAACCCGTCACCATTGGCGATGATTGCTGGATTGGCGGCAATACCGTGATTTGCCCAGGGGTGACCATTGGCGACGGTTGCACGATTGGCGCAGGCTCGGTGGTGACCAAAGAGATTCCTCCGCATTCGCTAGCTGTAGGCAATCCCGCGCGCGTCATTCGAAAGTTACAGTAATCCTTTTTAGGAGCAGAAAGAAGCGGCTTTTTTATAGGCAAAGTCCCGTCATCCGCTGTATCTTTGCGGCCGAACCCCAGCCACAAAGGATGCCGCTACTACCGGGGCTAGAAGGCAAGATAGGGCTTGATTAGCCAACATCCCGAAAATAAAACACAGAAAATGAAAGTTATCCTACTTACCCCAATGGAAATCGAAGCCGAGAAAGTGCAAAATGCCTTGCAACGCTTTCCATCTTTACAAAATGACTACCAAATCGTTATCTCTGGAGTGGGAAGAGAAACCACTGCCAAAGCAATGATGCATTTGCCTCCGCACGATTTGTGTGTATTAATTGGCTTTGCTGCCATCGTAGGAAAACCTGAAAATTTGCCAGCCGAATTACAATTAGGAATGCCCATTGAAATTACCAATGCTTCGCTTTATGGTTACGAAGGGCAATTGTTCGAAAACGGTAAGCCAATTTTGACGGAACCCAAAACCAACTTACTTTGTTTGTCTTCGTTAACTTCGGACAAATTTGTAAAAACGACTAATTTGGCCGAACGCACCGTGGTGAATATGGAAGATTATACTTTTATGTATCTCAAACAACCACAGGATTTTATCGTCCGTATTATTTCAGATTTCTTGCCACACACCCACGAAATCGACTTTTTTGAAGAAGTAAAGCCTATTGATTTTTACAAAGCCATTGACGCTATTGAGAGGGTTTTGTAAGTTGTCAATTATTTTTTACTTTTCTAAAAAAAAAGAGTGATTAAAAACGGCTAATCACTCTTTACTATTCACTAATCACTTTTTACTAATTACTTCTCACTTTCTCACTCTATTGAAGCAATAATTTCTAACAATTGTGCTTTCAATTCTTCGTTGGTGATTCCTTTTTCTGCATCAAAATTGGTGGCAAAACTCGGCAGTGAAAAAGCACCTTTAACATCGGCTCCTTGGAAAGGGAATCTGTTTTTGGCCATTTCTAAAACCGAAGCCCCTCCTCTTGGTCCGGGTGAAGTAGCTAGCAAAAGCGTTGGCTTTTCCTGAAAGGTTTTACCGTTAATGCGGGAAGCCCAATCCAAAATATTTTTGAAAGCAGTCGAATACGCGCCATTATGTTCTGCAAACGAAATGACAATAAAATCTGCGCTGCCTAGTTTGGCAAAAAAATCGTGGGCTAATTGTGGAATTCCGGTTTTGGTTTCTTTGTCTATTGAGAAAATGGGCATTTCGTAGTCGTTCAAATCCAAAACTTCAACGGTTGCGTTGGCGAATTGATGTGCGGCATAGGTTGCCAATTGTTTGTTGATAGAAGTCGCGCTGGATGATGCGCCAAAGGCTAGTATTTTTTTCATTATAGATGTTTTTTAACCGCTGGTGTAATTATTTTTTACCACATAGAATCATAGAATTTATGTTATTTAAAAAGAATTTTACAGATGTTTCACTTTTCACATAGTCAATCTTTGTGAAAAATAGTGCTATTTCTATTGATTCCTTTTCTAATTTCTTTTTATCTATGAATCTATGTGGTTTGTTTTTTATTTAAACTGAACTACTCCCAACGTGTTGTTTTTATTCTTATTCTTTATTTATATAGTATGTCAATGCTCCCGAAGGGCATTTTTTTACAGTACTGATAATGGCTTCAGTAGTCGAATTTTCGGGAACAATCCACGGTTTTTCTTTGGGTTTAAATACGTCGGGATTGTTTTTTACACATTCGGCAGCGTGTTTGCATAAGCTGTTTTTCCAAACAATGGTTACCTCGCCGTTGCTATACTCTTTGGTTAAATCTTTGGCATCCATAGTATTTATAGTTGAGTGTTAATGCTGACTTTGTTTTTTAATAGTTTCGAAACGGGACATTTCTCGGCTATCAAAAGTAAGCGTTCTTTTTGCGCTTCGGTAATGATTTCAGAAAAAGTGATGGTTCTAGAAATGGTGGTCTCTAATTCGGACTCGTTATTTTGTGATAAATTCAACGCAATCTGAATTTCGGGAATGTTCCAACCTTTGCGGTCGATGTACATTCGCAAGGTAGAAAGTGTGCAACCTGCCAGCGAGGCCAATAAAGTAGAGTAGGGGTCAGGCCCCAAATCTTGTCCTCCAATAGTTTCGGGTTCGTCCATTAGTAATTCGCCGTTACGCCAAGAAATGGTGCACAAGTATTTTTGTGCACCAATACTTCCTTGAACGTCTTTTTCTAGTAAATTTTCCATTTTAAAGTACGTCTCTAAATTCTGGAGTTTTGTCGAATACTTTTTTGGCAAACGGACAAAGCGGAATGATTTTTATGTTGTTTTCTCGCGCATAAGTTACCGCTTGAGCGACCATTTGTTTGCCCAAACCTTTTCCTTCATTGCCTGGATTTACACCCGTGTGGTCAATTATGATTTTGTCTTCCCCAGCAAAAACAAACGTCATTTCTGCTTCTTGTTTGCCCTCAATTTCAATAAAAAAACTCCCTTTTTTATCGTTGATTTTTACTTGTACTTCGTTCATAACTTACTTTTTTACTGAATATTATCTGCTGACGACTGACTCCTTTTTTTATTGTTCCATCGGGATTTCCATCACCAAAAATTTAGCAGCTGTTGTTGCTTTGATGTCAATTTCTGGAGTATCCCAAATTCCAAGGGCATCTCTTTTGCTTAGTCGTTCTCCGTTGATTTCTATTTCGCCCTCAATAGTCATAATGTAAAAACCGTTACCTTCTTTTTGTAAGGCTAATTTTTTAGAAAAATCGGCATCAAAATCAGACAAATAAAACCAAGCATCTTGATGAATCCACACACCAGCATCGTCTGGATTTGGCGATAGAATTTGAGCAAAATTGTTTTTTTGTTCGGTAACGTCCAAAGTGATTTGTTGGTAGCGAGGTGCTACATTGCGGTATTTTGGGAACAACCAAATTTGGAATAGCTTGGTTTGTTGGTCCGCATTCGGATTGAATTCACTGTGTTGAATACCCGTTCCGGCGCTCATTACTTGTACATCGCCCGTTTTGATAGTTGCGGCATTGCCCATACTGTCTTTGTGAGCCAAATCGCCTTCTAGCGGAATGGTGATGATTTCCATATTGTCGTGTGGATGCGTGCCAAAACCCATTCCAGCAGCAATTGTGTCATCGTTCAAAACTCGTAGCATACCAAACTGTACTCTATCGGGGTTGTACCAACTAGCAAAGCTAAAACTGTGATAAGCATTCAACCATCCGTGGTTAGCGTGTCCTCTTGAATCTGCGGTATGTAAAACTGATTTTTTCATCTTTGTATAAATTTAGTGATTACTAGGATACAAAGGTATGCTCGTTGTGAGCAAAAGTCACTTAACCTAGATTAAGAAAAACATAATCTCAAAAAAGCAGGTGTTGTAGTTCTATAAATGTAAGTGCGATTTTTGATTCTCGACTTGTGAAGACTACTAAACAGAAGTTTTTTATTGTTAGGAATGCTGCAGAAACAAATTGGTATGGATTGCTGAGGTTGGGGTCGCTAACCCAAACGACTTACTCCCCGAAATGACTTCGAAAAGGATGAGGTTTTGGGTGCGGAGGTCTTGGATGGTCAATTAATTTATAAATTCTTCGATAGTTAATACGTTTTTATCTCCAAACCACTTTTTGACATTAGCTATTGCATTATCATTCATATCTGACAATGCTAAAACAACTAAATTTTCTTTTGCTCTTGAGCATTCTACATAAAAAAGATTTCTTGTGCGTAGTTTTCTTTCTGGTTTATCGTCAGAATCATTAAAGAAATTTTCAAAATTATATTCGCCTTTCCATTCTGTATCATCAATAACGGTTAGTACGTTCCTAAATTCGTCTCCTTTTGTTCCGTGTTTGGTTGAAAATACGGATTGGTTTTGAATATGTTTAAAGAAATTGATTATTTGGCTATAGGGTAAATTCATAAAACTATCAAAAAAACGTTTATCCCTCTCAATTCTTTCTTTGAGTTCAACATCATCCGTTGGATTAATATCTAATGTGTTAATTCTTTCTTGCAGTTTTACAATACTATCTGGAATTTTTATAATTTTTTTATTTATTACATATTGAAATACATCTTTTACAGTCATTGACCTTTTTTCATTCAATTCTTCTAAAATATCTTTAATCTCAATTTTTTTATTATGTTTAAATTCTCCGTTTAATAATGTACCATATTTTTTTAAAAAACGAATAACTTCATTATAGTTATTAGATTCCCAAAATTGAATTAAATGTTCTATTCCCACTTCTTTTTCAACTGAAGTTTTCTTATCTATATAACCAGTAAAAAATTTTATTAGAGAATT
>ERZ650300.367-NODE-367-length-26742-cov-31.378461_pt1 | contig 26742 bp, 25 predicted proteins | sample MGYA00376236_ERZ650300 | MGnify/ENA primary metagenome ERZ650300 (study PRJEB26733, sample SAMN07839303) | wastewater metagenome | biome: urban; feature: wastewater treatment plant; material: waste water | place: USA: North Carolina | collected 2016-04-28 ...
CTAACGTTTCTTCGAGCTTTTTTAGTGCCAAATTTCAAAAAAGTATTGAAGAGCTAATCATGAGTCCTGTACCTTTGCATGCCATTTTATGGGGCTTTGTCTTAGGTGGTGTCTGTCGCGGGGTCTTGGTCGGTATTATTGTGACAGCTATGAGTTTATTTTTTACTGACCTTTATATTACCAATTGGTTTGTTACCATTTACACCGTCTTGGTCACCTCGTTCTTATTTTCACTGGGTGGTTTTATCAATGCGGTGTATGCGAAATCTTTTGATGATATCTCCATCATCCCAACCTTTGTGCTGACGCCTTTAACTTATTTAGGTGGCGTATTTTATGCCATTTCAGCACTCAGCCCTTTTTGGCAAAATTTATCGTTGATCAATCCGATTGTATATATGGTCAATGCTTTTCGTTTCGGTATCTTAGGTCATAGCGATGTTAACGTCGTCGTCTCCCTATCTGTTATGACCATATGCTGTGCAGTGCTTTATGGCATTGCTTACTATTTACTTTCTCGTGGTTCAGGAATGCGTGAATAATGAGTGTAGAACATTCTCTTTTGGGTAAAGACACCAATTACCCTACAACTTATCAACCCGATATTCTTTTTCCTATAGCCCGTGCCACAGCACGTGAGCACTATGCGCATGTTGAAGGTATTCAACAAGGTAAAGACTGGTGGCATGTTTTTGAAATTTCTTGGTTAAATCACCTTGGTGTTCCGCAAGTTGCCATTGGTCGCATCAGCCTACCGGCCACCTCGCCCAACCTCATTGAGTCAAAGTCATTAAAACTTTACTTTAATAGCATGAACTTTACTCAGTTTGAGTCTAAAGCTACGTTTAAAGAAACAGTCGAACAGGATTTATCGGCAGCGGCTGGCGCAGATGTGAATATTGATCTTTTTCATGTCGATGATGTGGAAATTAGTCAACCTGAAGGTATCTGTATTGATGAACTGACTCCGACCCAATTGGAAAATCATCCCAATGCAAATCTATTGGCATTAGATGATACTGCGGAAGATGTTGAAGTACAGATTTACTCGCATTTACTCAGAAGTAACTGTCCAGTCACTGGACAACCTGATTGGGGCACGGTATTTATCCGATATAAAGGTAAAAAGCCTTGTTATAACAGTATACTGGCTTATATTATCTCTTATCGTCAGCACAACGGTTTCCACGAACAATGTGTGGAACAAATATTTGCCGATATTTGGCAAAATTTGAAACCTGAAAAGCTGATGGTGTACGCAGCTTATACACGCCGTGGTGGTTTAGACATTAACCCTTGTCGTGTGTCAGATGTGTCATGGATGCCCCGCCCAATTCGATTGGCGCGACAATAAAATAAAGAACATTGAGGTTAATACACGATGCCATTTTTTGGTTTTATTCCATCGACTGAACTTTTACAGACTATTCAAACTGCTCAGCAGAAGAAAGACTCAAGTGAGCCTTTATATCCACTTCGAGATAAAACAGCACTACTCATCAATGATGAAATTATTGATGCCATTTTGACTGAGTTAGTTCGCCGTTTTCCACCGAGTGATAAACGTGACACAGCCGAGAAACTGGCTGGCTATATTAAGTCAACAGTTGCGGTTTTGTTGAAGCAGCTTTTAGGCAAATCATCGAATGATGTGGTTCAAGCATCGATTCAGTTTTCTGAAAAAAGCTTGTTTAAAGATGCTGAAGGTCAGTTCCGTGTGGGTGAAGCGTTAGATGCAAGCTTAGTGACCAGCCTCAAATATAACTATGCTGAAATTAAAGCAGGCAATGAAGTAGATAAAGCCGCGTTAACCGAACTGTATAAACAGTTTGCTGAAGCGACTGTACGCCACTTCATGAATGACTTTAATAAAACCCTCGATTTGGGCATGATTAAGCGTAAAGCGGCCGATATCGGTTCTGCAGCTGTCATTAAAGCAGTGCATATTGCTGCCAATAAAATCATCCCCAATTTAACCAAAGATGAACTTTTAGCTTTAGCTGAATATCACGACACCTTATTTCATGCTTAAGTACTAAAAGTCTTCGAGACTTTTCAGATCAAAATGACTCTACTTGTGTAGGGTCATTTTGGTTTCTAAGCTGTAATTTCTTAGTCTTTATATAAAGCCATATATAAAGTCCATATATAAGCTGAGACCAGATCTTTTTGTCATTGTCACTAGACCCTAAACACTACAATTTTAATTGCCTCTATATAAGGAAGACTTTTTATATCAGTCAGTAAAACTTGACTTATATAGTCACGTAAATACTCTGCCTGAAAAACTGTACCATTTTGATTGATCTGTCCTTTATATAGGCTGAGTTTGTCTTTTTTTGTATACCTATTTGCCCGCTTCAGTACAGACAATGTTATCTTAAAGCCTATTCACGCTAGACTCCGTTCACAAGAATTTCGACATAACAGAAACGCGAACTATGGGCTTTACCCTATTCGCTTTGCTCCACTGCCAATAACGACTCTGGAAATTAGACTTCTATGTTAAATTTAAACTTTTATAACAAAGTTAAACGTTTACCTTTATTGATTGGCGCTTTGTCGATCACCAGTTTTTGCCAAGCCAACGATTTCGCTTCTCATCCTGACTATTTCAGCTTTAAACAAAAAACCATGCAAAATTATGGTCTGTCTGCTGAACAAGTCGATTGGGCGATGAATGGTTCTAAAAATGTACCCAACATCATCAACATTATGAACCGCCCTGGTGAAAGTAAACCGTGGTACGAATATAAAACCAACTTTATGGCAGAAAGCACCATTCAACGTGGTGTCCGTTTTAAAGCCCAATATGCAGATACTTTAAACCGCGCCGAACAACAATTTGGTGTACCGCAATCAGTCATTCTCGGCATTTTAGGGGTAGAAACAGGTTTTGGGACGAACAAAGGTAATTTTGTCACCCGTGATGCCTTAGCAACTTTAGGTTTTGGTTACGAACGTCGTAAGCAATATTTCCAAGATGAACTCAGTGCTTTAATCGCATGGAGCTATAAAGATGGCGTGCCAACCAACTCGGTTGTAGGTTCGTATGCAGGTGCGGTGGGCTACCCACAATTTATGCCTAGCAATATTCCAAAGTTTGGTGTGGATTATGACGGCAATGGTCATGTCGATTTACGAAATTCAGCAGTCGATGCGATTGGTTCAATTGCCAACTATTTAGCAAATCATGGCTGGCAACGTAATCAGCCAATTGGATTCGCAGCACGCTATAGTGGCTCGAATCCTGAAGCGGTCATTGCCAAAGATTTAACTTTACCGACACCTTATGGCGTTTTAAAAAATCAGGGCATTCAACCGACCAATCCGATTGTCAAAATCGATGATTTAGATATGGTGAATGTGATCCAACTACAGGAAAATTATGGGCAAAGTTATTACATCACTTACCCTAACTTTCAAGTGATTACGACCTATAACAAGAGCCGTATGTATGCGACTGCAGTGTGGCAATTAGGGGCTGAAATTGCTAGCCGATAGGGCTAGCTTTTTACTCAAGCTTGAGATGTCAATAAAAAAATATTTAAAAATGATGTAAATTTCGGCATTTTTCATACCTTGTTACAATATTGGTTATTTTTTAATCAAAAAATGTTCGGTTTATGTAGTTTTTATCATTATTTTAATTAAACACTAGACATGCTTATGACTGCATGAATATTATCCATTTCGTCAAATGTTGTTGCAAAAGTGAATTAACAGGCAAGTTTTTTTATCTTTCAACCACTTAGTTTAAAGAAAAAAGTATTGTCTTTTGGAGTTTATAAATGCAGTCTTCACTTAAATATATACTGGCCATTGCCTCGACCATCGCGCTGAGCCAATCGCAAGCAGAGATGGTTCAGTCATCATTTACCAATGATAACGATAACTCTCGCCTAGCTGCGCGTGTCTTGAATAAAGATGCTCAAGGCTTCAACTCACACTTCTCAAATTTAAATAGCCTTTCAATCACTGAACGTTCAGGCGATAAAATTCGTCGCGAAACAATCGCTGCAAAAATTGAGATCCCTGAAGAAGAGCCTTCAGTGATTGAAAAGTTAAATACTGTTGCATCAAATACAGTACGTAAGTTTAGTCAAACGGGCATGGCGTCTTGGTATGGTCGTCAGTTCCACGGTCGTAAAACAGCAAGCGGTGAAACATTCGATATGAATGCATTAACTGCAGCTCACCGTAGCTTGCCGCTAAACTGCTTTATTCGTGTAACGAATAAAACCAATGGTAAAAGTGTTGTGGTTAAAGTAAATGACCGCGGCCCATTCCACGGTAACCGTGTACTCGATCTTTCTTATGGTGCTGCTAAGCAACTGGGTATTACCAATGCAGGTACTGCGAAAGTCAGCATTGAACGTATTGATGGACCAAACTCTTAAGATTCTTTCCTACAGCATGCATTTGACAGCAAAGCCACAGTAATGTGGCTTTTTTTATTGTCCTATCTTTGCCTAATGTTTTACACAACCGTAAACAGCTCGATCTCCATCATTTAATCCCTCCCAGATGCTTAGTTTGAATAAGATGCGAAATCTAATCGATCCGATTTTTTGAAGTGAGTGCGCTCACATTTTTACAGCGGTGGAAGACTAGCAAAATTAAATATTTTCTCAGCTCATTCTTATCTGATCAAAGCCAATTTTTCTGCCTACCCTGAACTGTAGTTTTATGCATTCGTCAAATTAAAATGATTTTATGAATTACCTAGTAAATTAAGCGCCATTTTTGCGATATTAGATTCACTATTGCCCTGCTTGTTTTTGTATAATTAGGGCAGTTTTATGAACCAAAACTCAAAAGAAAACCTTCTTATTTCTTCAAAGTTCTCAAACCCCGCCTCATTTGCTCTATTTTCAACTTTTTTAGTTCCCCAATCAAAGCTACGCCAATTTGATAGACATAGAAAAAATCGCAAATGGTGAGCATTTAGGGCAACACAAATTTAAAAGCAATGAAAAAGATCGGGCTCTCGCACCTTTTCATGCTTTTTTCGGTATTTTATGGGCCTATTTGCTGATGAAATGCTAGAAATCGAATAACAGATTCAGACCGTAAAAAAATCCTAAACTCAGCAAAATACTGAGCAATAATTTTCTCGTCAAAAGAGTGGTTAACAGCGTAAAAATTGCACCATAAAAATAGCTATTTTCAAATATCCCTTTCCAGTGTCCACCTTCAAAAAAAACCAGTGGCAAACAAATCGAAACCATAAGGCAAGGCGCCGCATATTTCAGCATGCGTGTCGCAAATTTAGGCAGGCGAATTTGAGTTTTAGGCTCTAAAAATAAATACCGATTAAAAAAAGTCACACAGGTCAAACTCAAAACAAATAACCAGGTCATGTTTTAGTCCTCCGCTTGATCAAAAAACGCAGCAACCCACATGCCACTAAACCCAGCCAGCAAAATAGCTGATCCCAGCTCTAACCAACTCAAAATCAGCACCATGATCGAGGAACTCACAACACCATAAATTGCGGCCTTATTTTGAATCAGCATCACCGCCATAACCAAGAACACCACCACAATTGAAAATTCTAAGTGGAGAGTTGAAAGATCAGGTACTTTATTTGCAAGCAAAATACCCATTAGACTAAACAACACCCAACTGACATAAAAGCTGAATCCTGCACCCAACATATAGGCATAAGACGGCTTTTCCTTCAGCATCGCGGTGGCGTAGAGTTCATCGGTTAGCAAAAAGCCGATGCTCAGTCTTCTTTTGAGTGACCATGGCTTCACCTCCTCTCTTAAACTCAGTGCATAAATAAAGTGCTGACTGGTTAGAAAAAATACGGTGATCAGAATACTCAGTAAAGATGCACCCGTCATGAGCATACTCAAACTGACTAATTGTGCCGCACCTGCAAACACTAACGCTGACATGCCTACAGCTTGCATGACACTCAGGCCCGCATTAATCGCTGCTGAGCCTGCCAATATTCCCCATGGAATAACGGCGACTGAAAGCGGCAACATATCTTGCACACCACGGAAAAAACCTAAACTTTTCTGTTGGATCAATTGCGACTGCACAGCAGCACTCCATTTTTCAATTCATTGGAGTCAATATGCGGCATGGCTTAAATGGCTTTCTTGTATGAAATTGCTGTTATTTTAAATTTTATGTGCCAGATATTGCGCAGGCGTACAGCCCAAAGACTTTTTAAAATGACGAGTGTAATGGCTTTGATCGGAGAAACCACAGAGTTGTGCGACTGTCGCAATCTCGCAGCCTTGTTTAAGTAAATATAAAGATTTACGTAATCGAAACTGTACCAACCATGCATGAGGTGGAAGTCCAGTAAACTTTTTAAATTGACGTAGTAAATGCCATGGGCTCATCCCGACGACAGCGGCGAGCTCGGCCAGTTGATGCTCTCTTTCAGGTTCCGCAGCAAGTAGTTCTTGTACCAAGACCACTTTACGCTGTGCTTCGGGTAAGTCTTTTAATATTTTCTTAGATTGATTATAACGGCTTAATAAATAAGCCAAAGTTGAAATATATAAACTCTGCTTAAACAGTGTATTTTTCGGCTGTAATAACAAATCGAACAGCAAATTCAATTGTTCGGCTAGCCCTTCATCATGAACCACAGCTTGCGGAAACCACGGCATAGTACCGGCTTCATGAAAAAAATCTTGACTCACCTCTTGGATCATTTCAGGAGTCGGATAAATTGCTCGATAACACCACCCAGTTTCAACAGCAGAAGAACCCGTATGTACCTCATCAGCATTCACTAAAATAATATCGCCTTGCGGCGCAATATGCTGATTTCCTGTGCGTAAAAAAGACTGTGCACCTTCATCAATTAAGCCAATGCAATAGCCTTCATGGGTATGCTTTGAAAACTGCGTATGCTGATAAGAGGCTTTTAACATTTCAAGACCATCAAGTTCTTGAACATGATGGTAATTTACAAATTCACTGGGTCTGATTTCGTGCATGAGTTGGCCTCTCCTGAACACTCAGCATACTGCGATTCAGCAAAACGTATAGAACAAAATTGCTCTACTACTGATAGGTTTTTCCTTGGTGTTTTAACCAACCACCTTCATGGCGCTGTTGTGGATCGTGATGTGTCCAGTGGATCACCCCGCCTTTTTCACTATATTCGTATTCACCATTGAAGCCAACGGTATCCCCTTTTTGTAAGCGTTCAATACGGGGTGCTAAATCAATATTATGTGCAACCAAAACCGTCATTGTATTAGGGAGTTCTACAATAAATTTTTGATGACGAGAACCGTCATTATCATCCTTAAGCACTGCCACAACACGCCCTTGTGATTGAACTTGAATATTACTTTTCCGGCTTTGAAACGCTTGGGCAATTTTTGCTGTGCCATCAAGCACTTGATTTTGCGGTTGGCTGGTCTGTGTAGAGGGCTCTACCGCGACTGATGGTGTCGATGTTTGTAATTGATTTTCTTGAAGATCGATTCCGAAATATGCAGCAATCAAAAGTACGATCACCGCACCAATACTCAGGTTGGTTTTGTTGGCCACTTATCTACTTCTCCGTTTTATTTTTATTAATTGTATAAAAAAAGCCCCAAAGGGGCTTTTTTTACTCAAAATAATTTTTCAATTATTTTGCAGCAGCTTGAGCAGCAGCAACTTCTTCAGCGAAAGAAAGTTCAGCTTTTTTCTCAATACCTTCACCCACTTCAAAGCGAGCAAATTGAACAACTGTAGTACCAGTTGCTTTAAGAACGTCAGCAACTTTCTTGTCGTTGTCGATTACGTACATTTGACGATCAAGAGCAACTTCGTTCAAGTATTTCTCAACTGAACCAGTGACCATTTTCTCAACGATGTTTGCAGGCTTACCAGATTCGATTGCTTTAGCTTCAGCAATTTCTTTCTCTTTAGCGATAAGTTCAGCAGATACACCTTCAGCAGAGATAGCAACTGGGTTGAATGCAGCAACGTGCATTGCAATACCTTTACCAGTCGCAGCATCACCTGTGTAAGATACAACAACACCGATTTTTAAACCGTGTTTGTAAACTGCAAGGTTTTCGCCTTCAATGATTTGAGCACGACGAACTTGGATGTTTTCACCGATTTTTTGAACAAGAGCAATACGCGCTTCTTCTACAGTTGCACCATCTTCAAGTTTCAATTCAGCAATTTTAGCAGCATCAGTTTCGCCAGCAGCTAACGCAGCAGCAGCAACTTGAGCAGAGAAACCAGCAAAGTTTTCGTCTTTAGCAACGAAGTCAGTTTGGCAGTTTACTTCTAAAAGAAGCGCTTTGTTACCGTCTTGAGCGATAGTGATTGCGCCATCAGCTGCAATGTTACCCGCTTTTTTAGCCGCTTTAGCTTGACCAGATTTACGAAGGTTATCAATCGCTAATTCGATGTCACCATTCGCTTCTGTTAATGCTTTTTTACATTCCATCATTGCAAGACCAGTACGATCGCGCAATTCTTTAACCATGCTTGCTGTAACTGCAGTCATGTCAATCTCCTAAATACGGTAGAAAATGAATTCTTTTTAGAACAGAAACGGCCCAGAGCTGTCTCTTGGGCCGTCTGCATACATGACGCTTACTTTGCCACCATCACATGTCGCAAAAATGACAAGCTTACGTCAAACGCATTAAGCCTCAGGAGCTTCTTTAGCTTCTTCAACTTTAGCTTGTGCATTTGCTTGTGATTGAGCATATTCTTTACCAGCAAGAATCGCATCAGCCATAGCAGAAGCATACAAAGTAACTGCACGGATCGCATCGTCATTACCCGGAATAACGTAGTCTACGTTGTCTGGGTTAGAGTTTGTATCAACGATACCGATTACAGGAATACCAAGGTTTTTAGCTTCTTTAATTGCAATTGCTTCGTGATCAACGTCGATTACGAATAATGCGTCAGGTAAACCACCCATGTTCTTAACGCCGCCTAAAGCGCGTTCAAGTTTTTCCATCTCACGAGTACGCTCTAAAGCTTCACGTTTAGTAAGCTTAGCGAAAGTACCATCTTGAGATTGAGTTTGAAGGTCTTTAAGACGGTTGATAGATTGGCGAAGTGTTTTCCAGTTCGTCAACATACCACCTAACCAACGGTGATCAACATATGGTTGACCAGCACGTTGTGCTTGTTCACGGATGATGTTAGAAGCAGCACGTTTCGTACCAACAAACAATACTTTATTCTTTTTGCTAGCAAGGTTGTTAACAAAGTTCAAAGCATCATTTAACGCAGGAACAGTGTGCTCAAGGTTGATGATGTGAATTTTGTTACGCGCACCAAAGATGTATTGACGCATCTTTGGGTTCCAGAAACGTGTTTGGTGACCGAAGTGTGCGCCTGCTTGAAGAAGGTCGCGCATGCTTACGTTGTAATCTGCCATTTTCTTTACCTTAAAGTTTGGGTTAGGCCTCCATATATCCGCATCCTCCACCCTAACGGGCACCCAGAGAAATGTGTCGATATATGTGCGGATTTTATTGCCCCATCGCACAAAGCCCGTGAAATTTATTCACGAAAAAGCATTTGATAAAATGGGCGGCTATTTATACCATAGTCACACACAAATTTCCAAAAGTTTTTAGAGATCATGAACAGTACTTACGAAGCACCCCGTCGACTCATCAAAAGCGCTGAAGACATCGAAAAGATGCGTGTGGCTGGACGACTGGCGGCTGAAGTCTTGGATATGATCAAGCCACATATTAAACCAGGTGTGACTACACTTGAGTTAGATACGATTTGTCACGATTATATTGTCAATAAACAAGACGCGATTCCAGCATGTTTAGGTTACGGTGCAGCACCGGGTCGCCCTGCTTTCCAACATGTGATTTGTACTTCTGTAAACCATGTGGTCTGTCACGGCATTCCTTCAGATGCAAAAGTGTTGAAAAAAGGCGATATTTTAAATATTGATGTGACGGTCATTAAAGATGGTTTCCACGGCGATACCAACATGATGTACATCGTGGGTGGCGAAACTTCTATTCTCGCGAATCGTTTATGTAAAGTGGCACAAGAAGCGATGTACCGTGGAATAGCAACAGTGAAGCCGGGTTCAACCATTGGCGACATTGGTCATGCCATTCAACAATATGTCGAATCGGAACGTTTTGGTGTCGTGCGTGAATATTGTGGTCACGGTATTGGGACTGTGTTCCATGACGAACCTCAAGTCTTACACTATGGTCAACCAAACTCAGGCATGATTTTAGAAGAAGGCATGACCTTTACCATTGAGCCAATGGTCAATGGTGGTGACTGGAAAACTAAATTACTGGGCGATAAATGGACGGTAGTGACCAAAGACCATAGCTTGTCTGCACAGTATGAACATACGTTGTTGGTCACTAAAAACGGGGTTGAAGTGTTAACTGCACGTCCTGAAGAAGATTTATCACGTTTTCAGTCTTAAATGATGTCATTGGCATGAAATATGATGCCATCTGTCAAAAAGACCACCTACTGGTGGTCTTTTTTATGACTAAGCAAATATTGGATTTGAAATTTATTCTTTATTTTACAAACAGCTAGAATCAAAAAATATTCAACAGTAGCGCTCTATTACATTCATTCACCTGTAACAAAGATTGCAAGCTAGTAACACGATCACACAAAACGGGTTTTGACATTCACAAATGTCAAAAACACATGTCCTTCAAAAACAACAGCTTTATCGTAGCAGCAACCTTAATAATACGCTCTATAAAAACGAATAGCTAATTTGGACATGGAGTCCCAGAATGAAAAAAACATTGCTTTGTGTAGCAACGTCTATTGCTGCTTTACCTATGCTCACACATGCAGATTCACCTTATTTTAGTCTACAAGATGGTGATGGATTTAAACGCTTTTCTGTATCGGTCGGTGCTTTACATGTCATGCCACAAGGTAAAGCTCAACCTTTCCGAGTTAACACATCGGTTAAAGAAAGCGAAACTGCAAAAGTTGGAGATATCAAAGCACAAACGGTGCTCGACAATATCAAGCCAGGAAGTAGCGTCAATCCTCTCTTAAAGGCTACTCTTGATGGGCTAGCTTTAATTAATGCTGATGTCCCCTCAGCACTAAGTGGGACTGCTGAAATACGTGGCCTCAGTCAATGGGACAACCCAGGCACAGGTTTAGAAGCCGATGATGTCACCACATTGGGCATCATGACCAATTACTTTTTTACCGACAATATTTCTTTTGAAATGAAAGCAGGGATTCCACCAAAAGTCGATTTACAAGGTAAAGGAAAAATTTATGCGCCTTTTTCAGCAACTGCAACACCTATGGGCGGAGCTTTAGGAAATTTAGAACTTGAAAATGATATTTTCATTACCGATTTGGAAGCACACGGCCCTGCGGCATCTGCACGTGCATGGACACCTGCTTTCGAGTTCCAATATCACTTTGGTAAAACAGGTGTGAATAAATTCCGCCCCTATGTCGGTGTTGGAATGATGTATGCCTACTTTAATGAGTTGGAAATTAACCCACAAACTGAAAAAGACTTGATTGCGGCAGGTCATATGATTGCCAATATTAAAGAAGGAAATGCTGGTGCTGCACTTGAAGGGAAAAAGAGTTCCGCCAATCCCAAAGTTAAGCTAGAAGCAACTGATGCCTTCGCGCCTATTGCAACCGTGGGTTTCACCTATGACTTTAATGATAAATGGTTTGCTGTCGGCTCCGTGTCCTATGCTCATCTTAAAAATGAAACGACGATCACCGTCAAAGATGCTACGCACGGTGAACTGATCAAATCCACAGCTGATATTGAAATTAACCCCATTCTGGCTTATGCAGGTGTCGGCTACCGATTCTAAGCTTCAAACAACTACCAAAAAGACGACACCAAGTCGTCTTTTTTCATGAATATTCATTGTTTTTATTGATCAAATAGTCAATTTTTTATCATCGCTTTCAGCAAATAATTCACTTAATATAGCGAACTCTAAGCTCATTTTTTGGTTGAAATATGTCAGAAACTCGTTTTTCCAAACCGCTGATTTATATGCTCATTGGAAGTGCAATAATTCTGGCATTATCACTGGGTGTCCGACATGGCTTTGGACTCTACCTTGTGCCTATGAGTGATGAGTTTGGCTGGGGACATAATGTTTTTAGTCTAGCGATTGCGATGCAAAACCTGATTTGGGGCGCTGCGCAACCCTTTACAGGCGCATTAGCAGATAAATATGGCTCTAAAATTGTGGTTGCCGTCGGTGGTGTGTTGTATACCATTGGTTTGCTGCTCATGGCAGTCAGCTCTACGGGTTGGTTACTCAACTTAAGTGTCGGTCTTATTTTGGGCCTAGCATTATCTGCGACCTCTTTTTCTGTATTGTTATCCGCGGTGGGTCGTGCTGCACCGCCTGAAAAACGTAGCCTTGCTATGGGTATTGCCAGTGCAGCGGGTTCTTTTGGGCAGTTCATTATGCTGCCGTCAACCTTACTGCTGTTACAAAACTTTGGCTGGTCTGCGGCGTTGGTCGTTAGTGCACTTTTAATTGCGATGATTGTTCCACTGGCTTGGATGCTCAAAGCTCCCGCCTTTGTTGTACCGAATACGTCAACCAATCAAGTTCAGCTCAGCTTTAAAGATATTTTAGTCATTGCGAAAAACCATAAACCATTTTGGTTCCTATCACTTGGTTTTTTGGTCTGTGGCTTCCAAGTAGTCTTTATAGGTATCCATTTACCTGGCTATTTGATTGACCATGGTTTTAATGCAACCACAGGAACTGTTTTCTTAGCGCTGGTCGGTTTATTTAATATCGTTGGCACCTACACTGCTGGTTGGCTAGGTGGGAAATATTCTAAACCAAAGTTACTGATGGGCTTATATGGGCTCAGAGGCATTGCAATTATTGTCTTTTTAATGCTCCCGCTCAGCACATTCACCATCTATAGCTTTGGTGTGGTGATGGGTTTATTATGGTTATCTACAGTACCTTTGACCAACGGTATTGTAGCCAATATGTTTGGTATTAAGTACCTCAGCATGCTGAGCGGGATCGTGTTCTTTACCCATCAAGTCGGTTCATTTTTCGGTGGATGGCTGGGTGGTGTGAACCATGACGTGACAGGTAATTATGACTTGATTTGGCTGTTCTCTATTATTCTGAGTGTTTTTGGCGTACTGGTACATTTCTTTGTCGATGAAAAGGCGGTTGTCCATGACTAATTCATTTTTATGGCTCAAATGCGGTATCGGCATTAGCATTATTGCTTTGTTTGCTCTGGCGATTAGCCTTTGGCTGAATACGCCTGACCTGTTTGAGTATTTTAATCAGGCATTTTGCGCTCATTAAATCTGCATATTTTGAGCTATATATTTCATTATAAAAGAAAAGCAATATAATCATTAGCTTAGTATTTTTTTTAAATTTTTTCATAAGTTTAGAACTTCTTTTAATTTTAAGATTACACATATTTTGATTACATTTTCTCTAGACCCTATATCTAGAGAAAATAATCAAAATGACCGCATTAACCCAACTTTCACAAGCGATTTATGATGCCCCGCGTTGGCATCAACCTGAACAATTTCAAAATCCAGAAGAAATACAAATTATCCCACTGGCGGAAGAAGCCTTAGGTGCTGTGGTTTTTGGTTTAGATGCCCGTAAAGCCCAAGCAGGAGAAACCATTTATCGCTTAAAACAAGCTTTGGCTGAACATCTGATTTTAATTTTTAAAAACCAAACTTTGGATGATCTGCAATATTTAGCCTTTGCCAGCTATTTTGGTTCTATTTTCCGCCCAAGTGCAGACAATCCTGTGCTGGCTAGCCAGACTGACACTGGTGTTCCACCCGATGTGGTTCCTGTTTCCAATGCGGTCGGTCAAGGCGACTATACTGGTCATGGCGAACTCACCCCACATGCCGATCACCAGTGGACACCGCTTCCCTCTTTTGGCTCTCTGCTCTATGCCCTTGAGCTTCCTCAAGACGGCGGACAAACCTCTTGGTTCAATACCATCAAAGCCTATGATGCGCTTCCCGATGACGTCAAAAAGCAGATCGACCAGCTACAGCTGATTACTTATAACCCATTCGTCCGTGCGCAAAGTAATACAGGCAATACGGGTTATGGAGACAGCCCTTATTATCGCTTTAAAGATCAACCCATTTTAGGTCATGCCTATCCGCATCCCTTAGTCCGCACACATCCAGAATCTGGGCGTAAAGCGCTTTGGCTCAATACCCGTTCGGAAGTTGAATTACTCAATGTCGATGATAGCGAAGGCAGTGAACTGATTGCTGCACTTCGTACGCACATCCTCAAACCTGAGTTTCGCTATGAACATCACTGGGAAACTGGAGATATTGTCTTTTGGGATAATCAGGTGACACTACATTCACGTCGCCCCTTTCCTGTCGATCAACGTCGCTTACTCAAACGTATTAGTCTTGCAGGTGGGCGTCCGTACTAGGTGATAAATAAAATGAACAATTCATTGGCATGACACCAAAATGTCACGATTTTTTTAGATAATCTGTTAAAAAACCGATAAAAAAGCCCATCAAACAATGTACGACTGATCAGTAAAGGCATTTCAATAGAATGCATTTACTGTTGGGCTATTCTCAACGGAGTCTTACTGTTCAAATCGAATTTTTGGAGTTCTTTCTGTTCTTTTGTTTAGCCAAAAGAAAATGCCAGTCCGTTTCTTAACTGACTGGCATTACAACTTTTAAGTTGGCTTTTCTGGCTCTATGACTTAAGCATTGCGTTTCGCAAAATCATCCATAAAATTCACTAGCGCTTGCACGCCTTCTAGAGGAACCGCGTTATAAATACTTGCGCGCATCCCACCAACTGAGCGGTGACCTGCAAGGTTCAACAAATGGTTTTCTTCAGCTTCTTTGAGGAAAAGTTTTTCCAAATCTGGATTCGCCAAAGTAAACGGCACATTCATAATTGAACGGTTTTGCACAGCAATTGGGTTTGCATAAAAATCGCTTGCATCGATATAACCATAAAGCAGTTTCGCCTTTTCAAGGTTCACTTTATGAATCGCTTCAACACCACCTTGTTCAAGCAACCATTCAAACACTAAACCTGATAAGTACCAAGCATAGGTCGACGGTGTATTGACCATCGAATCATTCTTCGCTTGTGAAGCGTATTTCAAGATGCTTGGAATTTCAGGTTTGGCTTGATCTAGCAGATCTTCACGAACAATAACCAAGGTTAAACCCGCTGGGCCAATGTTCTTTTGCGCGCCTGCATAGATGATACCAAATTTAGTCACATCAACAGGTGCAGACAAAATACTTGAAGACAGGTCTGCAACCAATGGCGCATTGGTTTCTGGAATAGCCGAAAACTGAAGACCACCAATCGTTTCATTGTCTACATAATGCACATAAGCCGCATCTTGAGATAAGTTCCAAGTGCTTGAGTCTGCAATGGCAAGTTTTCCATCAATTTGCGTACCCGCTTCAATGACGTTGATATCGCCATAGCGCTGCGCTTCTTTCAGTGCTTTCTCAGACCAAATTCCAGTATGGATATAGTCCGCTTTGCTGTTTTTACCCAACAAATTTAAAGGAATCGCGGAGAACTGAAGTGAAGCACCACCTTGAAGGAACAAGACTTTATAGTTCTCTGGAATGTTCATGAGTTTACGTAAATCTGCTTCTGCTTTTTCAGCCACAGCAACATAGTCTTTACTACGGTGACTCATTTCCATGATGGAAAGACCCTTGCCTTGCCAATCAAGCATTTCAGCTTGTGCTTTTTCTAAAACGGCAGTAGGTAATGCAGCAGGACCAGCACAGAAGTTGTACGCGCGCATGATTTTTCCTTTCAAAGTGAAACACAATAAAATGATGGCATTTAACCACAGATAGCCAGTGCTTGCAGTAAATTCAACTGAAAATATTTCAATGTAATCTCACCTTTACAGTCAAAAACTCAATCAAGATCAACGATCCAGTTTTAACTCAGCACTGCTCAATCAATTACAGCAGCGCTTTCCCATTCACCTAAGCTCAAACGAAAGCATTTCCTTTGCTTAAAAATGTCGCTAATCTATTGATATACATTTGCAAATTAAACAATTCAGTAACTGAGTCAGCATTCAGAACAGTTAGATTATGCGTATAATGTGCAAAACATAGAAAAGAGTCGTGCTCATGCCACAAAGACTATTCAACATGCTTAATACACCAGCCAACAAATTCTTATTGCGTACATCACTGCCATCAATCTTGTCATTAAGCATGTTCGGTCTCAGTCTCGGAATCAGCTCGACAACTTTTGCTGCATCTATCAGCTATCAACAAGCTGAGCAAAGTGTGTTACAAGACTCGTATAGCACACAGGCCACCCAAGCCTTACAACAAGCCTCAAAACTAGAAGCTGAAGCGGTCAAAGGTTTGGGGCTACCCCGTATCGATCTGAACGTACGTGCCTATGCTTTTCATAATGAGCTGGATGTACCTCTTGGTGCACTCAAAAATAATTTAGAACACACACTTTCTCAAAACATTAATGACCGTATAAATCAACAAAATCTGCCACCTAATATTTCTGACCCTTTAAAAGAAGGTATTAATCAAACCATCCATAATGGTGTCGGGCTTATTCCAGACAACTCTCAAATTACCTTAGAAGATCAAGTCATACGCCCAACCATTTCTGCAATGATGCCGCTTTATACAGGTGGGTTAACCTCAAGTGCGAAACAAGTCGCCAATATCAAAGCAAAACGTAGCGAACTCAATACAAAACAACAGCAAGACCTACAACGCTTTGAGCTGATTCAAGCCTATTTCAATGTTCAACTGCAAAAACAGTTACTCGCGTCTAGCCAATATAATTGGCATGCAATGCAAAAACACTATGACAATGCACTTAAACTTGAACAACAGGGCTTTATTAGTAAAGGCCAGCGCATGCAATTTGAAGTGGCAAAAAACAATGCACAGCGCAGTGAGCAAGCCAGTCAGGCCAATTTAAAAGCCAGTTTATTTCAACTGAATAACCTTTTACAAAGCAGCCAAATTACTGAGCTCACCACACCACTCTTTATTAACAGTACCCAAAACCAAGATTTAAATACCCTACTCAAGTCATATGCAGATCAATCGGCTTTAGTACAAAAACTGCAAATGGACACTCAATTGGCACAAGCCAATGTCACCGCACAAAACGCCACCAAGAAACCACATATTTTTGCCTTTGGTGAATACAGTCTGGACGATAAAAATAACTGGATCGTTGGCTTAGCCGCACAGTACAATCTGTTCTCAGGCATTGATAAAAACAAAAATGTCCAAGCAGCAGAGTTACAACGCTACGCTTCTGAACTGATGACAGCACGGACTAAACAAGAAATTGAAAATGTGATTTATAAATCGTATAGCGAAGCCACCACAGCGCAGCAAAGTGATCAGTTATTACAGCAAAATATAAAAGCAGCGCAAGAAAATTTACGTATACAAGAACTGTCCTTTAAAGAAGATATGGGAACAGCGACCCAAGTGATCGATGCACAAAATATGCTCAGCGCTTTAAAAGCAGAAACCGCACTGAATGCCTATAAATATGTCATGTCACTGGCGACGCTTCTACAAAGTCATGGTTCGATCCATCAGTTCCAAACCTATCTTCTGCAACCCAATACGCGATTTATTCGTTAATTCTTTGATGAGAGCCATTTAATGAATCAAGATCAAAACCAATCTGATCCGCAAAAACCTGAAAAACAAGAAGATCAAGCGGTGCCATCAACAGAGGAATTAACCACAAATGATACTCAAGAGCAGGCACAGACTGAGAGCGAACAGACTGAGCCAGCATCAACCAATACAAACCCCGAGCAAAAGTCCAAAGCGATCAAGCTGATTGGGGGACTCGCTCTTATTATTCTATTCATCGTGATTGCTTTTGGACTGTGGAAGGCCTATCAACCAAAAACGGTTGAAATCCAAGGTCGGGTTGAGGCAGAAACGATCCATGTCAGTACCAAAGTACCGAGCCGAATTGATGAGATTTATGTACATGACGGACAGAAGATCAGCAAAAACCAAGAACTCGTTCGACTGTATAGCCCTGAAGTCGATGCCAAAAAACAGCAAGCATTGGCCAGCTTACAGGCTGCTTTAGCACTCCAGTCCACCGCTGATCGTGGCTCTCAGGAAGAAAATATTGCGAGTTTATACGCCAACTGGCAAGCACTGAAAGCACAGCAAACTTTGGCACAAACCACCTATCAACGTGGTGCAAACTTGTACCAACAAGGTGTCATCTCGCGCCAACGTCGTGATGAAATGCATGCTGCGGCGCAATCAGCTGCTCAAATGACAGAAGCGGCATATCAACAATATGCTCGGGCTGAACGTGGCAGCACTCCACAGCAAAAAAGTTCAGCAGATGCGCAAGTGCAAATTGCAAAAGCAGCTGTTGCTGAAGTCAATGCACTTGAAGCTGAAACCAAACTACTCTCACCCATTGACGGTACTGTCTCTAAAACTTATGGCAAACCCTCTGAATTGGTAGCAATGGGTGTACCGATTGTGAGTATTATTCAAGATCGCGAGCTTTGGGTATCACTGAATATTCGTGAAGACCAATACGCCAACATCTATCAGGCAAAACAAATTGAAGGCTTTATTCCAGCCTTAAACCTACATACCAACTTTAATATTAAGAATATTGATGCCGAAGGCGAATTTGCCACCATTAAGACCACACGCCAAACCGGAGGCTATGACATTCGTAGCTTTAAAGTTCATTTGACGCCTGCGCAAGCCATTCCAGACCTAAAAGTTGGCATGAGTGTGTTGTTTAAAGTCAAAGAGAGCAAATAATGCTAAGCGGGCTACTGCGGGAACTGAACTATTTACTGAAGCATAAGTGGGATCTATGTTTAGTCACGCTTGCCCCACTGTTTATTATCGTGCTGTTTTCCAGCATGTTTGCCCAAGGCAAGCCTGAACATTTGCCTATTGCGATTATTGACCAAGACCAAAGTGAGCTAAGCCAAAACATACAGCGCTACTTAAGACTCAACCATACTTTAGATGTCGCCATCGTCAGTGATCAAAATACCGAAGTTGAAAAGCTGCTGAACCAAACCAAAGTTTGGGGTTACGTCAGTATCCCCAATGGCGCCGAACAACGTTTTGTTCAAGCTAAAGATGCTGAAATCAGCATTGCCTATAACCAAAGTTACTTTAGTGTGGGTAACACCATTTCATCAGCCATGTTACTCAGCACAGTTGAAGCCATGGCAGACTATGCTGGTGAAAGCTATTTAGAAAATACGATCCCTTATTTAGATGTACCTACACCACACGTTAAAATTTCGACCTTATACAACCCAAATTTGAGTTATGAGTTCTATTTAGAACCCTTTATGATTCCTGCGATTTTGCATTTACTACTCTGCTGCTGTGTCGCATTTTCAGTCGGTCAAGAATTTAAGTTTCATACAGCGCAAAATTGGCTAAACAACCAATCTGCTTTTAAAGCCATCCTCTCTAAGAATCTGACCTATGTACTAATTTTTAGCTTATGGACATGGGCGTGGATGTTTTGGCTGATTGAGATTCGCGGTTGGTTTGTTGCAGGTCAGCTTTGGTTGATCATGTTGGCACAGCTTTTATTTTATAGCGCCTATGCCTTGATCAGTAGCACCATTGTTTTAGCCACCAACAACTTATCCAAAACCTTTGGTTTAATTGCTGTGTATGGCGGCTCATCACTCAGTTTTGCAGGAGTGACCCTCCCCTTAAATAACGCACCACTGTTTACCAAATTTTGGGCCAATATTATCCCTTACACACCTTATGCCAAACTACAAACCGAACAATGGGTCATTGGTAGCCCAATCAGTTCATCGCTGTTGCCTTTACTCATTCTTATTCTCTATGTGGTCTTTTACGCTGTGACCTCTGTCCTGCTCCTCAAAAAACGAATCAAAGGAGCAGTATCATGAAGTCATTTTTGCACTATTACCTCAAGACATTTAAAGACATTATCGCCAATCAGTCGATTTTAACCACGCTCATCCTCTCGGTGATTTTCTATAGTGTTTTCTATCCGACTGCCTACAAAGCACAGCAAGCAGAAGCTTTGCCCATTGTGATTGTGGATGAAGAACAAAGTATCGTGACCAATAACATCATTCAGCAAGTTTCGCTCAGTCCAAATGTTGAAGTGAAAGCTGTGACAGGCAATTTCCTCGATGCTGAAAATATGATTAAACAACAGCAAGCCGATGGTATTTTGCTCTTACCCGAAAATCTTTCCAACAGTCTTCGGCATGGCGAAGTCGGTGGGATTGGGCTCTATCTCAGCGCGGCAAACTTTTTAAAAACCAAGCAAATTGGACTAGGTCTCGCTACCTCAATTGAAAATGCTGTACGCGAGCATGTGGAAAAATTTGGCAATATTTCGCACTTTTCTCCAGCCATTTCCATTCATCAAACGCCGCTTTTTAACACCATGTCGGGTTATGGCAGTTATATTTTCCCCGCCATTGCTCCGCTGATTATTCATCAAACCATCGTGCTCGGTTTAGGGATGTTATTGGCCGGATACCGCGAACAGAAATGGCGACCAACGACGACGGAATTTTTTGCGATTTTTTGCGCCATTCTGACCATTGGTATGCTCGGTTGTTTATATTTATTTGGCTTTATTTATTGGTTAAATGACTACCCACATGGGGGAAATTTTAGTGGCATGTTACTGGCCGTGCCGATTTTTATAGGCTGTATCGTGGCTTTAGGCATGTTGATTTCAACATTTTTCGATATGCCTGAGCGTGCAGGACATGTCATTGTATTTACCTCTATTCCGCTATTTCTACTTTCAGGAACAGCATGGCCACACGCCGCAATGCCCGCTTGGATGCAATACTTGGGCAATGTTTTGCCATCGACCCAAGGGATTCAAATGTTTATTCAACTGAACCAAATGGGTGTACCAACTGCACTTATTCTGCCGAAACTACTGTATCTCTTTGTGTTTGGTATAGCTTGCGCAGCATTTGCTTATTGGCGTCTCAAGCATCGCTAAATTTTAGAACGTATTGATAGCAATCCTACCCATTTAATCCGTTGAAGCCCCATAAAGTTTGACATCAAAGCTACGAATTTTTGTGCTTCCGCCGGCTTTGTCAAAACCAACATCGTATTGAACTAGGTTTTTATTGCTATAAGCATACTCATAGGTAACTGCATACAAACTTGGTTTTTCCGTCGACTTTTCAATGTGTTTCGATACAATTTTTTGAGTCGTTATGGCTTGTTTAGGAATCGATTTTGCAAATTTGCGCATGTCTTTTTCATGAGTTTTAAATTCACGCTGTAACTCTGGCTCAAAATAAGTATAGAGCTGCGGAAAATCCCCCTGAGTAAAGGCTTGATAAGCTTGCTGAGCCACTTTCTCTTGAGCAGGACTCGGATTTGGAATCGAATCCAATGCCTGTTGTCCCAATTTATCACACGCTGTTAAAGCCAACGCACAACTCAAAACCAGTAATTTTGCTTTCATAAAATCTTATCCACCACTAGGTCATCGCCAATATGAAAAAGGACGCCGAAGCGCCCTTTTCTTTTTCATTCAGTTAGTCTTCGTTCGATGTATTGGTATCTGTTGTATTTTCAGATGCATCTACATTTACTTCGTCAACCACAGTTTCTTCAGTTGTTTCAATAGAAGCATCTAAAATATCATCTTCGACTTCAACTGCTTCAACAGCAACGACACCGACCAAGATTTCTTCATTACCTAAACGAATCAGACGTACACCTTGTGCATTACGACCCGTTCTAGCAACTTCAGAGGCACGAGTACGAACTAAAGTACCACCATCAGAAATCAACATCAGCTCTTTAGATTCATCAATGGCAACCGCACCGACCAACTCACCGTTACGTTCAGATGTTTTGATGGCAATAACACCTTTACCACCACGTTTCTTGGTTGGGAAGTCATCAACAGGCGTACGTTTCCCATAACCATTTGCAGAAGCACACAGTACTTCGCCAGTTTCAGGTACAACAACTAATGAAACAATACGGCTCGCCACATTTAAATCAGAAGATTCTTCATCATCTGAATCTGTGTCAGTTTCAACATCATCTTCGGCCTGGGCTGCAGCTAAAGTGACACGCATACCACGCACCCCTTTTGCAGTACGTCCCATCACACGTGCATCAGTTTCAGAGAAGCGAATTGCTTTACCTTCATTTGAGAACAACATGATTTGCTGTTCGCCATCGGTGATTGCAACACCAATCAAGGTATCTTCTTCTTTCAGCTCAATTGCACGTAAACCATTTGAACGAACATTACTAAATTGCTCTAATTCAACACGCTTGACTGTACCAGATGCTGTTGCCATAAATACAAAGAAGTTCTTACGCATTTTCTCTGCAAGATCAGCAAATTCAACAACTGTTTCATTGTCCAAATCAGTTGTTGAAAGCTCAACACCCAACTCTTTCAATTGCTTACGTAATGCATCAGAAAGTTCATCAGCATCTTCAGCCAACTCATCGAATGAAGCTTTTAACGCTTCATAATGCGCGTCGATCATACTATTTTCACGTAATGTCGCGACATTGCTACGCACAAAGTTTTTGAACTCAGCTAAGCGTTCTTTAAATTTCTTCGGCGCATCAATCACAGGAAGAATTGCTGTGATTGTCTCATCGGCATCCAGTGGCAATAAGTTCACCATTGGGCGACCTTTTGAACCACGCGATGCTTGAGGCACTTCAAACACTCTCAGGCGATAGACTTTACCAACATTGGTAAAGCACAACACTGTGGCATGGTTAGAGGTCACAATCAGATGCTGGATGTAATCATCTTCTTTCATCGAGGTCGCAGATTTACCACGTCCACCACGACGCTGCGCAGCATAGTCTGAAAGCGGTTGTGTTTTCGCATAACCTGTTTTTGAAACAGTCAGTACCACTTGCTCTTCAGGAATTAAATCTTCACGCGAGAAGTCAATACGAGACTCAACAATTGCGGTACGACGAGCATCACCGTATTGTTGCAAAATTAAAGCTAATTCTTCTTTAATCACTGCCATCAATAAATTGAAGTCATTTAAAATCGCTGTGAGTTCAGCAATTTGACCTAAAATTTCAGTATATTCAGCTTGTAACTTGTCTTGTTCAAGACCCGTTAAACGGTGCAAACGAAGCTCAAGAATCGCACCGACTTGCGCAGGCGATAAACGATATATCTGACCATCTAAACCAAACGGACGGCTTGGGTCTTCACCTTCAATTTCGTCTGGACGTACAGAAACAGAACCTGCTTTTTCAAGCAGTGCAATTACATTGCCTGCTGCCCACTCACCTGCTTGTAAACGCTCACGCGCCTCAGCTGGGTTTGCAGAAGTTTTAATGGTTTCAATGATCGCATCAATATTTGCTAATGCTACCGTCAAACCTTCTAAAATATGGCCGCGCTCACGTGCTTTGCGCAATTCAAACATGGTACGACGCGTCACTACTTCTTGGCGGTGACGAATAAATGCCGCAACAATGTCTTTCAAGTTCATTAACTTTGGCTGGCCGTTGTCTAAGCACACCATGTTAATGCTGAAAGAGTTTTCCAACTGCGTGTTTTGGAATAAGTTATTTACCACAACTTCAGCGTTTTCACCACGCTTTAAGTCAATGGCAATACGCATCCCGTCTTTGTCAGATTCATCACGTAGCTCAGAAATACCTTCCAGTTTTTTCTCTTTCACCAACTCAGCGATACGTTCAATCGTTCTTGCTTTGTTGACTTGATATGGAATTTCTGTGAAAACGATCGTGGTACGACCTGTTTTTTGGTCTTCTTCAAAGTGGTATTTACCACGAATATGCAAACGACCTTTACCCGTACGGTAAGCATCAACAATGCCCGCTTTACCGTAAATAATGCCACCTGTAGGAAAGTCTGGACCCGAAATATATTCCATCAATCCTTCAATTGAAATATTTGGGTTTTCAGCATAGGCCAAACAAGCGTTCACGACTTCAGTCATGTTGTGCGGCGCCATATTGGTCGCCATACCCACAGCAATACCTGTAGTACCGTTAATCAGTAAGTTAGGAATACGCGTTGGCATCACTTGCGGAATACGTTCAGAGCCGTCGTAGTTGTCTTCCCAATCCACCGTATCTTTTTCAAGATCGGCAAGAATTTCATGAGTCAACTTACGCATACGAACTTCGGTATAACGCATCGCAGCTGCGCTATCGCCATCGACCGAACCAAAGTTCCCCTGACCATCAACCAATTGATAACGCAAGCTAAAGTCTTGAGCCATACGAACAATGGTTTCATAAACAGCAAAATCACCGTGTGGGTGATATTTACCGATCACATCACCAACCACGCGGGCAGACTTTTTATAAGCTTTGTTGTAGTCATTACCCAATTCGTGCATTGCATAAAGCACACGACGATGAACAGGTTTTAGACCATCTCGAACATCTGGCAAAGCACGAGAAACAATCACGCTCATTGCATAGTCAAGATACGAGTTCTTGAGTTCATCCTCAATCGCAATCGGTCTGATTTCCGATACGCTCATGCATACTCCTTATTCTACAAACGTAAAACCGCTTGCATTTATATGTCGTAAAACTTGCAAAATTATTAGTTCAAAATACTGAACTAAAAACTGAAATATAGCCGTAAATTATAGCATAAACACTCTGATTTTTGTGTCACGTCACCACAGTTAATCTCGTTAATTTTCTTTAATTTAGGGGTTATTTTTTACACATGTATAGGATGTACATTTACAGCTCCATCACATTCCCTATCAGCGTTGCATAAAATGCAAAAAAGCCCTCATTTTTGAGAGCTTTAAGCCATGTCTTGCCTATCTTTGGACTTACTGATCGATCCCTTGCTTATCGCGCTGCATAATATGAAATGCAACCATAAACAAACCCAGTATTAAAGGAAACTCATACAGCTCCTCCATAAGGTCTTTATAAGCAATCTGATGTAAGAAAATTCCACCATAAATGCGGCTGTGCTCAATGCCGTCAGAAATAATCAATCCCAACACCGTGAGCAGCATTGCCCAAGCAGGTATCGTAATATTCTTCATTTTTATCGCAATCTCATGGCGTAATGGTTTAACCAACAACATAAATACAACTGAACCAATCAAAACCACCGAGCTGCCACGAAAATATACTTTGGGGACTTCAGGGAAATAGTCTCTACCCCAACTGGTGCTACGACCAAATAGAAGCAACCACCACAGTACAGCCCAGATCCAAAAATACTTTTTACCCTCAGGAAGATGCATCGGTTGCATGTAAAAATAGCTAAATACAGCAAATATCAATAAAAGTAACGCTTGAATATTTTCCACGCCACGTACAACAGCACCACCTAAAAGTGGGAACTGTAGATCAGCTAAAAATGGAAAAATTAGACACAGAACAGCAAGGATCAGAACTGACCAAGATACGCGAGTATCAATCAGCAAGATTACAACTCCCAACTTAACAAAAAAAGTTTTATGTAAGTTAAGCTTAAAAATGGATGGCAAATAGTATCATAAATCTAAATATTCAGATGCACACTCATCTTAAGAAATTCTTAAATTTTCATTATTATTTGCAGAATACAATGATTTAAATTAACAAAATAAATATCGAGTGATTTTGATTTTTTATAATATTGAGAATGATTTACGCGCATAAAAAACGCTCCTGCACATAGCAGTTAAGCATTGCTTAAACTGCTTGCACAAAAGCGTTTTTTTGAAACGTTGTCAGGAATTAGATTTTAGATACTAACTCTGGAACAACGGTATTCAAATCACCTACTAACCAGTAATCTGCTACTGCATTGATAGGTGCTTCTTCGTCTTTGTTGATCGCAACGATCACTTTAGAGTCTTTCATACCTGCCAAGTGCTGGATCGCACCAGAGATACCTACAGCGATATACAGATCAGGCGCAACAATTTTACCTGTTTGGCCTACTTGCATGTCGTTTGGAACGAAACCAGCGTCAACCGCAGCACGTGATGCACCTTGAGCAGCGCCCAATTTGTCAGCCAACGGATCAAGAACAGTATGGTAGTTCTCACCTGAACCCACACCACGACCACCTGAAACCACGATACGCGCAGCAGTTAATTCTGGGCGTTCAGATTTCACGATCTCTTCAGCAACAAACTTAGAGATACCAGCATCTTTTGCTTCGCTTACAGCTTCAACCGCAGCAGAACCACCTTCAGCAGCGACAGGGTCAAATGCTGTACCACGTACAGTACCAACAATGATTGCTTCATCAGACTGAACTGTTGCAATCGCGTTACCTGCATAGATTGGACGCTTGAACGTATTTGCAGATTCAACAGCAATGATGTCTGTAATCATGCTGACATCAAGAAGTGCAGCCACACGTGGAAGAATATTCTTACCCGTTGTAGTTGATGCAGCCAATACGTGTTTGAAACCACCTTTAGCAATATCTGCAACCAAAGCTGCAACGTTTTCAGCCAATTGGTTTGCGTAAACTGCGTTGTCAGCAAGTAATACTTTGCTTACACCCGCAACTTTTGCAGCAGCATCAGCAACAGCTTGAGCGCCAGAACCAGCAACTAATACAGTGATATCACCACCGATTTTTTGAGCTGCAGCAACAACGTTTAAAGTTGCACCATTTAGTGCTTTGTTGTCGTGCTCAGCGATAACTAAAATACTCATGATTTTATCCTTCTGTATTAGATCACTTTCGC